>Ga0209550_10001862_pt1 | contig 20326 bp, 14 predicted proteins | sample LauGreSuBDMM15SN_2_FD_187567 | JGI IMG/M metagenome (GOLD analysis project Ga0209550, IMG submission 187567) | Freshwater lake microbial communities from Lake Michigan, USA - Su13.BD.MM15.SN (SPAdes) (version 5) | ecosystem: Environmental > Aquatic > Freshwater > Lake | place: Lake Michigan... | reverse complement strand
GAGCCGGCCTGCCGACGAATCTTTGCCTGCGGTGATGCCTGTTCAACGGCACGATTCGCTTGCAGGCAAGCTCCTACAAAAACAAGGCCCGTACTTCCCCTGTAGGAGCCGGCCTGCCGGCGAATCTTTGCCTGCGGTGATGCCTGTTCAGCGGCGCTATTCGCTTGCAGGCAATCTCCTACAAAGGCAAGGCCCGTCCATCTTTCCCCTGTAGGAGCTAAGCCTGCCGGCGAATCTTTGCCTGCGGTGATGCCTGTTCAGCGGCGCTATTCGCTTGCAGGCAAGCTCCCACAAAGACAAGGCTCGTTCTTCCCCTGTAGGAGCCGGCCTGCCGACGAATCTTTGTCTGCGGTGATGCCTGTGGACCGGCATGATTCGCTTGCAGGCAATCTCCTACAAAGACAAGGCCCGTACTTCCCCTGTAGGAGCCGGCCTGCCGGCGAATCTTTGCCTGCGGTGATGCCTGTTCAACGGCATGATTCGCTTGCAGGCAAGCCCCTACAAAGGCAATGCAGCTTTGAAGCCATGGCTCAGGCGCTGAAGAAATTCTTCAGCTTGTCGGTCCAGCCTTCTTCGGTCGGCGTGTGCTTGGCCCCGCCTTTTTTGACCGAGTCCTCAAAGTCCTTGAGCAGCTTGCGTTGGTGCTCGGTCAGCTTGACGGGGGTTTCAATCGAGACATGGCAGTACAAGTCGCCCGGGTAGCTCGAACGCAGGCCCTTGATGCCTTTGCCTCGAAGGCGGAACTGTTTGCCCGCTTGCGTGCCTTCAGGAATGTCAATGGCCGCTTTGCCGCCCAGGGTGGGCACTTCGATTTCGCCACCCAAGGCCGCGCGCGGAAAGCTGATGGGTACCACGCAGTGCAGGTCATCGCCTTCGCGCTCAAAAATCTCGTGCTTTTTGGTGCGAATTTCAATGTACAGGTCGCCGGGCGGGCCGCCGTTGGTGCCGGGCTCACCGTTGCCGGAGGAGCGTATGCGCATGCCGTCGTCAATGCCGGCGGGAATCTTGACTTCCAGCGTCTTGTTGGTTTTGGTTTTGCCCACGCCGTGGCAGGCCACGCAGGGCTCGGGAATGAGCTTGCCCGTGCCTCGGCATTGCGGGCAGGTTTGCTGCACGCTGAAAAAGCCTTGGCGCATCTGCACCACGCCGTGGCCGTGGCAGGTGGTGCAGCTCACGACCTTGGTGCCGGGCTTGGCGCCCGTGCCCGAGCAGGTGCGGCAGTCGTCCCAGCTGGGAATGCGGATTTGTGCGTCTTTGCCGGTGGAGGCTTCTTCCAGCGTGATCTCCATGGCGTAGCTGATGTCGTTGCCGCGGAACACCTGGCGACCACCGCCTGCGCCGCGCTGACGGCCGCCGCCGCCGCCATTGGCGCCGCCAAAAACGTCACCAAAAATATCACCAAAAGCTTCGGCGAAGCCGCCAAAGCCTTCACCGCCTGCACCGCCTGGCCCGCGCATGTTGGGGTCTACACCGGCATGGCCGTACTGGTCGTAGGCCGCGCGCTTGCTGGCGTCGGACAGCATCTCGTAGGCCTCTTTGACCTCTTTGAACTTTTCTTCAGCGCCTTTGCCCGCATCACCCTGGTTGCGGTCCGGGTGGAACTTCATGGCGAGCTTGCGGTAGGACTTTTTGATGTCCTCTTCGCTGGCATTGCGGGGCACACCCAGCGTGTCGTAATAGTCTTTCTTGGCCATGAAACCGTGCGCTCAGTGATGTGAAAAAAACAAGGCCCTCACGCAACAAAGCGGAAGCCGGGCCACAGCCCGATTTCCGCTTGTGGCGTGCGGGGCGAACAAGCCGCCCAGCGTGAGCCTACAGATGCCGGGCTGTCTTTAGCCCTTTTTGACTTCTTTGACCTCGGCGTCGACCACATTATCGTCTTGGGGCTTGGCGCCACCGGCAGATGCTCCTTCGGCAGCGCCGGCTTGAGCCGCCGCTGCTTGCGCGCCCTGGTCGGCCTGCATGTCGGCGTACATTTTTTCGCCCAGTTTTTGGCTCGCTTCCATCAGGGCCGTGTTCTTGGCGTCGATGGCTGCCTTGTCCTCGCCTTTGAGGGCTTCTTCCATTTCGGAGATGGCTTTTTCAATTTTTTCTTTCTCGCCCGCATCGAGCTTGTCGCCGTACTCGCCCAAGGACTTTTTCACGCTGTGCACCAGGGCGTCGGCGTTGTTCTTGGCCTGTACGAACTCGACTTTTTCTTTGTCGGCCTCGGCATTGAGCTCGGCGTCTTTGACCATTTGCTGGATCTCAGATTCCGACAGGCCCGAGTTGGCCTTGATGGTGATCTTGTTTTCCTTGCCCGTGCCCTTGTCTTTGGCGGTGACATGCAAGATGCCGTTGGCGTCGATGTCAAAGGTCACCTCGATTTGAGGCGTGCCGCGCGAGGAAGGCGGGATGCCCTCAAGGTTGAACTCACCCAAGCCCTTGTTGGCGGCGGCAATTTCACGCTCGCCCTGGAACACCTTGATGGTCACGGCCGGTTGGTTGTCTTCGGCGGTGGAGAAGGTTTGTGCGAACTTGGTCGGGATGGTCGTGTTCTTTTTGATCATCTTGGTCATCACACCGCCCATGGTCTCAATGCCCAGAGACAGGGGAGTGACGTCCAGCAGCAGCACGTCGGTGCGGTCGCCAGAGAGCACCTGGCCCTGGATGGCTGCGCCCACGGCCACGGCCTCGTCGGGGTTGACGTCTTTGCGCGGCTCTTGGCCAAAGAACTCTTTGACTTTGTCTTGCACCTTGGGCATGCGGGTCATGCCGCCGACCAAAATCACGTCGTGGATGTCTTTGACGCTCACGCCCGCGTCTTTGATGGCCACGCGGCAGGGCTCCATGGTGCGCTCGATGAGCTCGTCCACCAGGCTCTCGAGCTTGGCGCGGGTCATCTTCAAGCTCAGGTGCTTGGGGCCCGAGGCGTCGGCCGTGATGTAGGGCAGGTTGATGTCGGTGGCGGCCGAAGACGACAGCTCGATCTTGGCTTTTTCAGCGGCTTCTTTGAGGCGCTGCAGAGCCAGCACATCTTTGGACAGGTCCACGCCCTGGTCTTTTTTGAACTCGCTGATGATGAAGTCGATGATGCGCTGGTCAAAGTCCTCGCCGCCCAGGAAGGTGTCGCCGTTGGTGGACAGCACTTCAAACTGCTTTTCGCCGTCCACGTCGGCAATCTCAATGATGGACACGTCAAAGGTGCCGCCGCCCAGGTCGTACACCGCAATTTTGCGGTCGCCCTTGCTTTGCTTGTCCAGGCCAAAGGCCAGAGCCGCAGCCGTGGGCTCGTTGATGATGCGCTTGACGTCCAGGCCGGCAATGCGGCCGGCGTCTTTGGTGGCCTGGCGCTGGGCGTCGTTGAAATAGGCCGGCACGGTGATGACGGCTTCGGTGACGGCTTCGCCCAGGTAGTCCTCGGCGGTTTTCTTCATTTTGCGCAGCACTTCGGCGCTGATCTGGGGAGGCGCCATTTTGTTGCCGCGCACCTCCACCCAGGCGTCGCCGTTGTCGGCCTTGCTGATGGTGTAAGGCATCATATTGATGTCTTTTTGCACCTCTTTTTCACCGAACTTGCGGCCAATCAGGCGCTTGACGGCATACAGCGTGTTGCGCGGGTTGGTCACGGCCTGGCGCTTGGCCGAGGCGCCCACCAGAATTTCACCGTCTTCTTGGTAGGCAATGATGGACGGGGTGGTGCGCGCGCCTTCAGAGTTTTCAATCACCTTGGTGGTGTTGCCCTCCATGATGGCCACGCAACTGTTGGTGGTGCCCAGGTCGATGCCGATGATTCTTCCCATGATGCTTTTCTCCGAAATTTGAAATTGGGGCGACTCATCAATAAGCCGCCATAGAAGGTCTTGTCTTGAATGTGTGGATAAGTTGCAGGACTTCAAGCCCTGGCCACTCAACTCACGGCCTTTTCAGGCTTATTTGGCGGCAGCGACGGTCACCAGGGCAGGGCGCAGCACCCGGTCGGCAATGGAGTAGCCCTTTTGAAGTACGCTGACCACGGTATTGGCTTCTTGCTCAGCTGGCACCACGCTGATGGCTTGGTGCTGGTGGGGGTCGAACTTGGTGCCTGCAGCGGGCGCAATTTCAAGCACTTTGTTGCGCTCCAAGGCGCTTTTGAGCTGCTTGAGCGTGGCTTCGGCGCCTTCGCGGATTTGCTGGTTGCTGGCGTCTTTGATCAAGAGGCCGGCTTCCAAGCTGTCGGTCACGGGCAGCAGGCTTTCGGCAAAGCTTTCCACCGCAAACTTGCGGGCCTTGCTGACTTCTTCTTCAGCCCGGCGACGGGCGTTCTCAGCCTCCGCCTTGGCGCGCAGGTAGCTTTCGGCCAGCTCAGCATTTTTGGTTTTCAAGCCAGCCAAATCGGCTTGCAGGGCCTGCATGGCAAATTCCGGGGTGAAGCCCGAGGCCGCTGCGGCAGCATCTGGCTGGACGGCTTTGTCGCCGCTAGGGTCTTGATTCAATGGGTTTTGTTCGTGTTCTTGCATGCTGAAGTCGCAATGGGTTGATGCGGTTGCTCATTCGAATTGGGGACGGCTCGCCCCATTTCAAGGCTTAAAAATGAGGGCAAAGGCGCTTTTGCTCCTGCCCAATGAGGAGCTTGCAACCCTGCCATGGTCAACATGGCATGGATGGTCGCGACACACATGAGCGTGCTCGTTCAGCAACCCTAAAAGCCAGCCGATGGGGATCAAAGGCTGCTGCAAGCCCCTTGGGGCCGAATTACTTGAACTTGTCTTTGTCCTTGCCCCGCGGGATGACCGAAGTCATAGGCGGGGAGGGCCGGTCCGAGGGCACAGAGCCTTTGGGCAAGCTGGTGTCTTTTTTCGGCTTTTTGCTCATTTTCTCGTTGCGCTGTTCTTTGCCCATGGTGAGCTCCTGGTGTGCGAAGCCGCAGGGATTGCGGCATAAACTTATTTTACTTTGCAGACAGAGGCCTGGTTTTTGGACTGAAAAAACGGGGTCAGATACAGATTAATTGGCAAGTGCACTTTCAGTGCAAGCGCAGCAACTACAGGTAAATTTTGCACAAGATCAGTCGCGCTTGGGCGGCTGTCACAAATAGATTTTTTGCAACAAGTCCATCAGCGTTTGTTGCTGCGCAAGCGTCAGCTTGTGGGCCACGTCTTTTTCTAACTGCTCGGCGGTGCGCTCTGCTTCTATCATGAGTGCCAGTCCCTCCGACGTGAGATGCAGACCATGGGCGCGTCGGTCTCTGGGGTGGGGGCGGCGCTCAATCAGACCGCGCCCGTCAAAGCGGTTGACCATGCCCACCATGTTGGGTGGCAACACACCCAAGGTCGCGCACAGCTGGCGGGCGGTGATGCCGGGGTTGTGCGTGATGAGCGAGAGGATGGAAAAGTCCACAGGCCGCAGGCCATAAGGGGCCATGCGGGCGAGGAACACCTCAATCACGGCCAGGGCGGCGCGCCTGGCGTTGTAGCCGATCAGGCCTTCCAGGTAGCGGGTGTCCACCCTTTCTACGCCATGGCCTGTGGGGGCCAAGGCAGACGCTGGGCCGAGCGGGTCTATAGCCAAGGCCGTGCGGGCAGAGCTGTTGGCAGGTGCTGGGCGCCGGCCAAGGTGGTTTGAATGAAAGCTTGTCGTTGGGTCATGCTTGTCTCCTCGAAGAGTGTTTGAAAATAGACTGCTCAGTCACTGTTAAGGCGCTGTTCACATGCACTTGGCCTTGATGTCTTCGGGAATGGGAATGGCGCGTATGCGGTCTTCGCCTGGCAGCCGCACGGCTAGGGCGCGGATTTCCGTGCCTTCGCAAATCACATCGTCGCCGCGCATGACCACATGCTTTTGGATCAACACTTTGGCGCGCCACTCTTGCACGCTGGTGTGAATCTGCAGGCGCTCGCCATAGCTGGCTGTCTTCAAGAACTTGGTGTGGATTTCCAGCAGCGGCGCGCCAATGATGTGCGTGGATTTGTACAACTCGCGCCAGGGGGGGACACCACACTTCACAAAAAAGTTCAGCGATGACGCGTCCATCCACCTGGAAAAATTGGCGAAAAACACAATGCCTGCGGGGTCGCAGTCGCCGAACATGACCTCGGTTTCGTAGATGACGGTTTTGCTCATAGGTTGCTTTGGGGGTGTGGAGTCAGGGCTGGGTGGGGGCAGTCGTGGCCGACGGCTTGAGGATGTGGTGCAGGGTATCGGCATGCAGTGCGGCCACGGTGCCTGCCCGGTGGGCCAGCACGGCGCGCTGGTTGATGGAGCCTTTGTCGGTGACCTCGCCCCGGTCTATGGTGGGAGGATCGGGCAGCAGGCACAGGCGCGCCAGGTGGTTGGCGCTGCCGGTGCTGGATTGGGCCAAGGCGTTGATGACGGTTTGAAAATGCGCCAGCACGGGCGCGCTTTCGAGCACATCGGCCAGCGCGGCTGTGGCGGGCAGGCCGGACAAGCTGCGCACGGCGGCGGTGGGAAAGACCATGGCGCCTACCTCGCGGGTGTTCAGACCGGTTATGACGGCGTCTTGAATGAAAGGTGCGCCTGCGGCAATGATTTTGGCGCGCAGCGGCCCCACGCTCACAAAGGTGCCGGTGGCGAGTTTGAAGTCTTCGGCAATGCGGCCGTCAAATTTCAAGCCCAGGTGCACATCGGTCTCGTCTATCCACTTGACTGCGTCGCCCGTTTTGAAAAATCCTTCTTCGTCAAAAGACTCGGCCGTCTCTGCAGGCATGCGCCAGTAGCCGGGCGTGATGTTGGGGCCTCGATAGCGCACCTCGACCTTGCCGTCCACGGGCACCAGTTTGAGCGCCATGCCTGGCGTGGGCAAGCCCAAATCGCCGGCTTGCACATGAGGATGGGTGACAAACAGGCCAAAGGGGGAGGACTCGGTCATGCCCAGGCCTGTGCCCATGACGATGCGCTGGCCAATCTCGCGCTCCTCGCTTTCGTACAGGCTGTCCCACACCGGCTGGGCCAGCGCGGCGCCGGCGTAAAAGAACATGTTCACGCGCGAGAGCAGCTTGCGGCGCAGCGCGTCGTCGGTTTTCATGGCGTGGGCGATGGCCTCAAAACCCGTGGGCACGTTGAAGTACAGCGTGGGTGCAATCTCGCGCAGGTTGCGCAGGGTCTCGTGCATCAGCGCGGGGGTGGGCTTGCCGTCGTCAATGTAGAGCGTGCCACCATGGAACACCACCATGCCAAAGTTGTGGTTGCCGCCAAAGGTGTGGTTCCAAGGCAGCCAGTCGACCAGCACCAGCGGCGATTGCAGCAGCACAGGCATGGACTGCACCATTTGCTGCTGGTTGGCGCAGCACATGCGGTGGGTGTTGATCACCGCCTTGGGCATTTTGGTCGAGCCGCTGGTGAACAAAAACTTGAGGATGGTGTCTGGCCCGGTGGCCAGGCGGGCCGCCTCCACAGCAGGCGTGGCTGCGGTGGCGCACAGCTGCTCAAAGGAGGTGCTGGCCCGGCCCTCCAACTGGCCCTCAGACAGCACCACTTCGGTGCCCGGTGCCACGGCTGCGGCAATGGCCTTGGCGTAACGCGCATCAGATGCAAACACCAAGCCTGGCGTGGTGGTGCGCAGCACGTGCCGGAGCTTGTCAAAGTCTTGGCTGATCAGCGAGTAGGGCGGCGACACCGGCACAAAGGGCACGCCCGCGACCATGCAGCCCAGGGCCAAGAGCGCGTGCTCCAAGCTGTTTTCGCTCAAGATAGCCACCGGCCGCTCCTCATTGAGGCCCCGGTCCAGCAGCGCTTGGGCAATGCGGCAAGCGCTGTCCCAGGCTTGGCCAAAGCTGAGGTGGCGCCAGTCGCCCAGCGTGCCATCGGCCAGCTTTTGGCGGCGGGCCATGAAGCTGCGTTCGGGCGCGGCCTGCGCCCAGTGCTTGAGCCGGTCGCTCATGCGCTCGGGGTAGGGCGCCAGTGGCTGGTCGGCCATCAGGTAGCGCGTGCCGGCCGCACCATCGCGCAGGCTGGCGCGGGTCACGCCAAAAGTCAGAGGGCGAAAGGGGACTGCGGTCATGGCGGATGTGGCGTTCAAATGTCCTGGTGGGGCAGGTGCGGGCCTGGCGCTTGGCCTGTGACTTGGCGCCAGCCGTGTCGGCTCACATGGACAATGGCCACCTCTTGCCGGTCGCTGCGCAGTTGGTGCTGAAGGTCTGCTGATCTCATGCTTGCCTTTGCTTGAAAAACAAATTATCGTTATCACCAATAACTATCTCAAGCGCCCAGCAGGCCTGCAGGCCCCACGTTTTCCCTGATTTTTAAACCGCCGCATCACCTTCACCGCCCAGGAGCCCCATTTGGACCACGCCAACCTGATTGCCATTGACATCCACACCCACGCCGAAGTCAGTTGCTGGAACCCCTTTGACAACTACGGCGAGGAATACGACCGCGCTGCCGACAAGTACTTCAAGAACTCACGCCGCCCAACCATTCAAGAAACCATTGATTACTACCGCGAGCGAAAAATTGGTCTGGTGATGTTCACGGTGGACAGCGAGTCCAAGCTGGGCCGCAGGCGCATTCCTAACGAGGAAATTGCCGAGGCCGCGCAAAAAAATTCCGACATGATGATCTGCTTTGCCAGCATAGATCCGCACAAAGGCAAGATGGGCGCCCGTGAGGCCGAGCGCTTGATCAAGGAACACGGTGTCAAGGGCTTCAAGTTCCACCCCACGGTGCAGGGCTTTCACCCCTTCGACAAGATGGCTTGGCCCATTTACGAGGTGATCAACGCCCATGGGCTGCCGGCCATTTTTCACACCGGGCACAGCGGCATTGGCTCGGGCATGCGCTGCGGCGGTGGCTTGCGGCTGGAGTATTCCAACCCCATGCACCTCGACGATGTGGCCATTGATTTTCCGGACATGCAAATCGTCATGGCCCACCCCAGCTTTCCGTGGCAAGACGAGGCGCTGTCGGTGGCCACGCACAAGCCCAATGTGTGGATAGACCTGTCGGGCTGGAGCCCCAAGTACTTTCCCAAGCAACTCATTCAGTACGCCAACACCTTGCTCAAGGACCGCGTGCTGTTTGGCTCGGACTACCCCCTCATCACTCCCGAGCGCTGGATGCAAGACTTTGAGGTGGCCGGCTTCAAACCCGAGGTGATGCCCGGCATCCTCAAAGGCAATGCCGTCAGGCTTTTGGGTCTGGACACCGCCAAAGCCGCATAAAAAAAGCCCGCGGCCGGTGCGGCTCGCGGGCTGGTTCCAGCAATGACGCGCTTTACAGCGTGTCTATGAAGCTGCGCAGCTTATCGCTGCGGCTGGGGTGCTTGAGCTTGCGCAGGGCCTTGGCCTCAATTTGGCGAATGCGCTCGCGCGTCACGTCAAACTGCTTGCCCACTTCTTCCAGCGTGTGGTCGGTGGACATTTCAATGCCAAAGCGCATGCGCAGCACCTTGGCTTCGCGCGGCGTGAGGCTGTCCAAAATGTCTTTGACCACATCGCGCAGGCCCGCTTGCATGGCCGCTTCCAGCGGCGCGGTGTTGCTGCTGTCTTCAATGAAGTCACCCAGGTGGGAGTCGTCATCGTCGCCAATGGGCGTTTCCATGGAAATGGGCTCCTTGGCGATCTTCATGATCTTGCGGATCTTGTCCTCAGGCATTTCCATTTTTTCGGCCAAGATGCTGGCGTCGGGCTCAAAGCCAAACTCCTGCAAGTGCTGGCGCGACAGGCGGTTCATCTTGTTGATGGTCTCGATCATGTGCACCGGGATGCGGATGGTGCGGGCCTGGTCGGCAATGGAGCGTGTGATAGCCTGGCGAATCCACCAAGTGGCATAGGTCGAGAACTTGTAGCCGCGGCGGTATTCGAACTTGTCCACCGCTTTCATCAGGCCAATGTTGCCCTCCTGGATCAGGTCCAGGAACTGCAGGCCACGGTTGGTGTATTTTTTAGCAATCGAGATCACCAGGCGCAAGTTGGCCTCGATCATCTCTTTTTTGGCATCGCGCGAAGAGGTCTCGCCCTCGTTCATGCGTTTGTTGATGTCTTTGAGCTGGCTCAGGGGCACCACCACCCTGGACTGAATCTCGCCGAGCTTGCTTTGCAACTCCTGCACCGGCGGGATGTTGCGTGCCAACACGGTGGACCATGGCTTGCCAGCGGCGGCCTGCTTTTCAACCCATTTGAGGTTGAGCAAGTTGGGGGGGAAGTCCTTGACAAAGGTCTCTTGCGGCATGCCGCACTTGTCCACGATGATGCGGCGCAATTCGCGCTCGAACTTGCGCACGGTGTTGACCTGCTCGCGCAGCATGTCGCACAGCCGCTCAATGGTTTTGGCTGTGAAGCGCACGGTCATGAGCTCGTCGCTCAAGGCTTTTTGCGCCTTCATGTAGACGGGTGAGCCGTAGCCTTCTTTGTCATAGATCTTGCGCACCTTTTCAAAGTGCTCAGCAATCTTGTCAAAGCGGCTGAGCGCTTCGCGTTTCATTTCTTCGAGCTTTTTGGTCAGCGCCTTGGAGCCGCCTTTGCCGTCGTCGTCGTCTTCTTCGTCGAATTCGTCAAAGTCTTCCTCGGCCACATAGTCGTCGGCCTCGTTGGGGTCGGAAAAGCCATCCACCACGGTGGAGATGACGACTTTGTTTTCGCGGATATCGCCGGCCAGCTTCAAGATTTCGGCAATCGTGGCCGGGCTCTCGGAGATGGCCTCCATCATGCGCTGCAGGCCACCTTCGATGCGCTTGGCAATTTCAATCTCGCCCTCGCGGGTCAGCAGCTCAACCGTGCCCATCTCGCGCATGTACATGCGCACCGGGTCGGTGGTGCGGCCAAACTCGCTGTCGACGGTGGACAGGGCCGCTTCGGCTTGCTCTTCGGCTTCTTCTTCGGTCGCCACGGTGGCACCGGTGTTGTTGAGCAGCAGGGTTTCAGCGTCGGGCGCCTGCTCGTACACGGCCACGTCCATGTCGTTGAGCATGTTGATCACGACTTCCAGCGTTTCGGCATCCACCAGCTTATCGGGCAGGTGGTCTGAAATTTCGCCATGCGTCAAATAACCGCGAGTCTTGCCCAGCTTGATCAGCGTTTTCAGGCGCAGCCGGCGCTTGGCCATGTCTTCTTCGGAGAGCACGGCCTCGTCCAGGCCGAATTCTTTCATCAAGGCCCGCTCTTTGGCCTTGCTGATTTTCATGCGCAGCGGCTTGACCTTTTCGGTCGTGGCTTCGGGGGCGACTGCAGGCTCTTCTGCAAACTCGGCCTCAATGTCCGACATGTCTACTTCGACCTCACCCTTGTCGGCTTTGTTGGCTTTGGTGGTTTTGTCTGCTGGCTTGGACTTATCTTCATTGGCCGCGCTTTTGGCGGTGCGGCTGGTTTTTTTCGGAGCAGACACGTCTGCCTCTGCAACGGTGGTCGCCGTTTTCAAGGCGGCTTCTTTGGTCGCGGAAGCTTTGCTGGCAGGTGAACTTGACTTGGAAGGCACTGATGAGGGGTCTTTCTTAGCGACAGGAGTGGCCGAGGTTTTGCTAGAGGCAACTGCTCGGATGGGGGCTTTGGCAGAGATGGCGGCCTTGGGGCTTTTTTCAAGCGCTGAAGGTTTGGCCGCGCTTTTGTTCATGGTGTCAGCGGTGGTTTTAAGCGGCACCTTGGCGGCTTTTTTCACAGCTGCAACTGGGCTGGACTTGCTGGCGGCCATGGCCTGGGCAGAAGTTTTGGCCGCAGTTTTGAGCGGGGTCTTTGCCGGCAACTTTGCAGAAGATTTCGCAGAAGATTTAGCAGGAAATTTGGCTGCAGCTTTGGCCGAAGTTGAGGCAGCAGTTTTGACGGAGCTTGACTTAGCAGCGGGCATACGATTTCCCCAAGGTCACAAAAAAATTGGCACTCACGCAAACCCAAACACATGGCCAAAACATCAGGTTTGGCTCATACATTTGAAGATGCAGCTATGAAAAGGCAGGCGAGGATTGGGCTGGAATTCAGCTCAAACTGGTCAACCCAGGCCTTAAGGCAAGTGTGGGGCGATCATTTGGTGTGCAGCCCTTGCGGGGAGGGTGGCTCTCAAACCGTCGTGGGCCCCGTGTTGCGGGGGAGCCTGGACCGGAGGTACTGCTGTCGCGCTTGCCGTCAAGTGATTGGATTATACCCTTGGCGCTTTTTGAGCGCATCGGTGGCACCCATCTCAGAGCTGCTTGACCAGCACCTGGCTTTTGCGCGTAAGGTTGTAATTGCGCTTGCGGGCCTCGGGTAGCCACGACAAATCGACCACCTCAAAGCCGCGCTTTAAAAACCAGTGCATGGTGCGCGTGGTCAGCACAAAAATACTGGTCAGGCCCTGGGCTTTGGCGCGTTGCTCCACGCGCTTGAGCAGGCGCTCGCCGTCACCTTGGCCTTGGCTTTGGGGCGAGACCGTGAGCGCTGCCATCTCGCCGGTGCGGGCCTCGGGGTAGGGGTAGAGGGCCGCGCAGCCAAAGATCACGCCGTCGTGCTCGATCACCGAGTATTGGCCGGCATCGCGCTCAATTTCCGTGCGGTCGCGCTTGACCAAGGTGCCGTCTTTCTCAAAGGGCTCAATCAATTGCAAGATGCCGCCCACGTCGTCCACGGTGGCTTCTCGCAGCTCTTCCAACTTTTCGTCAATCACCATGGTGCCTATGCCGTCGTGCACATAGACCTCCAGGAGCAGCGCGCCGTCCACACCAAAGGGCAAGATGTGGCTGCGCTCGACGCCGAACTTGCAGGCTTTGACGCAATGCTGCAGGTAAAACCCGATGTCGCTGGGCTGCTGGGCGGCGGGCAACTCGGCCAGCAGGCGCTCGGCGTAGGCCAGCGGCATCTCAGTGTCTATGGGGTTGTCTTCGCTCTCGGGCTCGCCCGGGTTCAAGCGAATGCCTGGCACTTCAGTCAAAAAAATCAGCTTGTCGGCCTGCATCTCAATGGCCACGCGGGTGGCCACCTCTTCCATGTTCAGGTTGAACGCCTCGCCCGTGATGGAAAAGCCAAAGGGCGAGAGCAGCACCATGGCGCCCATGTCCAGGGTTTGCTTGATGCCCTGGGTGTCCACCTTGCGCACCAGCCCCGAGTGCTTGAAGTCCACGCCGTCCACAATGCCCACCGGCCTGGCCGTGACAAAATTGCCTGAAATCACCCGCACCGTGGAGCCGGCCATGGGCGTGTTGGGCAGGCCCTGGCTGAACGCCGCCTCAATCTCGTAGCGCAACTGCCCTGCAGCTTCCTGCGCGCAGTCCAAGGCCACGCTGTCGGTGATGCGCATGCCCTGGGCGTAACGCGCTTCGTGGCCCTTGGCGGCCAGCTGCTCGTTGACTTGGGGCCGAAAGCCATGCACCAGCACGATTTTGACGCCCATGCTTTGAATCAGCGCCAGGTCCTGCGCAATGTGCGGCAATTTACCAGCAGCAATGGCCTCGCCCGCCATGCCGACCACAAAGGTTTTGCCTCTGTGCAGGTGGATATAGGGCGCCACGGAGCGAAACCAGGGCACAAAGGTAAAATTGAAAACGGCTGACATCGACTTTCCAGGGGTAGATGGGCCGATTTTGACCGATGTGTCACCCTGGCCTTTGGCCACCCTCCCAATTTAGCCCCCGCGCCTGCCCGGCGCCCCTTGTCTTGTCTGCCACTCCCGCGCCCGCTTTGTCCCTGCACCTCGAGTTCCCTGAATCGCTGCCGGTCTCCGGCCGCAGGCAGGACATCACCGAGGCCATTGCGGCCCACCAGGTGGTCATCGTCTGCGGGGAAACCGGCTCGGGCAAAACCACACAGCTGCCCAAAATTTTGCTGGCCATGGGGCGTGGCAGCGCCAACCACCCGGGCCGACGTGGCCACCTGATTGGCCACACCCAGCCCAGGCGTGTGGCGGCATCGAGTGTGGCCAAGCGCATTGCCGATGAATTGAAAACCCCGCTGGGCGAGGTGGTGGGCTACAAGGTGCGCTTTCAGGACCGCACCTCAGCGGGCGCCTCGGTCAAGCTCATGACCGACGGCATTTTGCTGGCCGAAACCCAGACCGACCCGCTGCTGCGGGCCTACGACACCATCATCATTGACGAGGCCCACGAGCGCAGCCTGAACATTGACTTTTTGCTGGGCTACCTGCGCCAGTTGCTGCCGCGTCGGCCCGATTTGAAGGTGGTCATCACCTCGGCCACCATCGATGCGCAGCGCTTTGCGGACTACTTTGCCTCCCGCCAAGGGCCAGCGCCCGTGCTGCTGGTGTCGGGCCGCACCTTTCCGGTGGAGCAGCGTTTTCGGCCCTTTGAAGAAAGCCGCGACTACGGGCTCAACGAGGCCATTGCCGATGGGGTGGACGAGCTCTGGCGAGGCGGCGCGGTGCATGGGGACATCCTGATTTTTTTGCCTGGCGAGCGCGAGATCCGCGAGGCCGCCGACCACCTGCGCAAGCACTTGGCGCACCAGCCCATGCTGCGCAATGCCGAGGTGCTGCCGCTGTTTTCGCGTCTCTCGCAAGCAGAGCAAGATCAAATTTTTGAGCCCCACGGCCAAAGGCGCATCGTGCTGGCCACCAACGTGGCCGAAACCTCGCTGACTGTGCCCGGCATCCGCTACGTGATAGACAGCGGCACGGCGCGCGTCAAGCGCTACAGCTTTCGCAGCAAGGTTGAGCAGCTGTTGGTCGAGCCTGTGTCACAGGCGGCGGCCAACCAGCGCGCAGGCCGCTGCGGCCGGGTGGCCGATGGCATTTGCATACGCCTTTACGACGAGACGGACTTCAACGGCCGCCCGCGCTTTACCGACCCTGAGATTTTGCGCAGCTCGCTGGCCTCTGTGATTTTGCGCATGAAGGCGCTGCACCTGGGCGCCATTGAAGACTTTGCCTTCATCGAGCCGCCCCAGCGCCGCGCTATGGCCGACGGCTACCAGCTGCTCTCTGAGCTGGGCGCGGTGGACGAGGCCAACGAGATCACGCCCCTGGGCGAGCTGCTGGCCAAGCTGCCGCTGGACCCGCGCGTGGGCCGCATGCTTTTAGAGGCCCGCGAGCGCCGCGCCCTCGACGAGGTGCTGGTGATCGCCAGCGCGCTCAGCGTGCAAGACGTGCGCGACCGCCCCATGGACAAGCAGGCCCAGGCCGACCAGCAGCATGCCAAATTTGACGATGAAAAAAGCGAGTTTGTTTCCTACTTGAAGCTGTGGCACTGGCTGGAAGAGTCCAGGGAAGGGCGGCCTTCAGGACACACCGTGGCGCGCGTGCCCTCACCCCAGCCCTCTCCCAGGGGGAGAGGGAGCCAAGCCGAAGTCCGGACTTCACTCCCTCCCCCTCTGGGGGAGGGCAGGGGTGGGGGCAGCGGCCTCCAATCACAAGCCAGCGCCAAACCCAACGTCCCCGCGCCACACAAACTCTCCAACCGCCAGTACGAGAACCTGCTGCGCGAGACCTACATCAACGTGCGCCGCGTGCGCGAGTGGCGCGACATTCATTCGCAGCTGCTCAGCGTGGTCAAAGAGCAAAACTGGCAGATCAACACCGAGCCCGCCAGCTACGAGCAGCTGCACCTGTCCATGCTCTGCGGCCTGCTGGGCAACCTGGGCTGCAAGAGCGAAGAAGAGGACTTGTACCTGGGCGCGCGCGCCATCAAGTTCAACCGCCACCCCGGCGCGCGCCTGTCCAAGCGGCCCGGGCGCTGGATTGTGGCGGCCGAGCTGGTGGAGACCACGCGCTTGTTTGGCCGGGGCATCGCCAACATCGACCCGGCCTGGATAGAACAAGTGGGCGGCCACCTGTTAAAAAAGCAGCTGCTGGACCCGCACTGGGAAAAAAAGGCCGGGCAGGTCACCGCCCTGGAGCGTGCCACGCTCTACGGCCTGGTGATTTACAACAACCGGCGGGCCAACTTTGGCCTGGTCGACCCCGACGGGGCGCGCGAGATCTTCATCCGCGAAGCCCTGGTGGCTGGCCACTGGGAAAGCAAGCTGCCCTTTTTGCCCGCCAACCAAAAACTCATTGCCCAGGTGCAAGAGCTCGAGCACAAGCAGCGCCGCCAAGACGTGCTGGTGGACGACGAACTGATTTTTGCCTTTTACGACCAGCAGGTGCCCGCCGACATCCACAACGGCGCGGCTTTTGAGCGCTGGTGGAAAGACGCCTCCCGGGAGAAGCCGCGCCTGTTGTTCCTCAACCGCGAGGAGCTCATGCGCCACGAGGCCGCAGGCATCACCACCGAGTCCTTTCCCAAGACCTTGCGGCTGGGCGGCGTGGACTGCAAGGCCAGCTACCTGCACGAGCCGGGGGACGCCAAAGACGGCGTCACGGTCGAGGTGCCGCTTTTTGTGCTAAACCAGGTCAGCGAGGAGCGCTGCGAATGGCTGGTACCGGGCATGCTCAAGGACAAAATCCAAGCGCTTTTGAAAAGCCTGCCCCAGCGCCCGCGCAGCCGCTTTGTGCCGCTGCCCGAAAGCGCCGCCCGGCTGGCCGCTGAGCTGTGCGTGCCCGAGGTGTTTGGCGCAGGCTCGCTGATGGATGTGCTGCTCAAAAAAGTACGCGACGAGACCAGCCTGGATGTCAAACGAGCCGACTTCAAGCTCGACATGCTCAGCCCCCACCTGTTCATGAACCTGCGCCTGGTCCACGACGACGGCCGCCAACTTGGCATGGGCCGCAACTTGGGCGCACTCAAAGCCGAGTGGGGCAGCAAAGCGCGCGGCGCCTTTCAAGCCCTGGCCCAGCTCAAACCTAAATTGGGGTCAGATACAGATTTATTGCAGCCTCCGGCGACTGCCGCGGGCGCCTCCACCAGCCCCGCAGGCCGCATCATCAAGCCAAGCGCCAGCGCCGCCTCGCCCAAACCCGCCGCCGTGGCCGACCAACGCTACACCAGCTGGTCTTTTGGCGAGCTTCCTGAACTGATGGAAATCCGCAAAGGCGGTCAAACCATCATTGGTTTTCCCGCTTTGATTGACGGCGGCGACGCCGTCAGCATTGAGGTGTTTGACGAGCCTGAGATGGCCGCCGCCAAGCACCGCAAAGGCTTGAGCCGCTTGTTTGCCTTGCAGATCAAAGACGCCCTGAAGTACCTGGAAAAAAACATTCCCGAGCTGCAAAAAATGGCGGTTGCCTTCATGCCCCTGGGCACGGCCGACGAGCTCAGGGCCCAAATCATTGACGTGGCGCTGGATCGCGCCTTTTTGCTCGATCCGTTGCCCAGCGATGCGCAGGCTTTTCAAAAGCGAATTGACGAAGGCCGAGGCCGCCTCACCCTGATCGCCAACGAGGTGGCTCGCCTTGCCAGCGTGATTTTGCTGGACTACGCCAGCGCCGTGCGCAAGATCAAAGACACCAAAAACGCCCCCGAGGCCACGGCAGACTGCACCCAGCAGCTCCAGCGCCTGATGCCCAAGGCCTTTTTGTCGACCACCCCATGGCTGCAGCTGCAGCACTTTGCCCGCTATTTAAAAGCCATCACCCTCAGGCTTGACAAATACCGCGCCGATCCAGCGCGCGACGCTCAAAGGCTGGCCGAGCTCAGGCCCCAAGAGCAGCGCTACTGGCGCTTGGTGGCCGAGCGCAAAGGCGCGCAAGATGTGCGCATGCAGGAGTTCCGCTGGTTGCTAGAGGAGTTGCGCGTGAGCTTTTTTGCCCAGGAACTGCGAACGCCGCAGCCCGTGAGCGTCAAGCGCCTGGACAAAGTGTGGGGGCAGTTGACGAATTGAGTGGCGAAACTTGGGTTTTTGGGGGCACTTGCCATTCTTTGCTCATCCTGACCTTCCGCTATGATGCTTTTCACCCTGTGCATTGGGAATTTCGACAATTCAATCCGTCTACCAATCCCTTTGTCGGGAACCTTGGACACCGTGTCAATCGACATGTCTAAAAAATTCTCAGTGGCAGTTACCTCCGGGGTCGCAAAAGACCGGGACACCACTGGGGCACCTCAAAGAGAATTTCCTAAATGACCTGGTCCATCATTGCCCGCGACGCATCGGGCGCTTTTGGTGTCGCAGTGGCCAGCAAGTTTTTTGCCGTGGGCGCCCTGTGCCCCCATGCCCGCAGCGGCCTAGGCGCGCTGGCCACCCAGGCGCTGCTCAACCCGCTGTTTGTGGCCCCTGGCTTTGAGGCCATGGCCCAGGGCACGCACCCTGAGGACATCGTCCGAACGCTGACAGACGCTGACGAAGGCCGTGACCACCGTCAGCTGCACATGATCGACGACGCCAACCGATCGGCCGCTTACACAGGCGCCGCCTGCATAGACTGGTGCGGTCATGTGGCTGGGGATGGCTATTCGGTGGCTGGCAACATGCTGGCCGGCCCGCAGGTGGTCGCCCGCACGGCGGAGTTTTACGAGGCCCATGCCCACCTTGATTTTGCCGAGCGCCTGATTTTGGCCCTGGCCGCAGGCGAAGCTGCCGGTGGCGACAAGCGCGGCAAACAGGGCGCCGCCTTGCGTGTTTTCACCACCGAAGACTACCCTGCACTGGACCTGCGGGTAGACGATCACGACGAGCCCATCACCGAATTGCAGCGCTTGTACGCCAAAAGCTTAGAGCGCTATCAGCCCTTCACCCACTGCCTGCCGTCCAAGGCGCGGCCTGCGGGCCTGACAGACCGCAGCCTGATTGAGGCCGAGGTGCAGCGCTTCCATGCCGCGCGCTCTTTGGCCCACGGGACCCATGCATGAGTGCTTTGCTGGAGGTCAAGGGCTTGCGATGCAGCTTCAAGCTTGAAGGCGGCGGCGAGTTTTCCCCGGTGGACGGGGTGAGTTTTTCAGTCGAGGCGGGTCGCACACTGGGCATTGTGGGCGAGTCCGGTTGCGGCAAAAGCGTGACTTCCTTGTCCATCATGGGCTTGCTGCCCAAGGGGCAGGGCCGTATTTCTGCGGGCTCTGTGGTGTTTGAAGGGCGGGATTTGGCCACGCTCAAGCCTGAAGAAATGCGCAGCCTGCGCGGCAACCGCATGGCCATGATTTTTCAAGAGCCCATGACCTCGCTGAACCCGGCTTTTACCATTGGCCAGCAGCTGATGGAAGGCATCCGCTGCCACCAAAACGTGACCGCCGAGCAAGCCCGTGAGCACGCCATAGAGATGCTGCGCCTGGTGCGCATCCCTTCTCCAGAGCAGCGCATTGACGAGTACCCGCACAAGCTCTCTGGCGGCATGCGCCAGCGCGTGATGATTGCCATGGCGCTGTCTTGCCGCCCCAAGCTGCTGATTGCCGACGAGCCCACCACTGCGCTGGACGTGACCATCCAAGCACAGGTGCTCGATTTGATGCGCAGCTTGCGCGAAGAAACAGGCACGGCCATTGTGTTGATCACGCACGACCTGGGCGTGATTGCCGAGTTGGCCGACGACGTGGTGGTGATGTACGCCGGCCGCGTGGTCGAACGCGCGCCCGTGGCCCAGCTGTTTGCCATGCCCCAGCACCCCTACACCATTGGCTTGCTGGGCTCCATCCCCAAAATGCACGGCGAGCAAGACCGGCTCAACGCCATTGAAGGCCAGGTGCCCACACCCATGTCGCAGACCAGCGGTTGCCGCTTTGCCCCACGCTGCCCGTTTGCTGTGGCCCAGTGCAAAGAGGACGTGCCGCTCTTGCGTGAAGTGGCCGCCGGGCACGAGGCCGCCTGCTGGCGCGCCCCGCTGGAGGTGGCGCCATGAACAAGCCTGACTCCTTGTTGCGGGTGGACCAGCTGGTCAAGCACTTTCCCGTGCAAAAGGGCTTGTTCAGCCGCCAAAAGGCCGTGGTGCACGCGGTCGACGGCCTGAGCTTTGAGCTGCACGCGGGCGACACCATGGCCTTGGTGGGCGAGTCGGGCTGCGGCAAGTCCACCGTGGGCCGCCTGGTGCTGCGTTTGCTGGAGGCCACCTCGGGCACGGTGTGGTTTGAGGGCCAAGACCTCATGGCCTTGCCCCCAGAGCGCATGCGCCAGGCGCGGCGCCACCTGCAAATGATTTTTCAGGACCCTTATTCCTCGCTCAACCCCCGCATGACGGTGGAGCAAACGCTGACCGAGCCGCTGGCCCTGCACGGCTTGGCCACCGGCAGGCACCACGAGCGGGCGGTCGAGCTGATGGACTTGGTGGGCCTGTCCAGCCAGTACCTGCAGCGCTACCCGCATGAGTTCTCAGGCGGTCAGCGCCAGCGCATTGGCATTGCACGGGCCTTGGCGGTAGAGCCCAAATTGATTGTGTGCGACGAGGCGGTGTCTGCGCTGGACGTGTCCATACAAGCGCAGGTCATCAACCTCTTGCAAGACCTGCAAAAGCGCCTGGGCCTGGCCTATGTGTTCATTGCGCACGACCTGGCGGTGGTCAAGCACATTGCCTCTCATGTGGCGGTGATGTACTTGGGCCACATGGTGGAGTACGCTGACAAGCGCAGCTTGTTTGCCGCGCCCCGCCACCCCTACACCCAGGCATTGCTGTCGGCCATTCCGCTGCCCGAGCC
>Ga0209550_10001861_pt1 | contig 20334 bp, 14 predicted proteins | sample LauGreSuBDMM15SN_2_FD_187567 | JGI IMG/M metagenome (GOLD analysis project Ga0209550, IMG submission 187567) | Freshwater lake microbial communities from Lake Michigan, USA - Su13.BD.MM15.SN (SPAdes) (version 5) | ecosystem: Environmental > Aquatic > Freshwater > Lake | place: Lake Michigan... | reverse complement strand
GCATCAGCGGTTCGCAGGCATGCGCCCAAATTATGTGGGTCCGTCACGCCATCAAGCACTAATAGAAAAGCGGGGCCATCTAAATCATCCAAGACCTCGTCGAGATCGTCTGCCAGTTTGCGAGCATCGGCCACCGCCACAACACCTTGATGCCGAGAACCTCCCGCCAGGCCATCTAAGCGATCTGCGCCCACGGGGTGTACGGCACGCCCAGCCTGCGTTGCCTGTTCAATAAACGTCTGCATCCGCTTGTCGCGCCGCTGCGCCTCGACATAGATCTCGCGAATCGAATCCGGAGCTTGGCGCAAGCGCGCAATCACGGCATGAAACCCGGCCAACATTTGTGTCGCTGCCATCGTTAATATTCCCTAGCGCCCTTTTCGAGCGGCTTTCTTTAAGCCAGCACCTTTGGTTGCGCGCTGGATTTTCTTGGAAGGTCGTGCTGTTTCTAATTTGGCCGCCTTTTTGGCTTCGGCACGTCTGACCTTGGCAATCTGCCCTTTGAGTTCCGGAGGCTTGGTCGATGCGGCCTTCTTCGCACGGCGCATTCCCGGGTCGTCGACCCGCGAAGCTGCTTTACGCAAAGCAACAAAACTTGTCCCTGCGACCAAACGGAACTCAATACGTCGCGCTTCAAGGTCGACACGAGCAACCTGTACCTGCACCGAATCGGTCAGACGATAACGAATCCCGGTTCGCTCTCCACGTAACTCATGCAACGCTTCATTGAACTGAAAGTATTCGCTACCAAGTTCTGACACATGCACCAATCCCTCTACGTGCAACGTATCAAGCGTCACAAAAATACCAAAGCTCGCCACACCCGTCACTTTGCCGCTGAAGGTTTCGCCCACGCGTTCCTTGACGAACCAGCACTTTAACCACGCCTCGACATCGCGGGATGCCTCATCTGCCCGACGCTCTGTCGCTGACAACAGAAGACCGAGTCTTTCCCAAAGGTCGTGCTCATGCTCGCGCTGGGTTGCGCCCGGCGCAGACACCAAGCCGTGCAATACCGGTTGATAACGCTCCCCCTTTAGCAGCGCCTTGATCACGCGGTGCGTAACCAAATCCGGATAGCGTCTAATTGGTGACGTAAAGTGCGTGTAGGCAGGATAAGACAGGCCAAAGTGACCTGCGTTGTCTGGCCCATAGATCGCTTGCTGCATTGAACGCAAACACATCGTTTGCAACAGCTGATAATCCGGCCTTGAGCGCGCACGCGCAAGTAATTCGCCATAATCCTTCGCGGTGGGATCCGCACCGCCACCGAGGTGTAGCCCCAGCGTACGCAGAAACTCACGCAACGACTGCAACTTATCTGGCGTTGGTCCTTCGTGGATACGATACAGACCAATGTGCTTGCTACGAAACATAAAATCAGCCGCACAGGTATTGGCGGCAAGCATGCACTCTTCGATTAATCGGTGCGCATCGTTGCGCGTCACGCCGACAATCTTCTCGATACGTCCGAGCTCATTGCACATGATTTTTGTTTCAACGGTATCGAAATCAATCGCACCACGTTCTTTGCGAGCCTGACCCAATAACTGAAAAACCGAATACAAGTCCTGTATCTGCGGCAACACATGCGACAAACTGCGCGCAGCCGGGCCTTGTGGTTGCTGCAACGACTCCCAAACCTGGTTATAGGTGGTTCGTGCATGCGAATGAATCACCGCGTTGTAAAACTGATAGGCCGCGACTGTCCCCGCTTTCGCCCCAGACAGCGGGATCACCATATCGCACACTAGCACTAGGCGATCCACCTGCGGATTGAGCGAACACAATCCGTTAGACAGTTTTTCTGGCAGCATGGGGATGACGCGGCGCGGAAAATAGACGCTCGTCCCCCGCTCTCGTGCCGCACCATCCAAGGCGTCTTCCGGCGTCACGTAGTGACTGACGTCCGCAATCGCGACGAGCAAGCGCCACGCGGGACGCTTGCGCCCATTACCAAGATCAATCTGCTCGCAATACACTGCATCATCAAAATCGCGAGCGTCCTCACCATCAATCGTGATGAAGGCGACGTCGCGCAAGTCCACACGATCTTTTAAATCGCTGCGACGTACCGCGTCGGGCAATTTCTCGGTCTGTTTGAGGGCTGCGTCCGAAAAATCAACAGGCACGTCGAACTTGCGCACCGCGATTTCGATCTCCATTCCAGGATCATCAATCTCACCTAGAATTTCCGCCACGCGTCCCATTGGCTGCGAATGACGCGTAGGTTGCTCGACGATTTCGACCGACACGACCTGACCGTGCTGTGCACCACCCACATCGCCCGGCGGAATCAACACGTCATGTTTGATACGCTGGTCTTCAGGAACAACAATTGTCATACCGCGCTCATTGAGAAAACGCCCCACTAATTTGTTCGTACGGCGCTCAATGACTTCGACAATCATTGCTTCAGGTTTGCCGCGATATTCACCTGTTGGCTTGACCAACACACGATCGCCATGCAACACCTTGAGCATTTCGCGTGGTGACAAAAATAAATCTTGCCCTCCACCATCTCGAATTAAAAAACCAAAGCCGTCGCGATGCCCTTGAACACGCCCAGCGACAAAATCGAGTTTGTTCGCGAGCAGCAACACACCCTTTCGGTTCGGCAGCAATTGGCCATCGCGCTCCATGGCAGCAAGGCGACGATCGAAACCCTTGAGCGTTTCATCAGTAGAGAGCCCAAGTCGCAGCGCTAAATCTTCAGGTGACAAAGGGCCGCCGGCCGAGCGCAACGACTCTAGGATTTGCTCACGACTAGGTACATCTGGGTCGTAATCAGTGGGGAGTTCAACAGGAACCGCAGCTTGGCGGTTGTGCTTTGAATGAGGAGGTAGGCGGTTTGCCAAAGATTCGATCTCGCTTATAATCCAGTGCTTCTAAGTACAGATAGGCCCAGGTGGCGGAATTGGTAGACGCGCACGGTTCAGGTCCGTGTGCCGCAAGGTGTGGAGGTTCGAGTCCTCTTCTGGGCACCATCGCAGTGTAAAGCATATTAGCTATTGCTTAAAGCTTCAACGCGTTTTTTTACGCATCAGGATGTGTGTAATATTTGCATCCAAATACTCCTCCCCTTCCTCTACAAAGTCATATTTGGCATAGAAGCCCTTTGCATGGGTCTGGGCTGACAGCAGCACCTCGTCGAATCCCTTCGAACGCGCCCCTTCGATTAAGCGCAACAAAATTGCAGCCCCGACACCTTTTCCTCGGCTAGCGCTCAGCACCGCCATTCGGCCGAGGTGACCGTCAGGCAACAGACGCCCTGTACCGACGACCTCTCCCGCAGCATCAAAGGCTAGCGCATGCAAGCACTCTGCATCCATCGCATCTAACTCCTCCTCAATCGGGACTTGCTGCTCGTGCACGAAAACCTCAAAACGCACCGCACTCGCTCGTGACTGAAACTCGGCCCACGACCCAAGCTCCACCCGAACCGGCAAGGCATGAGCCGGCGTTAAGCGGCTGGATGTATCATCGTCCGTGGTCATAAGATTCCCCCTTTTTTTTCGACAGTCAGCTTTACTAAATTATCCCTGCAATGAAGGGCAAGTTACACTTAAAACCGACCTGGAGGGGTAACTATGATTACGCTTTTACCGCGTTTTGCCATCTTTGTAATATGTTTGGCGCTCGGTTTGTTCGCGCCGCTTGCTGCACTCAACTCTTCATCTCCAGCGGGCTGGTGGCTCTTTAGCGTTGTGATGTGGAGCCTCACCGGATTAGGCATTTGGGATATTTTTCAGACTCAACACGCAATCCTGCGCAACTATCCCATCATTGGTCACTTACGCTATGTCTTTGAAGAGTCACGCCCCGCCCTGCGCCAGTACTTCTTTGAAGACGACCATGCTGAAACACCGTTTTCCAGAGCTGATCGCTCTTTAGTCTATCAGCGTGCGAAGCAAGAAATCGACAAACGCCCTTTCGGCACCCAGCTCGATGTCTACAGCGATCGCTACGAGTGGATCAATCACTCGATGGCCCCTACAACGATCAAAGACTTCGACTTCAGAATCGTCGTCGGAGGTCCAGGCTGCACAAAACCCGTATCGCTTTCTGCTCTCAATATTTCCGCGATGAGTTTTGGTGCGCTGTCAGCCAACGCCATTCTCGCCTTGAATCAAGGCGCTCGTTTAGGTAATTTTGCCCATGACACCGGCGAAGGTGGAATCAGTCGTTACCACCGCGAGCACGCAGGCGACTTGATCTGGAACATAGGCTCTGGTTACTTCGGCTGCCGAGACGAAGCCGGACATTTTTCAGAAGCGCATTTCATTGAGAATGCGACGCGCGATCAAGTCAAAATGATTGAAATCAAATTATCCCAAGGAGCCAAGCCCGGCCACGGAGGAATTCTTCCGGGGGGAAAGGTTACTGCAGAGATTGCTGCCGCTCGCGGTGTACAGATGGGTCAAGATTGCAATTCACCTGCTTCACATTCCGAGTTCAATAGCCCCATTGGCTTGCTTGAATTCGTTGAACGCCTGCGACGCCTATCCGGCGGCAAGCCTGTCGGCTTTAAGCTTTGCATTGGTCATGCGTGGGAATGGTTCGCCATCGCCAAAGCGATGATTAAGACCGGCATCACCCCAGACTTCATCGTGATCGATGGAGCCGAGGGCGGCACCGGTGCGGCACCCATTGAATTTGTGGATCACGTAGGTACACCTCTACGCGAATCAATTCGACTCGTACACAACACACTTGTCGGTTTAAATCTGAGAGACCGCATCAAGCTTGGTGCCTCTGGAAAAGTGATCTCGGCTTTCGACATGATGCGCGTCTTTGCCCTTGGTGCCGATTGGTGCAACAGCGCGCGTGCGTTTATGTTCGCGATCGGCTGCATACAAGCGCAGCAATGCCACACGGGCCGATGCCCAACGGGAGTCGCCACACAAGATCCGGAGCGACAACGAGCGCTTGTTCCAGAAGATAAGGCAGTACGCGTTGCGCAGTTTCATCACAATACGCTGCATGCGCTAGCTGAACTATTGCAAGCGGCCGGTCTTCATCATCCTGCAGAGGTCACCACCAACCATATTGCTCAACGCAAGGTCGACGAGCGCGTCGCGCTGATGTCCGAAACCTACCAAGACATCGCGCCGGGATCATTGCTCAACAACACCCTGAGCGGCCGTGTGTTTGAGGTGTGCTGGCCGATGGCAAGCCCAGATAGTTTCAAGCCACTGGAGTCACTACCTGAGCGACTCGCCCATATTTAAATGACTAAACGATGTTGTAAGTCAGCAATTTGTTCGCTCGAATAGCCAAACTCGCGCATCAAGGCCTCCGTATCGGCTCCACGTGCCGGAGTGGCCGATCGAATTTCACTGGGCGTACGTGACAAGCCAACCGGCTGACCGACAACTCTTATATCGCCAAGCTCGGGATGATGCACCGGAACTGCAATCCCAAGGTGTTGTGTTTGCGGGTCATCAAACACCTCGTCCATTTTGTAGATTGGCCCACTCGCGACACTCGCAGCTTCAAATCGACGGATCCAATTCTGAGTGGAATCTACACGCGTGATCGCAGACAGCTCTACATTCAGCGCCATACGATTGGTTGAACGCAACTTGCCCGTTTTGTATTCCGGACGCTCAAGGAGATGCTCAGCATGCATCGCTTTGCAAAGCCTTTCCCACATTTGCTGCGCGCCCGCTCCGGCGATATTGATGTAACCGTCTGAGGTTTGAAAGACACCCGTAGGGATTGAGGTTGGATGATCGTTGCCCGCCTGCTCTGGGATTTCCTTGCCAATCAACCAACGTGCTGCCTGAAAATCGAGCATGCCTATCATGGACTCTAGCAAAGACGTCTGCACCCACTGTCCTTGACCAGACTCTTCTCGTTCTAGCAAGGCCGTCAGGATGCCCAACGCACAATACAAACCTGTCGCCGAATCTGCCACCGCGATACCCGCGCGCACAGGGCCCTGGCCTGGCAAGCCCGTTACCGCCATGAGACCGCCCATGCCTTGGACGATTTGATCGTAGCCTGGGCGCTTTGCATACGGCCCATCCTGCCCGAACCCCGACACACTCGCATACACAAGCCGAGGATTCGTTTGTTTGAGGGACTCGTAATCAATACCCAACCTGAATTTGACATCTGGTCGGAAGTTTTCAATCACCACATCCGCTTTGTCGGCCATTTTTTTTAAAATAGCCAAACCTTCCGGATCTTTAAGATTTAGGGTCAGGCTTCTCTTATTACGATGCAGATTCTGGAAATCAGGACCCAGCCGACTATCGCCCCAGCCGTCACTGACGCCCAATCCTTCAGGCGTCTCAATCTTGATAATTTCTGCCCCCCAATCACCTAACTGCCGCACCGCAGTCGGGCCGGAGCGCAACCGCGTTAGATCCAGCACACGAAACCTTGCGAGAGGCCCTTTTCTAGTTTGGGCAGTCATGGCTGGCTGCTCCGTTGCTGTTTAGCGACCACTCCCCAACGCTGATAGTCCTGCTTAATAAGTTCGGTGAACTCCTCGGGCGTAGACGTCTCAACATCGAATCCAGCCGCGACAAGCGACGCTTTGACATCCGGCATCGCCAGGATGAGATTAATGTGATGATTCAATTTTTGTATGACCGCCTTTGGTGTGGCCGCCGGCACTGCGAGGCCATACCAACCCTTTGCTTCGAACTCAGGAAACCCAGACTCTGCCGCACCTTTCACATCGGGCAGTGCCTCGACGCGCTTATTTCCCGTTACGGCCAGCGCTTTGAGCTTGCCCGCTTTCACCAGCGGTATCGCGGAGGGCAGACTCGCGACCATGACATCGATATCGCCTCGAGACAACTCCACGACAGCGGTGGTTGCGTTCTTGTACGGGATGTACAGCATCTTGGTTTTAACAATCGTCTGAAACAACACGCCAATCAACTCTGTTTGAGACGAGGTCGACGCGAAGGTTGCACCGCCTGTTTTTTTACGGGCGAAGTCCGCGAACTCCTGCAAGGAGTTATAAGGTGCGTCTGGGTAGGTCACGATAAGATAAGGCTGTGTGACACCAAGAGCTACGCCAGCAAAGTCCTTTAACGGGTCGTAACCTAAATCCTTGTGTACAAACGGATTGACCGCAAAGGTACTTGTAAACGCCAACGTCATGGTGTGCCCATCGGGCGCCGATTTAGCGCCAAAGGCCGTGCCGATACCACCTTGCGCACCGGGTTTGTTTTCTACGATGACAGACTGCCCCAACTGATCACCGAGCTTAGCCGCCACCACTCGAGCAAAGGTGTCTGTCCCTCCACCCGCCGCATTCGGTACAACAATCCGTAGCGGTTTACTGGGAAAGGCCGCTTGTTGCGCAACCGCATTGCCACCTACCCAGCAAATCAACGTCAAAAGTGCGATAAAGTGACGCATAGCTTGTCTCCTTGAGTATTTTTATCATTATGAGCATACAGGACTACAAAGCGTTCTGAAACGTATTTATCGCAGCAAAGGAATCGTATCAATGTCCGTCAGTCCAACTGCCTCTGAACGCAGCCCCGCTCAACCCACAACACCAGAACTCAAGATCAATGGATCGGTTGCGACAATCCGTTTGCGCAACCCAGCCTATGCCAACAGGTTAAGTCCAGCCGATTTAGACGTGATTCGAGCCTACATCGAAACCGTCAATGCCAACCAACATGTGCTCGTCCTTAAATTCGTTGCCGACGGAAAATATTTCTGCAGCGGTTACGACATCTCCTCCTTAGCCGCTGACGCCGCGCCCTCATCGCTGTACTTTGGCGACACAGTGGATATCGTCGAGCGCGCCAGACCCGTCACGATCGCCGCGATTAATGGCGGCGTCTATGGTGGCGGAACCGACCTAAGCTTGGCTTGCGACTTCCGAATCGGCGTGCCTGACGCAAATATGTTTATGCCAGCCGCCAAACTCGGCTTGCACTTCTACCCCGGTGGCATGGTGCGCTACGTCTCACGTCTAGGTCTGAACCAAGCCAAACGGTTGTTTTTAACGTGCGAAAAGATTCTTGCGCCAGAAATGCTTTCAATCGGCTTTCTAAACGAAATCGTGCCAGCCGAAACGCTCTACACACGGGTCGATGAACTCAGTGCGCAACTTGCAAGCATGGCACCCCTCGCATTAGTTGGTATCAAAAACCATCTCAATCTGATTGCCCGAGGTGAACTGGATGACGCTGCCATTCGCGCGGCCGTGTTGCACTCGGAGCAATCGCAAGACATCAAAGAAGGTGCGCTCGCCTGGAAAGAAAAACGCGCGGCGAACTTCACGGGTATTTAGCAATCTAAGCGCGAAGCATTAAATAGATATTTCTGACATCCTTTCTCAATAGTGACCACCTAATGAACAAAAAACCTAAAGTTGCACTCATCAGCACCGGCGGCACGATTACCTCGATGAGTACCGCTGGAGAGCTCGATCTATTTGAATACAGCTCAGCCGGCATTCGGCTCGACGCAAATCAAATGCTGGAAAAATTCCATCATTGCAACACCATCGCAGACGTCATCCCCGTTCCTTTTGATACGCTGCTTTCAACGGCTGTTAGCTTTCCAGATTGGAAACGTCTTGCGCAAACTATCGTGGACTTACAAAAGCAACACCCCGACTTGAGTGGTGTAGTCATTTTGCATGGCACCTCCTCGTTGGAAGAAACAGCGTACGCACTCAGTCTTACACTCAAGACAGACTTACCGGTTGTCTTGACAGGATCTCAGCGACCTGCGAGCGCCTTGTCTTCCGATGCAGGCCTCAACATCTTTAACGCTGTGCGTATTGCGGGTACGCCCCAAGCCCGCGAAATGGGCGTCATGATTGCACTCAATGATGAAATCCATGCCGCACGTGAAGTCACTAAAAGCTCCAATGGCCGGCTACAAACATTTGTGTCACACGACTTCGGTGTGCTCGGCCACGCGGATGGCGATCGCATTATCTTTTATCGTAAACCGATACGGCGCCACAATCCCGACACTGAATTCGATATCCTGAGCATGGCTGCGTTTCCGCGGGTCGATATTGCCTACAGCTACTCGGGTGATGATGGCGCAGCGATCAAGGCGTTTGTTCAAGCGGGTGCGAAAGGTATTGTTGCCGCCGCGTTTGCGCCAGGCCTGCTGACTCCCCAGGAGGACATTGCCATGCGCGACGCAGTGAAGGCGGGTGTTCGCGTAGTGACTTCTTCTCGTGCGGGCTCAGGCCGCACCTTTGCACCAGCAAAATCGAGAGAGGCTGGCTACTTGCAGGCCGACAACCTCAATCCACAAAAGGCGCGTGTACTGTTAGGACTGGCTTTAGCCGTCACCCAAGACCGGGAGCAGCTACAAAGGATCTTTGATCAGTACTAATAGGCCAGACGGCCTCTAGGAGAGCGCCGCCTCAATGAGCTGTCGAGCAATACTGACTGGGTCTGGCAAGAGCGGTAAGGCATCGCGCGAAAACCAGTCAGCCGCTTCAATCTCGGAGGGGTCTGGTGTGATCGTGCCACCCGCATAGTCTGCAAAGTAAGCGATCATCAACGAGTTAGGAAACGGCCAAGGCTGACTCTTGAAGTATCGAAGATTTGTGATCTCGATACCGACCTCTTCCCGCACTTCGCGCACAGCGCACTGCTCAAGTGTTTCGCCAGGTTCGACAAAGCCCGCTAAGGCGCTGAACACCCCTGGTTTGAAGTGCGGGCTACGCGCAAGCAATAAGTCGTTTCCACGTTCAACCAGCACCATGACCGCCGGCGATATTCTCGGGTACGCAGTCAGCCGGCAGGAGGGGCATTCCATCGCAAACTCAGTGGTCTTCATCATGTTGGGTGTACCGCAATGCCCACAGAACTGATGGTTCTTTTGCCAGTCAATCATCTGTGTCGCACGACCGGCTAACGCAAACGCCTCCGGCCCCTCTGAGCCAAAGATGCTACGTACAGGTCGCAATTCACCTACAAAATGCTTAGGAATTTGCTCCGCCTCGATCGCGTAGCACGGTCTGCCCTGCCACTGACCGATCAACAGAGGGTGATGCGGCGCACTAAAATCTGAAGCACGCGCCAGCGGAAACACCCCGGCAGACTCGTTTTCAGTTGATATAAAAACCTGATTGCCGTGTCGGACAATCCAATAGGTCAAGTCGCTCATTAAGGTTCTCAAAAGAATAATGCTCGCTAAGTCTCATACAAGCCTTAGACTATAAATCCTGTGTATTGTATTCTTACACGCACACAGCTACACGCTTAAAGTCGTCCTACCCGGGTTGGCGCAAGCACTAAGGTAAACCATGAATGCTCCGCTCTCCAGTACATCGCATGCCGCTTTGGCGACGGTTACCTTAGACGACAAATATACACAGTCTGAAGGGCGTGCCTTCATGAGCGGTGTGCAGGCCTTGGTCAGACTGCCCATGCTGCAGCAAAGGCGTGATGCAGCGATTGGATTAAACACTGCAGGGTTCATTAGTGGCTACCGCGGCAGTCCGCTCGGTGGTTATGACCAAGCTCTGTGGTCAGCCAAAAAACACCTGGCGAAACAAAATATCGTTTTTCAGCCTGGCGTCAATGAAGAACTCGCGGCAACCGCAATTTGGGGCACGCAACAACTCGACCTCTATCCCACTAAAAAGAAACACGACGGGGTGTTCGGTATTTGGTATGGCAAAGGTCCAGGCGTCGACCGCTGTTCAGACGTATTCAAGCATGCAAATATGGCTGGGACTGCCAAATTTGGTGGAGTCATTGCCATCGCCGGTGACGATCATGCGGCAAAGAGTTCAACAGCCGCTCACCAGAGTGACCACATCTTTAACGCCTGCGGTTTTCCAGTTTTTTTCCCAAGCGATGTCCAGGGGATTCTGGACATGGGTGTGCATGCCTTCGCGCTGAGTCGATTTTCGGGCTTGTGGACTGGCATGAAAACCATTCAGGAAGTTGTCGAATCAAGTACGAGGGTCGATATCGCCCACGATCGCGTCAAGATTGTGTTGCCCGAAGACTTTATCTTACCCGTAGGTGGGTTGCATCTGCGTTGGCCCGATAGCCCTCTCGAGCAAGAAGCTCGGATGATGGATTACAAGTGGTATGCCGCGCTCGCCTATATCCGCGCCAATAAGCTTAATCGCACGACCATTCAAGGCCCCAACGACCGCTTCGGCATTATTGCAAGTGGCAAAGCCTACCGCGACACGCGCCAGGCTCTGCTAGACCTCGGCCTAGACGACACAGCCTGTCAGCGACTCGGGATCAGACTTCATCAGGTAAACGTCGTCTGGCCGCTTGAGCCCTCAATCACAAGAGAGTTCGCTCTTGGACTCAAGGAAATCCTCGTTGTCGAAGAAAAGCGACAGCTCATTGAATACCAAATCAAAGAAGAGCTTTACAACTGGCGAGCAGATGTACGACCTGACGTATTAGGTAAGTTTGATCAGATACCCGGGGATCACACAGGTGGAGAATGGTCGCACGCCAACCCCGCAGGCCATTGGTTGCTGCGCGCCAGCGCAGATCTGACCCCCTCGCTCATCGCGCACGCCATCGCACACCGACTTGAAAAGTACGCGCTACCCGAGGACGTTCGCGCAAGGATTCAAACAAGGCTATCGATCATTCAAGCCAAGCGCGAGTCACTGTTGCAGATCGAAGCCAAGGCTGGTGAGCGCCCTCCCTGGTTTTGCAGCGGTTGCCCCCACAATACCAGCACGCGTGTTCCCGAAGGCAGTCGTGCCCTCGCTGGCATCGGTTGCCATTACATGGTGATCTGGATGGATCGCGATACCGTCACGTTTACCCAAATGGGTGGTGAAGGTGCGCCGTGGGTAGGCCAAGCGCCATTTATGAACGAAGAGCATGTCTTTGCCAATATTGGTGATGGCACCTGGTTCCACAGTGGATCGCTCGCCATTCGTCAAGCGGTCGCAGCCGGCGTCAACATCACTTATAAGATCCTTTATAACGATGCGGTTGCCATGACAGGTGGTCAACAAGTCGGCGAACGCCCAGAAGGTCTATCCGTCCCGCAAATCGTAAAGAGTTGCGTGGCCGAAGGGACCAAGCGCATTGTCGTCGTCACCGATGACACCGAACACTATGACCATATAAAGCTTGAAGCCGGTGTTGAGGTTTTTCATCGCGACGAACTTGACCGCATTCAGCGCGAACTGCGTGAAGTAAAAGGCACGACGATCATTGTCTACGACCAGACCTGCGCAACCGAAAAACGCCGCCGTCGAAAGTCCGGGAAACTCGAAGATCCAAAACGTGTTGTTGTGATCAACGAGCTTGTATGTGAAGGCTGCGGCGATTGTTCCAGCAAGAGTAACTGTCTTTCGGTCGAGCCGCTTGAAACCGAATTTGGTCGAAAGCGACAGATCAATCACAGCAGCTGTAATAAGGACGAGTCTTGCTTAAACGGTTTTTGTCCAAGCTTCGTCGTCTTAGAAAACGCCGTTCCGCTCAAGCGCAAGCCCCAGTCGATTACGACGACAAACGAGGAATCTTTTTTTAAAGATCTCCCGCTGCCCACCCTGCCAAGCTGCGATGAACCCTATCGCATTGTTGTAGCCGGTGTCGGTGGTACTGGTGTTATCACGATTGGACAGCTATTAGGAATGGCTGCGCACATTGAAGGCAAGGGAATCATCACGCAAGATTCCGCGGGGTTGGCACAAAAAGGGGGTGCCACCTGGAGTCATGTGCAGATTGCAGAAAAGCCGACCTCACTGAGTGCGACCAAAGTAGATATCGCGCAAGCAAACCTCATTCTGGCCTGTGATGGAATCGTCGCAGGGAGCGCCGCGACGCTGACCTATATGCAAGCGGGTTGCACCAACGTCGCACTCAACACCCACGCGACACCGACCGCTGGCTTTGTTCAAAGCGCGGATTGGCAGTCACCCAATCACGCCTGCACAACAGCAATTGAGCAATCCGTTGGCGTGGAACATCTTGCAAGTCTAAACACCAGTTCGCTGGCCCTCTCTAAACTTGGTGATTCGATTTATGCCAACCCAATTCTTCTGGGCTTTGCCTGGCAAAAGGGCTGGATCCCGCTCACCTTAGCGTCGTTACAACAAGCCTTGGTCTTGAATAATGTTCAAGTCGAACGCAACCTACAAGCCTTTGACTGGGGTCGCGCCGCGGCACTCGGTCGCGTCAATCACCTCATGGCGCCCCAAGAAACAGTCGTTAGCTTCAAGGCTCGCACGAGTCTTGAGGACATGATTAAGACACGTCATACATTTTTAACGGCCTATCAGCATGCAGCCTATGCAAAATCCTATGTTGATTTTGTCGCACAGGTTCAACAAACCGAAGAGTCGCTTAGCTTAGGCAGTCGCTTATCAACTGCCGTGGCGCGCTATCTATTTAAGCTTATGGCCTACAAGGATGAGTATGAAGTCGCACGCCTGCATACTCAGACCGGATTCGAGGACGAGCTGCGTGCCCGCTATGAGCCTGGCTTTCAAATCGCTCACCACCTTGCACCGCCGCTGTTATCTAAAAAGAATGCAGAAGGCGAACTCATCAAGCGGCGCTTTGGTCCTTGGATACGCCCGATGTTACGTGGCTTGGCGACGCTAAAGTTTCTACGCGGAACGCCGTTTGATCCCTTGGGCTTTAGCGATGAGCGCCAGCAAGAACGTGCCGCGATTGTGGCCTACAAGCAGACAATCCTTGAATTGCTCACATCGTTGAACCAAAGCAATATCGATCTCGCCGTTCAGATCGCGAGTATTCCCGAAAATATTCGCGGCTACGGACACGTGAAAGCGCGACATGTTGCGAGTGCGCAAGAGAAGCAGACCGAATTACTTGCGCGCTGGCGCAGTTAAGTGCTGAACTGACCGTTCAGCACTTACATCGTCTCTGAGAAGAGCTCACGACCGATCAACATGCGTCGGATTTCGCTGGTGCCTGCACCGATTTCATAGAGCTTTGCGTCACGCCACAAGCGTCCAACCGGATACTCGTTCGTGTAGCCGTTTCCACCGAGCAGTTGAACCGACTCCCCTGCCATCCACGTTGCTTTCTCAGCACAGTAGAGAATGACGCCTGCCGCATCCTTGCGCACGGAACGTTGATGTCCGCCGCCCTGCGCCTCTAAACGATCCAACGTCCGCCCCACTGCATAACAGTAAGCGCGACAAGCCGAATAGGTCGAATACATATCAGCGAGTTTGCCTTGAACCAATTGAAACTCTCCAATGGATTGCCCAAACTGCTTACGCTCGTGTACGTACGGCAGGACAACATCAAGGCAAGCGCCCATAATGCCGAGCGGGCCTGCCGCCAACACAGCGCGCTCATAATCGAGCCCACTCATGAGTACCTGCACACCACCGTCGAGTGCACCCAAGATATTCTCTTCAGGCACAAACACATCCTGAAACACGAGTTCCCCAGTATGTGAGCCACGCATGCCAAGCTTGTCGAGCTTTTGCGCAATAGAAAAACCAGGCATATCCTTGTCAACTAAGAACGCCGTAATCCCCCGTGCTTTTTTATCTGGATCTGTCTTGGCATACACCACCAAGGTTTGCGCGTCGGGTCCATTGGTAATCCACATTTTGTGGCCATTGAGTCGATAGCCCCCCGATACCGCCGTGGCGCGTAGCGACATATTCACCACATCAGACCCTGCCCCCACTTCGCTCATTGCCAGCGCGCCCACATGCTCGCCAGAGATCAGCGGTGGCAATAGTCGGGCGCGTTGCTGCGGCGTACCATTGCGTGAAATCTGATTTACACACAGATTCGAATGCGCGCCGTAAGACAGCCCGACCGAGGCACTCGCACGGGAAATCTCTTCCATCACGATCATGTGCGCGAGATAGCCCATTTCTGCGCCGCCATACTCGGCGTTCGCGGTCACACCCAACAAGCCCATCGCTCCCATCTTTCGCCAGAGATCCATCGGGAACTGATCCGAACGATCAATTTCGGCGGCACGTGGCGCTATCTCGTTGCGCGCAAAGTCTCGAACAGCGTCTCTCAACGCCACCAGCTCATCAGACAACCCGCAGTCTAGTTCGATTGACATCATCATTCTCCTGTCAAAGGCCTCATGGGTACACGGCCAGATTATTCAGCCAAACAAGGCTATGCTCTACTCGACCTCAGAGCGTTCGTCCCAACGCTTTAAAGAACAGCTCTGACTGCAATCGCTCGCTCATTATTTGGGCGCCGATAGTGGCTGCCAAGTGCGAATCGACCGGCGCTAAAGGCAGGCCCGTCGACATCGCCAGCACCTGCATCATGCAAGCGCGCTCAAGAAAATACAAATCGTCGTAGGCGTAATCCATGCGTTCCGCACACACCACCACGCCGTGGTTTCCTAAAAAAACGACATCTGCACCCTGCATGGCATGCGCAATGCGCTCACCTTCTTTTGCGTCTAAGGCTAAACCGTTGTAGTGCTTGTCTACGGCAACACGCCCAAAAAAACGCATGGCGTTCTGGGATAAGGCGGTGTCCAACATCCTGCGCTCGGTCAAGGTTAAGGCTGTTGCATACGGCATATGCGTATGAAGCACGCAAGCCTTGCCTGCGATCTGATGAACGGCCGCGTGAATAAACATGGCGGTGGGTTCCACGGGATGCCGTCCCGCAAGCGCAGCGCCGGCCGTATCGACCATCACAATGTCCTCGGCCTGCACTTCGCTCCATAACAAGCCACGTGGATTCAATAAGAAGCGCCCACTTTTGTCAGGGATTTCAGCGCTAAAGTGATTACAGACGCCTTCCGACAAACCATGAAAGGCTGCTGCACGGAGGGCTAAGGCCAGATCCTCGCGCAATTTACGCACGAGCGGGCTTTCATAGTCGGCTTTATGATTTGCATTAGACATTCGACACTCCAGATCCTAATTTGTATGCGCTTGTTGCAATGCCCGTTCGATGCGATCGAAAGCGACAGTCGTACGTGGAACTTTAAACGAAAACCACGTGCGCACATCTTCCTCGAGCGCTAAGCCATGCATATAGTTGTATAGTGCTTTTCTTAGCCCAACACCTAACGCTGCGTGGTCGACGCCGGTTGGATCAACAAACCCCACATCATTTTTTGCGAAGGTGACAGGCGGAAGTGGCTTGAGCGTGACACCATACTCTGCGGGATTTTTCCCGACCGGTGAATGGACCGTCGCTGTAAAGCGATGAAAAAATCCACTTTGTATACAGCCATTGATAAATAACTGGCGCACAAACTCGAGCGCATCAACGGTATCTTGCACCGTTTGAGTGGGAAAGCCATACATCAAATAAGCGTGTACCAAAATACCTGCGTCACTCAGCGCTCGGGTGACGCGAGCAACCTGATCCACGGAAACCCCCTTTTGCATTAGCTTTAACAAGCGATCGGATGCCACTTCAAGACCACCCGATAAAGCAATACAACCACTTTGTGCCAACAAACGACTCAATTCAGGTGTGAAGGTTTTCTCAAAACGGATATTGCCCCACCACGAAATACCCACATCACGCGCGATCAACTCGCTTGCCAGTGACTTGAGCGCCTTGGGCGGTGCCGCCTCATCAACAAAGTGAAAACCTGTTTGTCCTGTTTCTTGCACGATGGCTTGCACGCGATCTACCAATAAGCTCGCCGAGGCCGTCTCATAGCGACTGATGTAATCAAGACTGACATCACAAAAACTACATTTTTTCCAATAACACCCATGGGCCACTGTCAGCTTATTCCAGCGACCATCACTCCAGAGTCGATGCATGGGATTAAGCATATCCAGCAAAGACAAATAGTCATTTAAGGGCAGACCATCCCAGGTAGGTGTGCCGACCTCCTCAAAGGGCACCTCCGGTTCGACCATATTGACGTAGCGCACGACGCCACTAGACGGCTCGCGCAGATACGTGCGAACCAATCGCTGACTCGAACGCTTACCTGCCAAATATTCTAATAAACAGAGTAACGGTCGCTCGCCGGAATCAAGCGTTACAAAATCCACATAATCGAACACTCTGGGGTCTGACAGCTCGCGCAGTTCGGTGTTCACAAATCCACCACCCAGCACGATCGTAATGTTTGGATGCAACGACTTAATCGCCTGCGCAATACGAAAGGCTGCATAGACGGTGCCGGGAAACGGGACCGATAGCAATACGATCGTCGGCATATGGCGTTCGAGCGCCGCCAGGGTGAGCGAGCGCAGCGTGCCGTCTACAAGGTTGGGCGCCACAGCGAGCGCAGCCGCCAGCGCATCGAAGCTTGCCTGACTCGCAGCGAGCGCTTCGCCGTAGCGTACAAACTCAAAACGACTATCAATCGACTCACGTACGACGTCAGACAAATCGTTGAGATAGAGCGTGGCGAGATGCTTTGCACGATCCTGCACCCCAAGCGCACCAAACGCCCAACCAAGCGGGTCACCCCCCTCCTCGTCTATGTACGCATCCAAACTGGCGAACCGCGGCCCCTCAGGCAAGTACTGCCGACTCACAATACGATGCGCGAGCGTCGTATCTCTGCCTTGCAAGAAGGTAATGACTCGATCAATCGTAGAGAGGTATCGGGGCAGTTGGCTGACAAATATCCGCGATGCAGGACGCGATTGATCAGCCTTCTTGATTGCCGGCATGCGTGCAGCGACCCCTCCTAAGCCCTCTTGCGAAAAGATCTCAAGGACCAACTGAAGCGCAAGATCTTCCTGCACCGCATCAATGGCACGCGACCTCAAAAATCCCGTCAAATAGGCAGTCGACGGATAAGGTGTATTGAGCTGTGTCATCGGTGGGATGACGGACAGCACGCGAACCGCTGGCGAATTCAAAAGAAGCACTCCCTACATGGATAGCAGGGAGTGTACCAATTCATGCTCAGCCGCTAGCTTTCACATAGCGCACGATGTCGGCATGGGTGGCAAACCAGACATCTGAATGCTGCTGTATGTGGCGGATCAAGGCATCCAAAATCCATACCCGCGAGCGATAGCCAATGATATGCGGATGCATCGTTAGCTGAAACAAGCCACCTTCGGCATAAGCCGCATCAAATTCGCGCTTGAAGATATCAAAGACGTCCGTGGGCGGCGTATATGGGCGTAACGCCGCGAAACGGTTCATATTGAAGTACACCGCATCGTCTCGGATCCACTCGACCGGCAGCTCAATGACGCCCGTTGCTTGCTCATCCATCAATAGCTCATAACAGTCCACGTCCGCCATGAGCGAGCTGTCGTAAATCAACCCAAGCTCTTTTGCCAATCGGAGGGTATTGGGACTGAAATCCCAAGAAGGTGTGCGCATCCCTACCGGCGCAACTCCCGTAATCTTGTGCAAGACCTCAAAACTACGTTGCATCAGATCGCGTTCGGCGTCGATAGGAAGCACCGAATTTCGTTCATGGATCCAGCCATGAATGCCGATTTCGTGACCCAACGCTGCAAGATTTTTTTGCTCATCGGGATAGAGTAAAGCCGTCACCGCAGGTACAAAAAAGCTTGCCGGCACATCGTGGCGCGTCAGGATCTCAACAATCCGGGGCACGCCTTGGCGATTCCCGTATTGGCCCTGTGAGAGTTTTCCGGGTGAGTCTCCACCCTCTCTGAGTTCGTTTGTTTCGTGATCCGAATCAAAAGAAAGTGCGACAGCGCAACGTGCACCACCGGGCCAAGACGCTGGTCGCAAACTCCGCCCCGCACGAACACGGTTCACGATTTCACGCCATTGACTTTCCGGCCAACGCCAAGGCTCTAGCGGCTGAGCACTCATTTTGAAGGCACTTCAGGGAGACTCTTCGCAATCACAATCGCGGCTTGCGCCTCTTGGGCCACAAATTTTGCAAACGCTGCAGGCGGCATGCCAACGCCATATAGGCCCTGCGCTTCAAACTGCTTGATCACGTCGGGATCTTTGATCGCTTGCTGCACCGCGCTATAAATTTTGTCGACGATTGGCGTCGGCGCGCCAGCAGGCAACCACAAACCAAACCAATTCACGACGTCAAAATTTGGAATGCCCGCCTCTTGCATGGTTGGAACGTTAGGCAAGCCCTTCCAGCGGGTGCTACCCGTTAAGGTCAACGCGCGCAGCTTACCGGCTTCAACGTGCTTGATCGCGATCTGTGTCCCGACAAAAAACATGTCCACGCGACCACTGAGCAAATCACTCAGGACCTCGGCCACGCCCTTGTAAGGGACCATCAAAATATCGGTCTGGGTCTTGGCTTTAAACACTTCAGCAGGGATATGACTGGCTGTGCCTAAGCCAGCGCTGGCGTAGCTCAGTTTGCCTGGATTCTTCTTGGCTAACGCCACAAGTTCTGAAACGTTATTGACGGCTAAGCTCGTGGGGATCACCAGCGCTTGTCCATAATTCTGCGCCACGAGCGACACGTGTGTGAAGTCCTTGACCGAGTCATAAGGGACGTTCTTATTAAACGGCGGAATCGTTGCATGGGAAGCCGTCGTAAACAACCAAGAATACCCATCAGCAGGCTGCTTGGCTAAGTAGGCCGTGCCCACCAGACCACCGGCCCCTGGCTTGTTCTCCACAATAATTGACTGACCAAGCACACTCGACATCTTTGGTCCGATGATGCGCATAATTAAGTCTGGTGGCCCACCAGGTGGCGACGGCACCACCACACGAATCGGCTTAGACGGAAAATTTGCATCTGGCTTCAGCGTGCTTGGCGTTTGTGCCACGGCGCCAAGCGCCGTGCAGGCAAATAAGGCCAGGATGAGTTTACGAGCGACTAAGTGGATTTGCATCATTACCCCAATTTTTTATTTATACGGTACTAATCAAGTGTGATCGTGCGACGCTCGGCCGAAGACTTGATGATGGCCTCGAGAATGCGTGCGTTACGCACGGCATCTCCCTGAGGCGTCACCAAAGCCTTCTTGTGTGTAATCGCTTTTGCGAAATCTTCTAACTCGAGTCTCTCTGTACTGACCGCGTCGTACTTGTGTACGACTGGCTTCTGTTTGTTGGTGACATTCGCCTTGTCAATCATGCACGTCGTCAGATCCCAAGTGTGTAGGTGCTCTACATCTCCCACCTGTACCCAACCGTTCGAGCCAAATATCTGCATTCTCCAGGTTTCTGCCGTCGCGATGATCGTGCCTAGGTAAGCCGTCGCACCGCTCTTGAATCCCAAGAGCATCGACGTTGTATCATCCGAGCCAAAATCTTGAGCCAGACGAAAACTCTTTGCCGTAACTTCGGTGATCGGTCCGGCCAAATACATCATGGCATCAATGACGTGTACGCCTCGACCTGTCATTCCGCCTGCGGGTGACTCATCTCCGGCATGGCGCCAGTGACCTTTGGGGAACCGGTAGGCACTAGGCCCACAGAAGTTGCCTTCAATATGCAGCACCCTGCCCAAGCGACCATCTTCGAT
>Ga0209550_10001860_pt1 | contig 20334 bp, 22 predicted proteins | sample LauGreSuBDMM15SN_2_FD_187567 | JGI IMG/M metagenome (GOLD analysis project Ga0209550, IMG submission 187567) | Freshwater lake microbial communities from Lake Michigan, USA - Su13.BD.MM15.SN (SPAdes) (version 5) | ecosystem: Environmental > Aquatic > Freshwater > Lake | place: Lake Michigan... | reverse complement strand
GCTTTGGATGCGGCACATACCTTGGCTTACCTTTGCACCTCGCCTTACGACGTGCGCTTGGCGCAAGAGCGTTTTCCTAAAATTCATTTCCATCCGTTGCGCGAGCATGCGGGCTTAGCGTTGGGGTCAGCAGGCTAAACACCCAATTGCAAAAGCATCTCCTTTCAAATGAAACCCCTCTCGTCTTGGTCCCAAACCGCCCGCAACAAAATCGCAGGCGTGTTCACGGACATTGACGACACCCTCATCACCGAAAGTGCCATCACACCCGATGCACTTGAAGCGCTGCACAATCTAAAAACCAAAGGCCTCATGGTCATTCCTGTCACGGGCCGGCCTGTAGGTTGGAGCATGCCCTTTGCCGCCACCTGGCCAGTAGATGCCATGGTGGTAGAGAACGGCGCAGTTGCACTACTGCACAACAAGCCAACAAACCAAGTCAGTAAAACCTACCAACAAGACTTAGCCACCCGCACGCATAATTTTCAAAAAAATTCAGCGCATTGCACAGCGAGTCCTGAAAGAAATTCAAGGGACGTTTATGGCACAAGACTCACCAGGCCGCGAAACCGACATCGCCTTTGACCACAGTGAGTTTCACAAACTCACAACAGAACAAATTCAACAAGTAGTGCAAGTCCTGCAACAAGAAGGCATGACCGCCACAGTCAGAAGCATCCACATCAACGCCTGGTTCGGCGACCACAACAAATGGCATGGCGCGCAGTGGATCCTCACGGAACTCACCGGTAGAGATTTAAACCAAGAACTCGACCAATGGGTGTATATGGGGGCGACTCCACCAACGATCAAGTGATGTTTGAACACTTCACACACAGCGTGGGTGTGGCCAACATCAGGCATTTTGAGAATGAGTTAAAGCATTTACCTAAATACATGGCGAGCAAAGAACGAGGCGCTGGTTTTGTAGAAGTTGCAATTGCTTTGCTATAAAACTCAAATTAATTGGGTGTTATTGGTTAATTCGAATCAACCGCTTAAACCACTCTAGCCTAATCAACCCAACTACCAACCCCAACCCTAACAAAACCCCCACCCCGTCGGCCACCGCGTCCTGCCAATCACCAAAGCGGTAAGCACTCAAGTGCTGCAGTACCTCAATCAAACCACCCATTGCAAGCAGCAACATTCCAATGCGAAATTTAGAAACACTGGGATAAGCCAGTACCGCCCAAAAAGCCAAGACCCCAAACCCAAAGGCATGCTGCGCCTTGTCCCACACATTCAATAAATCTGGTGGCAAATAAGGCGCCGGGCTCAAAGCCAAAACGTTCAGCGCCACGCAGCACATCCAAAAAATAAGTTTGAATATAAAAGACAACTTCAACATTGGTCTGAACCAGTCACATTTGCATAGAGGTTAAGCTAAACCTTACAAGCCTACAGCCACCGCCATCCCAGCCCTCAAGCTATGTCGCTGATTACCCGCTAGCGCCGCACTTTGCGAGAAACGAATGTAGGCTAACTCAGGGGTGAAGCTCATGCCTTTCCATAGCCATGTTTGCTGCGCACTCACACCCCACATGCGGCCATGAGGCAGCTCAATGGCAGGCGCATACACACCCAAGCTAGACCCTATGCGGCCAAAGTGCAACTTGGCCATTTGCATGTTGGCAGCATCCATCCAACCCAATGAAGACATCTGCGAGCCAGATCCTTGTGACGCCCCTAACCAACGTCCACCATTGGTATAGCCCTGCGCATACACCCCGTTCACATAACCAGGAAACATTGGCTTGGGCTCCCAAGGCAAGCTGTTGGCATTGGTGTTGGCATACTCAGCAAACACTCTGTAGCGCCCATCGGCATAAGTATTTTCAACACCCCACAGGTTCATGAACTAGTAGGGCAATGGAATTTTGCCGGCTGCGTCTCCGCCCATCCACTGCGCATAAGCAGCACATGAACCCCAAGCAAGTGTACACCGCACGCGCACGTCATACCCGGCAATTTGCGCGCTGCTATCCTGAAAATTGTCGGTGGCCTCTTTGTTCACCTGCTGCCCAAAAAAAGCCTTCACAAATGTGCGCAGCCCACTAGGCCGCCCTGTACCGCCCGACTGCATGCCCCTGCTCAAACCCACCTCGAGCCACGGCTGCGGTTTTAAAGTAAGGCGCATGCCAGAAAACAAAAAACTCTGGTGCTGATTGGGCACGACCAAGGCGTCTTGTGCCTGGGCCACAAACACATCTAAGTTCCAAGGACCCATCCACGAAAGCCAGGGGCTATTGGAAGTTTGAATGGTGCCGCGCTGCAAACCCAGCCCTTGCCATGCATGGCTGTTGTTGCTGTTAACCACACTGCTTTGCCAGCAATGTTTGCGGCCCGGAGTGGGCGGTTGACTATCGCGACTCCGCCGCCTGTGACTGGACGCCGGAGGAGATCGACTTTGTTTACTGGGTGTTCAATGCATCACCCGTGCTGAAAGAGCACGCCGAGATGATGGCGCTCCATGAGGGAATGACTTACGAGCGAGACGCTGAAAAGCGCTCACCCTACTTACAGCGATCATTGGATTCTATTGAACGCATCACGGACACACTGTCCAAGAAGATGGTGCGAAAGGTCAAGAACCGGTGGGGCCAGGACATCTGGCCGTGGGATCGAGAAGGCTTCCGGCGGCCGAAAACCCCACCGCAAGGCGAAAAACGTCAGTTATGATCATCTGGGTTCATCGACTACCCTCGCTAGACGTCGCCCCATCTTAACCAAGTTAAACTTGGCCTTATACCTCAAAAAAGTTCATGATGGCCAATCCCAAGTGCGCCACATGTGCCTGATCAGCGGGGGCATACCTTGCTGCACCCTCCGTGAAAAAGGCAAAGCCTTCTTCCTGGTGCATGCCGTTCTTGATAGCCACAAAGCTCACCTCGGGCAACAACGCTGCTTTTCTGTCACCCACTTGGTACTGGGTTACCGCGGTAATTTCCTGCGGGTACGTCAGAATGACAAATAAGCTTTTGCCACGGTTGTCAATTTCGCCAAACAAGGGCTCGTCGCAACCCAACACGCGCACTCCAGCCAAAACATCCTGTGCGGCAAGGGCCTGTTGGGCGTTTTCAAACTCGATCAAAAAGTCCCGCGTCATGCGCGGGAAAACCCCGCTAAACGCAATACCTAAGCCGCGTAGAAAGTCTGCGTGCGTGTTGAGCCTGTAGTAAAACTTCACTCTGTCATACGGCTTTTGCGCCAAACCAGTAGCTAGTAACACATCAGTGTCATTTCGCTCGAAATACTCACCCACAATCAGGTCGTATAAACCTAAGACATCAGCCAGCGGATCTGCGTTCTCAGGTACGTACCAGGCGGGATTCTTGTTGGGCGATCCCTTGCGCAGTGGCGCGGCGTTGAAAAAGTAGTGATGCTGAATGTGGGCACCCGCATTCAGGAATAGTGTCGAAAAATTGGGCTTCTTAGCGTTGAACATACTCCAGTGAACATCGTGAAGCAGCAAGTCAAGCACCAAAGCCTTGAGCCAAGGCTTACTGCGGCACCACAAGACCAGCGACAGGTACTTTTGGTAATGAGCTACACGCGCAAAGCGCAACAGGCCTAACACCACCTGCAACGCCGACTTGTTTGTGATGCGAGCCTGCGCGTTGTCATTCACCGCCTGCGAAACAGCTTGCCCTAAAGCCTGACTCCACCACGACGAATCGGCTAACGTCTGCGTCCAAGGGTCGGGAATGAAATAGGCAGGTCGCTTGAGCCGGTTTTCCGCATTCATTGCAGAAATGGCACCTACCTTCAAGCCAGCGCTCTCCAGTTGCTCAAAAATTTGCGGCACTTGCGTGCCCACCATATCGCCCAAGCGAAACACACCATGCTCCGCATAGGTTTTACCGGTATGCACAGAAGCCCACTGAATCCAAGGCTCCAACTCCTCGTATCGCTTTTCGCAACTAGTGCGAATACTCGAGCAGGACAACAACTTTTTGAGCGCAGGGAACCGTGCTGGATCAGCCGCCACATACTTATCGACCACATCGAAATTGATCTCGTTGAGCTCTAATAAAATGAGACGCTTGGCCAAGTTAGTCATGCCGCAATACTCCATCGTAAATATTTACCGTCTGGCTGACCACAGACGCTACTGAAAAAATTGCCTTCGCCCGCTCCTGCCCCATAGCACCATACAACTGTTGACGCTGCACATCCTCGATCAACGAAAGCAAGACCTTGGACAACGAACTGCTGTCGCGAGCCTGAACCAAATCGCCAGTCACACCAGACTCAACCGCTTCCCTGCATCCGGTTACACCAGTCGTCACCACAGCGCAACCTGCGGTCGCGGCTTCCAGCAAGGACTTGTGCATACCTTCGCGAAAAGAGGGCGAGCAAACAATGGCCGCTTCGCGAAACAAGGGGATCATGTCATCCACATGCCCTAGCCACTCTATGCACCCCGCGATCTGCCAGGCCAGTAGCTGCGCCAAGCCAATGGCTGAAGAATTGTCATATCTCGCTGCCCCTGCCAGCACAAAACGCCAGTCCGGCGCAACCGCTTTGAGATGCCGCGCTGCCTCTATAAACTCTACAACGCCCTTATCTTTGAGCATGCTCGCATGTAACAAAACAATGCGCGCATTGTGTGCTGGGCTACACCCCACAAACAATGACAAGTCCACACACGAGCCCAGAATCAAAGTTATGCGTTGCGGGTCTACCAAAACATGCAGGCGAAAATTTACGCATCAACTCAAGCTTTGGCGGGGGTTATGCAAACCATCCTTAAATTTATATGACTCTTGCCTACTTGCATATAGGAAGCAAAAAATCAGAAACAAGGGGATAGTAAAAGGAATCAGCGGCAAAGGATGGACAAAGGTTGAAGCGATCAACGCCAACCAAAACACAAACAAAGAATCACGGGTAATGTCATTCTCCGGCAGTCTTACTGAGAATAAACGTATATTGAAAGCATACATTAGCCCATAGAAGAGCACTCCATATACAGGGCTTAAATGCCAAGAAACTTCTAAAAAAGATTCACAGAATTCTTCAAAACATGAATGAGTTGGTTGATTTAGATCCATGCTGAAAAAATTTAGGAATATCTTCATATGAGTTAAGACTGATAAAAGCTTCACATCGAGCAGAAAAATTAATCTCTCCTTCAAGAAAAATATTAAAATTAATAACAATAAAATGAGGGTTGATACAAAAATATAAAGACGGCGAAATATTGAGTAACACAAAACCGCTGACAGCACAGCAACAATGCTAAATAAACTACCTGTAAGTGCAGACATCGTAAATAGTACTACGACCGCCGCCATTCTATGAGCACTCACAACCGCCAAAGGCACCAATAGCGTGAGCAATATTCCCGTTGAAAGGCTATCGTTAGTGACACCATTAAAACGCACAAGAACGTTGGTTATAGAATGAGAAGGCAATCGATCATAGCCAAAGTAGAGGGCGGTCTGAAGAAGAAATCCAATTACAAATAACAAAAATAAAAAACGTAAATCACCGGAACCAAAATTAGCAGAGGGTTTAAAAAAGAGCAAGAACAAAGAAAGCAATCCAATTTGAACAGAAGAACTTAGTAAAATAAAATCGGCCTCCAATACTGGATCTGTCAATAAAATTGAAAGCAAAAAAGCAAATGTAAGTGCAATTGAACTAAAAGACGGCCTAGACCTAAGTTTCAACGGTACAAATAGGATCAAAATTGCACTGATTTGAACTCCAAATTTAGCTATCTGGAACCATTCTGGAGCAGCTTCGAACCCTTCGCTGGTCCGCTGCTCGCCCCATGACATCAGAGAAGCGAACCATGCTGGTAAGAAGTAGGCAAGTATAAATATCTTAGTTACCAGGGAAGACATCTTTTACACTTCCTAAATACCGACGCGACAGCTTCAATGACCATATAAATTGTTGAAAAAAGCGTAGCACCAATTTGGCCAGAGTAAGTGAATTTTTCAATAGAACAAACCTTGGCATCGATATCAAAATTCTTGCCAAAAACGGCATTTGGCTACCGGCTCCTCTTAAACGGCTTTCGACGCAAGCCCGGTAAATTAATCTCTCTTCTTTGCAGCCAACGAATTGAGACATATAAAGCAATGTTGATACACGAATATCAGACTTCACAAGCAACAACATCGAACTTCTCACGAAGGAATCTTGATGCAAATAAGTTATCGCAATGTCCCAATTCACCGTGGCGATCTTCAACCGATATATCAATCCAGAGCTTGCAAAAGAATCGTTGTCGCCACGCTTTAAAATCCAAGGTTGATCTAGGACAATTATCTTGCATGGATGTTCGACCAAAATACTAATTAACCGGGTTGCGTAACGCCAACAGGTACCATTGAGATATTCAAGAAGTGGCGCTTGTTCAAGCCTCTTACGTCGAACCAAGCAAGAGGTGCAAAAACTAAATAACCCCTCAGACGTTCGCATTTTAGAAAGATATGATAAGAGATCATGATCATCTTTAATCACAGCCCGAAATGTACCCAAACTTGGTTCCTTAAGAATTGGATAATCACGTCGTGGCCTCAGACGAATATCGCAGTGAATGGCCGGTATAAGCATTAGGTCTGGCTCATGCTCCTTGAGTTGGCTATAAATGGCTTTGGACCATCCCGACATCAGTACATCATCGGCACTCACTGTCCATATATAATCGCTTTTAGCTGTCATTACTGCCCGGTTAAGATCAATATCGATATTTCCGCGTTCTGCCGCCACAAGAACTATTAATTCAGGGAACCTACATCTGTACTCCTCAAGTACTTCAAGGGTATTATCAGACGAGCCCCCATCAAAAACTATTATCTCAATTGATGAATACCCCTCAGCGATAATAGAATCTAATGTTTCGGGAAGAAATGCTGCAAAATTGTATGTCGGGATGACAAAAGAAATGCTGGCCATAATTTATTTGTCAATTCCATCAGCGCCATAAACGATCTCGCGGATGCGAGTGATAAATGCAGCGCGACTGAAGCGCTTTGATCCATCCATTACAGCTTCTTTGTTCCATCGAACGGTATTGAACCGATCAAGGGCCCCTCGCAAAGAGTCTGACGACTTTGATGCATAAAAAAGCGCGTTGGCGCCTACATCTCCAGAATCAATGTCGATCAGGATCTCGCGCATTGCCGGAGCAGAGTAGCTGATGACTGGGGTACCCATGTATATAGCCTCCAGGGGTACGAGGCTATATTCAATGTCAGAAGGGAAAATTAGGGCCTGCGCACTCGCTAATTCCTGTGCGAGGGTCGCATCATCGACGTAACCAAGAAATTCCACATTGGAAGGACAAGAACGGCGCATTTCTGCAAGAAGGCTGCCCATCCCAATGATCCGCAGTCGATATCCTGACGACTTAAAAGCATCGATGACATATCCGACTTCTTTTTCAGGTTCGAGTCGACTTACAAGTACGAAATAGTCGTAGTGAAGACCTGATGATGTTGGCGAAGCAGCTGACAATGCCCGCTCGTTAAACGGTGGCATCAAGATTTCACTATCTAATCCTGCGAAGTCCAGCAAGGCACGGCGCGATGCATCTGAGATTGAGATCTTTCTATCGTATTTAATAATTTGACGACGTTCAATTGGTTTCATTATGGATATGAGCGGCCTGATCAAGGCGCGTACTGTCCTAGAACCGATTAATCTCTCGGGTTGATACAGGCCCCGATTCGGATAGTTTGAATAGAGAATACTTTTTTTACAATCTAGTCTTACATACTTGCCGCACGTAGATGAATAGGCTATCACCACATCCGCCTTAACTCTTACGACACACATCAGAAGCGCGGCAAGAGGATAGAGTGCGCTTACGAGGAAACGACTTGCGAATAGGCCTCCCAAAGGAGGCGAATACACTCGTCGCCCGAATTTTTCCTCCCAGAAAACACGGGGCTTGGCGTTAAGTGCGTAGAGGGTTGCCTCCGGGAAGGCATCCACCAATATTTCAAAAACACGCTCTCCACCTCCTTGAACCAGGAACTTGTCATAAACGATAGCGACGGAGACGGATGGACTCTTCACTTTGAACGCTCATGGAAGACCGCATAGTAACTCACCGTATCATTAAATGATGAGGCAAAATTTGTTATCGACTTCGTATTTTTCTGATTTTGTATTTTCTTCATATCTTGCCAACACCATTTACTAAACCACTTCGAGCCGAGGCAAAGGAAACACCAGTCGGCCCTTGGTTAATTTGTACTTAGCTTTAAAAAAATCACGAAAATGCCAAGGCAAGACTATCAAATAGTCTGGTTTGTTGCCAAGCAATTCACGTTCATCCAATATTGGCAGAAGACAACCTGGAGTAAATGAGCCGAATTTATCAGGATTAACTTCACCCACTCCTTCAACCTCCTCAGCCGTAAAGCCACAGTACTGCAAAAGCACATTTCCTTTTGTCGAGGCTCCAAGGAATGCCACTCGGCGTCCTTCTGCACGTGCTCGCGCCACAAACGTGCGCAACTCATCTCGGCTCGCTTCGGATCGTTTAGCGAATGCAAGGTAAGGTTCGAGCCCATCAAGGCCGTCGGCCACCTCACGAGCGAGAATGTCCTTTGCCTGCGGACTTTCGGCATAGTCTGAGTCCGCTTTTGCAGCTGTAACAGAGAAGCTACCGCCGTTTACATCATTGAATTCGACATCCACGATCTTGAGCCCACAACGACTGAGCATCCAGTCAATTTGACGCAAGCCGTAATACTCAAGGTGTTCATGACAAGCCGTATCGTATGAATTGCGTTCGAGCATCAGCGGCATGTAGCTCTGCTCGAATACCCAGATTCCACGTTCGTCCAGAATGCTTGCCACCTCACGTACGAAGTCCATGGGTCGTTCGAGGTCGTAAAACATCGAAAATGAAGTAACTACACGTACCTTACGATTAGGAAAAGCTTGCTCGAAGCTCTCACCTGAAAAGAAGTCAGTGATAACAGTTACCCTGTCCGGGTAGTACTGACGGAACTTTGCTGCTGTCGGATCCATTCCCACCCGTGTACATTTATCCTCGGGGTACGCTGACAAAGTCGTGCCGTCATTACTGCCGATATCTAGCACTATTGGGTTATCAGACAAATCGACAATATTAAGAATACGGGCAACCTTCGCATGTAGGTGCTTCACCATACTCGGGTTCAATCCCGAGCGGTAGCCATAGTTATCACCATACATCTCACCTAGATCGTACGAATGTGCCATCTGCAACAGACCGCAGCAATCATCGCCTTCAGTGCACTTAACCAGTTGAACAGGACCACGAGTGATTGCCTGATCCTTATGTTTCGGGAAGACACCAGTCAAAGTCTGTTCGCCAAGATCCAACACCTTGACTAGATTCTTGTTGCCGCAAATTCGGCATTCATGGATTGCTTTGTACATACTTGCTCCGGGTTAGTGTTGATTTGAATTGGATTTGAGTCGATCTAGGTCAGCGTCAACCATCATGCGAACGAGATCTTCGAATCCCACGCTTGGCCGCCAACCAAGTTGTTTGATCTTTGTAGGGTTGCCGCGTAATTCTGTAGTCTCTGCACGGCGGGCCCATTGTGGGTCGATCCGCACGAAATCTATGTAGTTGAGTCCTACATGCGAGAAAGCAATCTGGCAGAACTCTCTCACACTGTGTGTCTCGCCGGAGGCGATCACAAAGTCTTCAGCGGTTTGCTGCTGAAGGATAAGCCACATAGCCCGCGCATAATCACCAGCAAACCCCCAGTCACGACGACTATCCAGGCTTCCAAGGGTCAATTCCTCGGCCAGTCCAAAAGCAATCTTGGCCACCGTATGCGTGATCTTTCGGGTCACGTAGTCCATACCCCTGCGCGGGCTCTCATGGTTGAACAGGATTGCTGTAGTGGCAAACATACCATGACGTACCCGGTAAGCGGCAACCATGTTGGCAGAGAAGGCCTTGGCCGCCCCATAGGCATTTAATGGACGATAAGGCGTGCTTTCTTCCTGTGGGGAAATGTCTGTACCTGCAAACAACTCACTGCTGGCCGCCTGACAGAAACGGGGGCGGGGTGAAACTTCGCGGATGGCCTCCAAGAAGCGCACTGAGGCCAGCCCGTTGATTTCGGCCGTCGCAATGGGATCATCAAAGAGCTGTGCACTGGAGGATCTGGCGGCGAAGTTGTAAACCTCATCTGGACGCACTTTATCGATGACGCGCTTCACATTTTGCGTACTACGGAGATCGAGTTGTTCTACCTCAACCTCGATTCCTAGCTCAGGCAAGCGAAAGTTGCAACCGGCAACATGTGATGTGCCGATAACACGGTACCCTTGTACGATCAAATGCTCGGCCAAATATGATCCGTCTTGCCCTCGCAGGCCAGTAATCAGCGCGGTCTTTGGGGTCGAGGTGCTCATGCTGTTTCCATCAGATCTGAACACGTAAATCGACGGTAAAAATCCACATGCGCTGTCGCGATCGTTTGCCACTGCGTTTCCGCTGAGATAGGCGCGCTGCGACGCCCCGCCAGTCGATCAAGCGCAGCTCGCATCTCGTATATGTCTGATGGCGCCGCAGTGAATAGATTGCGCTGCGGCTCGTCACCCCGCGGCGGAATGGCAGTGGTGATTACCAGCGTCCCTTGTGCTAATGCACTATGAATAGATGTATTCCATTCACCGCCACCATCGAGGAATGGCAACACAACAGCATCTGGAATCTTCAGCAAATCCGCAGCATCTTGTGGCGAGAGAAAGCCTGTGAAATGTAGTTGATTTTCTCGCCACCCCTTCGCCTGCGCAACATCGCCTAACTGGCGCATGTATTCCTTATCCTTGACAGCGCCCGCGATGATCAAGGAATCACTTACTGGGTTAGCTATATCAAAAAGCAATTCAATGCCCTTGCTAGGGTAAAGAAACCCAAAAAAAACCACTAAGCGCTTATTGGAACCAATATACTTGGCTCGTAGCTGCAACCGCTTAGTCTCATCGAGTGAACTTATAGGCAGTGAACTTGCATTGGGTATTATCACTTTGTGAACATGTTTTATCAGCCTGCAGAATAGCGCAGGGATCATATCGAGGTAGTTTGGGCGTACGAAGATTAGGCCACTTGCACCAAGTGTTTGAAGTATAAAGTGGAGGGCGCCTCGCATACGATGGGGCTCATGCCAAGTCTCAATCACCTTTATCCCAAGCAACCGACACACTAACGGCAGAAACGACGGCAGCCGCCGAAAAAGGAATCCTTGTGACGGATACTGTATGTGAACCAAATCAGGTTTCCATTGACAGATTGCGCAAATGAGTTTTGGCATTTCAGAAAAGTTCCACGTGAAAGCCACTCCCATCAACTCGATAGTCCTCGTGTTCGTGCTTTTGCGCCCAGACGCTGATGTGGTCAGCACGCCAACTTGAACACTTTGGAGTGTAGCCAATGAATTGGCCAACTTCTCTGTATAGTCACCCACCCCGCACGGTTCAGGTGGATAACTACCCGCCACCAATAAAATCCGCATTAAGTGTCCTTGCGAAGTACGAGCCAGCCAAAGGTATAGTCATACCCCATGCAATGAATCGCGCGCTCTGCCGACTGTGGATGAAGGTCTCCAACTGGGCTCAAGCCATGGCGTTTTGCCACCTCTAAAATAGCCGTCACATCCCGATCAGAAAATATCAGCCAATACATATCAAAAAAGCGCGTATTTCCTGTGTCGATCTTCTCTGGCCAATAGTCGAATGATGCGATGAAATAAGCACCTGGGCGCAGCAATCTTCCCAACTCAGCGAACAATCGCTCAGGCTCATACCCATGCTCAATGACCGAGATGGCAGTAACTGCATCAAAACTTGCCTGCGGAAACGGCGTATTCATGAAGTCGCTTACGCTGTACTTCACACGGTCGGCATGGGGCATTGCTTTCACTTTGGGATTGAGATCCACCCCATGCACACCTGTAAACCCCATATTCGCGAGCGAGACTGGCACCTCTGAACAATATGCTCCCAGATCGAGAATGCGTGCATCCTTTGGGAGATGTGTTTCGATGAAGTCCAGGGAACGCGCCACATCCCAGCTTTTCACCATATCGCCAACAGGCAAGCCTTTGGCGAGCCCTATTCGACGCATAAGCTTGGCCAGCCTGCCTTCTAGTACAGATCGCCCCTGATGCTCCATGGCCTCCCGTGATGCTCCGATTTGCGCTTTACTTTGCAATACTTCCATCATGATTTAAACCTCTCATTTATATGATCGTTGCCGCTGACATTACCCAGGGATTTTTTTCGGCTGCCCAGCTGAATAAGCCTTGTGCGCAACCACGGAGTGACACGCTTGCGCAAACGGGGCAATAGCATCAATGTGGCCGTCGCGGCAAATGCCCAGTATATGAGCAAGGTCATGCCCATTGAGAGTCGTGACATGTTTTCTAAGGGGATCTGACGAAGGACTAGCAATACTGTTGCACAAACTAGGAAAGGCAACACCACCCCAGCCCCGTACCATGCGATCTTTTCTCTAGGCAACAGGCGTCGATGCATGATCTGTGGCGTCAGAATGACATAGCTCAGATTCAGTAAAGCCCAAACAGCCGCGCCGCCTACAGCACCAAAGCTAAGAGCTGCCCACCAGATCACAGGCACTAGCACGGCGATGGCACCAACGTTCACCCAGAACGCCAGCTTTGTCCAGCCAGACGCCAACTGCAGGGCATAAGGCATGTTCATCAGGCCATTGCATGCGTTTCCGACGATAAGAAGGGCAAGTATCCAAGCTCCCTGTTGGCTCAAGCCAGCATCCCCAGTCCAGACATGCAGCACCTCATGCGCAAATATCGCAACCACCATGGCTACCGGCACCACAAGCGCAGCCATTGCCTGGCTGCTGGTGTGAAACAGTTCGATCAGCTTGGGAGTGTCACCCGCATGTACAAGCGACGAAAAACGCGGATACATTACTGAAAATATTGGGCTGATAAGCATGTAGAGACCTGTTGCCAATGTGCCGGCGACAACGTAAATGCCGAAGTCCGCTAGGTTCAACACCTTGCTTAGGATCACCTTGTCGGTTTGGGTCAGGATGATGCTGGTGATCGCGATCCCGGTCATTCCACCAGCAAAGTGAAAAGAAGACCGAATAATCGACATACGCGCCCGGGGTCGATGCTTTACCAATACTAGCGCCCTCCAGAGCAACCACCTAATGCCCAAGGTCTGCAGCAGCATAGAAACTATCTGGGCCCAGAAGAAACTTTCTAGGCTGGGCTTCCACCAAAGAACCGCCAGTGTGAACGCCACACGGAAGGTGGCAAAAGCCATCGTCGCAATGCCCAACTGAGCCTGTTTATGAACACCGGCGAGGCCCGCGCTGTAGAGGTTCGTCGGCCATTGGCATGCAAGCGCAACTCCCGCGAGTGCGAGAGCTTGGGCAATATCGGAATGATCCAGTTCCCGCGCCTGGACCCAATGCTGCGCGACTGGTACAGAACAGACAATGACAAGCAGTCCGACAAACAATGCGATAAATGAATACGCCAGTTCAAAGGTTCGCACCACATCTCGCCCATCGGCCAGAGTACCCGTTCTTGCAGAAACCTTGGCCAATTCACGCGTTAGTGTCGCGCCCAACCCTAGATCCAAGAAGCCCACCAAAATTGAAAAACTCGTGAATATACCAACTACACCATAAGCTTCGACGCCAATGAAGCGCAGATACAGGGGGACGGCTAAGAGTGCGAGTGCTGCCGCCCACCCTCTGGAAAAGATGGAGATCAAGAGAGCGCGTCGGATTCCTTCCACAGCGATTTATGACTCAGCTATGGCGGTCAAATGTGGTGTATCCGTATCTCTTGACCAGCTCATCGCGTTCGGCCGCTTCGAGATCTACCCGTACCATCTCTGCGACTAGTTCATCAAAGGTTATGCGAGGAAACCATCCAAGTTTTTCTCGCGCTTTAGTGGCATCACCCAGCAAGGTCTCTACCTCAGTCGGACGGAAGTAACGTGGATCCACACAAACAATTGGGCTGTCTTCCTGCGAATGGCCATTGACCCAATAGCCCTTTTCTTCAACTCCAAGGCCCTCCCAGCGAACTTCCATGCCCAACTCCTTAGCTGCAGCGTTTACAAAATCGCGCACACTGTATTGTTCGCCGGTGGCGATAACAAAATCTTCCGGTTGGTCCTGCTGCAACATCAACCACTGCATTTCCACATAATCCTTCGCGTGGCCCCAGTCTCGCTTAGCATTGAGATTACCCAAATAAAGACAATCTTGGAGGCCCAATTTGATTCGTGCAAGTGCTCGGGTGATTTTTCGAGTTACGAAGTTCTCGCCACGAACGGGAGATTCATGATTGAATAAAATTCCGTTACAAGCGTAAATACCATAGGCTTCACGATAGTTAACCGTAATCCAATAGGCATACAACTTGGCCACTGCGTATGGGCTGCGAGGATAGAAGGGCGTTGTCTCTTTTTGGGGTATTTCTTGAACCAGCCCATATAGCTCCGAAGTTGAAGCCTGATAAAACCGTGTTTTCTTTTCCATCCCGAGGATTCGGATTGCCTCCAAAATTCGCAATGAACCAAGAGCATCTGAATTTGCTGTGTATTCCGGCTCCTCAAATGAAACTGCGACATGGCTTTGAGCGGCCAGGTTATAAATTTCATCCGGTTGAACTTGTTGAATGATCCTAATCAAGCTGGATGAGTCAGTGAGATCACCGTGGTGCAGAAAGAGGCGAACGCCTTTCTCATGCGGATCGCGGTATAGATGGTCGATCCGATCTGTATTAAAGAGCGAGGTCCTGCGCTTGATGCCATGTACTTCATAGCCCTTGCTTAACAATAACTCTGCAAGGTATGAGCCGTCTTGTCCCGTGATGCCAGTAATTAGAGCAATTTTTTTCATTGATGTCTTCCGTACGTATCTTCAAATCTGACGATGTCATCTTCACCCAAATAGCTGCCCGACTGCACTTCGATGATTTCTAGCGGTATGGTTCCGGGGTTGGCGAGTCGATGAACTTCACCCAGAGGGATGTAAGTGGATTGATTTTCAGTAAGGGTAAGAACCTTCTCCCCGTTGGTAATTTCGGCAGTGCCGGTCACCACAATCCAGTGCTCGGCGCGGTGATGATGTTTCTGCAGGCTTAGGCTGGCTTTGGGCTTGACCTGAATGCGTTTCACCTTAAAACGACCACCTTCGTCGATGCTGTCGTACCAACCCCATGGGCGATGTACTTTGCGGTGCAGCATTTGCTCTTCTCGTTTTGTTTCCTGCAGCTGGGTGACGATGTGTTTGACGTCTTGGCTGCGGGACTTGTCGGCTACTAAGACGGCATCGGGCGTTTCCACCACGATAAGATTTTCTACGCCGACTAGGCTAACGAGTCGGCTGGTGGCGTGCACCAAGGTGTTGCGGCTGTCAGTGGTCAGTACGTCACCTAAGTGCGCATTGCCAGCCTCGTCTTTTGGCAAGACATTCCAGACGGCATCCCATGCACCCAGGTCATTCCAGCCTGCATCGAGCGGGACCATCTTGATGGGAAAACTGCTGCCTGGGCATTGCTCAATGGCGGCGTAGTCGACGGATTCGGACGGGATAGCAGCAAATTCAGCCTTGCCTGGGCGAACAAATATGTTGTCTGCGCTCCGCTTTTCCCAGGCGGCTTGGGTGGCTAGCAGGATGTCTGGGCGGAACTGCCCAAGTGCTTTGAGCCAGACAGACGCTTTGAGCACGAACATGCCAGCATTCCAATAGTAGCCACCTTCGTTCAGGTAGGTTTGGGCCGTTGCGGCGTCGGGCTTTTCTACAAAACGTTGGACTAACTGGATTGCTTCAGCTTCGCCTCGCGTTGGCTGAACGATTTGAATGTAGCCATAACCTGTTTCTGGCTTGTCTGGTGTCACACCCAGAATCACGATGGTGCCGTTGGCAGCTTCTGCCACTGCGTCTTTCATGGCTGCGGTAAAAGCCGTTGCGTTGACCACTGTTTGATCGGCAGGCGTAACGACCAACACGGGGTCGGCACCACCTTCCAGGGCCGCCAGTGCCGCCAATGTGAGTGCAGGAGCTGTATTTCTGCCCACGGGCTCCAAAAGCGCACAGCCTAGTTCAACGCCGATTTCGCGAAGTTGCTCTGCAGCAAGAAAGCGATGGTCTTCACCGGTGACGATGATCGGGGCTGCTACCTGTATGTCTCCATTACCAAGGTTGGCTAGGCGTAAAGCTGCTTGCTGAAACAGGCTTTCTTTACCGGTCAAGCACAGAAACTGCTTCGGGAAACCAGTGCGGGACAGTGGCCACAAACGGGTGCCTGAACCACCACAAAGAATAACTGGGGTGACGTTGATCATGTTTTTTGAGTTCTTTCTCCGCCAGGTTTTTCAACTTCAGACCTCAGCGCTTCAATTTCAGCCTTCAACGCTTCGTACTCATCCATCTTGCGCCTAAGGAAGCGGCTCGTCAGCGCCGCCTTTTCAGCAAAGCCTTGGGGCGTGAGCAAATAAATGTACTTGAACTTATTTTTGCTGTTAGAGAAGTTCTGCATCTTCACCAGGCCCTTGTCGATGAGGGCGTTGAGGCAGTTATTCAGCCCGCCCACGCTCATGCCCAGCTTCTCAGCCAGCTCGCGTTGGGTCAGGTCGGGGTTTCCTTGCAAGATGCGCATGATCCGAAAATGGGTGTCTTCTTGGATCTTGGCTGGACGGCTTGTCATTGGGGTCAGCTTTAAAGTGTTACGAAAGAGAATGAAAATGTGCTTTGGGCAGGCTACCGCAGTGCCGCGTCGAAATGGGCAGCGCAGCTTTAGGTCGACTACAGCAAATAAGGCAGCGACTTTTTGTTAGATGCGGAACTGTACTGCATTTCAGCCGTCTGTTCAAGCTTTGAACAAAACAATTTATCGATTACAGAATCGTTAGGGGCGTGGCCGCTTTGCCTTAAATACTTTAGACAACTTGCGAGAAGGAAAGAAAACTTGCAGACCTTCGGAGCTGGTTGCAAAAGCGAGAACGCGGACAAGAAGCATATTTGGTGCGACGTATCCACCTACTTGCTCATCTCAATTGTTGAGAAAGAACTTGAATTAAAGGCCTCGCTCTACACTCATCTCATGCCCTGCTCGGCTTCAAAATTAAAAAGCCAATAGGTGAACTCCAATGATGACGAACCATTCGAGCAAAAACTGCCACATAACCAATTGCAAAGACCAAGCTTGTAATTACGCAATATAAAGTGTTGTCGTAAATCAAATTGGCCGTCAATGCTGGCGCTAGGCCCATCAACCCCATCAAAATGCCCACCAAAGAGTTTCTGGCCAAACTGTGCCATTTCACAAGCCATCTGCTTAAATAGCGCCTTTGAAGAAGGCTGTGAAAATGCTGGTTATCCGGTTTTTCTGGATGGTCATTGCGAACTTTTCTCCTAAAAATACTGAACAGCACTTCAGTAATGGGCAGTATGCAAATAACCAAAGCCGAGAAAACCGAAACACTTGGGTTACGCTCAACTAGAAGCACTGCAATCCAGGCCAATGCAAAGCCCATAAAATAAGCACCACCGTCGCCAAGAAACAGCTTTCCAAATGGCCAGTTCACCCAAAAGAAACCCCAAGCAGAGGCCGCCAAAATAAGGCTTACAAGGGCCAAGTTTTGATCGCCCACTCGAAAAGCTATCAATGCAAACCCAATAAAAGCAATGGTGCAAGTCAAACTGGCATAGCCATTGAAACCGTCAATGATGTTGATGGCGTTGGCTATCCCGCCTACTGCAAAGGCTGTGAATACAACTGAAAAGAAGGTGTATTGCATTAACTGGTCTACACCCCATATGTCTAATCTTGAGAGTGAATAGTCGGTTATCCACCAGGCCAACAAACCTGATGCCATGGTGGCCAACAACCTCTGAACCACGCCAATCTTTTTGGTTAAGTCTTCTGCAAGGCCAAATAAAAAAGCGGGCATGCCCGCAAACAAAATTGGAGCGAGGATCGTTTGAATCTCAGGGCTTGAGTTAGCCCAAGTAATCAACAAGGCCAAAACGATGGGTATGCCACCTATGCGTGGTGTAAGGGCAGTGTGAAACTTTTGAATGCCTTGGGTGGGGTCCATTGAAAACACCCCATGCCAGGGTTTGGTCAATACAACTGCGATGCATAGCAAAAAGCTTGAAAGACACGCAATACCAACAGAAGTTAAGTCAGGGATTATCAAGAGATAAATCGTGGCACTCAGCAAATGTGATTCTATATTTAATAAAAAAATGAATTATAAACTTAACGCCCGAGTGCTTTTCTCCATGAGGCTTGCAGTGCTCTTAATCTTTGGTGGGTTTCTTGGTTTTGAGAGGCACTTGTCAGTGCACTTCTGATAAAAACGAATAGCAATAAGGCAAAACCAGAGACCAGCGTTGCAATAATGGCGATCATGGCCTTCTTGGGCTTGGCCTTTCTCTCTGGCGCCTGCGCAGCATCGAGCACCTGAATCACCGCACCTTCACGCGCCTCGTCTACCTTGGCCAACTCAAACTGCTTGCTAAAGAGCTCAAACAAAGTCTCGTGGTATTTGAACTCACGGTACTTGGTGATGTAGTCGCCTTCTGTGCTTACTTTGCCACTAACTGAAGGTGCATCTTTTTCTTGTTGTGCAAGTTGCGCTCTAAGATTGAGCAACTCGTTCATCGCCTGCTTAAAGTCAGGCGCAGTCTCAGCCAAGTAGCCGCGCATGGCCCCAAGCTTGACTTCTTGCGCAGTCAATGCAGCTTGTAATCCTGCAACAGCAGCCACAGCAGAAGCAGGATTAGATTTCAAGACACTGCCAGACACACCCGTAGCCTTTAATGCAATCTCAGACTGAATGAGTTTGTCTTTGGCAAGGGTCAGTTGCTTTTCAAAAAAGAGGCGGCGTTGCTGGGCCTCAGTGGTTGCCAACTTACCAAGTAACTTACCCAGCTCTTGCACGTGCGCATTGGCCAGGTCCGCAGCAAACTGAGGGTCCTTATCGTCCACCTCCACAGAAATTAAGCCGTCTTTACCGGATGTAGCCCTCACATTGGTAGTCAGCTGCATTCTGGCTTCTGTTTTTGTTTTGGCTTCATAGCGTTCTAACAATTTAAAACGCTCAACCAGAGAGTCTTGAAGCGTGACGCTTTTCATATAGGCCAAGAACTGGTCTGCGGGGTTCTTAATTGCACCCACAGCGCCAGCCAATCCACCCAAGCTGCCAAGGCTTGCGAGCATGCTGGCCGCTGCACTTTGCTGCTGCTGCGGCGGCAAGAACTGTGTCTTGGCCGTATAGGTAGGCGCAACTAGAAAGCTGATGCCCAAGGCAGTTACGCCAACAGCCAAGGGCCCAAGCACCAACAACCTCAGGTTGTCCACAATGGTCTGGAGCAAGTCCAACAAACTAATTTCGTCGTCGGCTTCTTGCATGCCTGCACCTAGGTTTTGATGGTCGTTCACAGAACTGGTCATATCAATTCTTAAGCGTCTTGATAGCCGCAGCGCCAATGCCCAGGTTACTAAAAATCTGCGTCCAGTCTCTAAGGCCTCGCATCACGACGTTGTAGCCGCTTTCTCGGTCTACTTTGGAGGGCACCACCACAGTGTCGCCAGGCATCAGCTTTGCGCCTTCAAAACGACTAAAGAGTCCTGTAGTTTTTCGACTGAAGATCGAACCATCTGCACGCAATACAAATGCCTCTGAAGGTTCTGAATCTTCATTCAAGCCGGCTGCAGCCAGAACATCTGCCACCGTTTTTCCTTGCCGGTAAATGAACACATTGTCGTTGTTAACGCTGCCAACTGCGGCCACAAAGGCGGGTAAGGTGGGCACCAGAATGGTGTCGCCATCTTCTAGGGGCAAGCTAGGCAGCGTGGCTTGGTCAGAATCCAACTCCAAGCTCACTCTGCCTTTGCTTTTAAGTGCTTTAAGGCGTGCAATTTGTACTTGTATTTGTTGCTGTTGTTGCTTTTGCAAAGAAGCGGCTTGTGTCACGCGGTCGCCTGTTAAGTTGGCAGATAAAGTGGCGCCAACGCTCGTACCTTGAGCTTCTAAGCGGTATATCACTTGGTCTAAGTTTTCTTGCTGCTGCTTGCGAACACTTTCTCGGGTGAATTCGGTGCCATACAAGTAAGCTTGCAAAGTAAGGCCACCTACTCGCTGCACCAACTGCGGCAATGTTTCGCCAGGCAATGTTTGATAAACACCGGGAGCGGCCACTTCGCCTTCAATTCGCACTATGCGCGTTTTTCGCTCGGAGGGCAGTTGCACGTCTGTGCTGCTAAGAATAGTGACCACGTCGCCAGGTTGCAGCACCAAATTATGGGCAGGGTCTTTTTGTAATACTGCTTTGCCCAG
>Ga0209550_10001859_pt1 | contig 20338 bp, 16 predicted proteins | sample LauGreSuBDMM15SN_2_FD_187567 | JGI IMG/M metagenome (GOLD analysis project Ga0209550, IMG submission 187567) | Freshwater lake microbial communities from Lake Michigan, USA - Su13.BD.MM15.SN (SPAdes) (version 5) | ecosystem: Environmental > Aquatic > Freshwater > Lake | place: Lake Michigan... | reverse complement strand
AAAACAAGAAAAACAGGACTTTCTTTTCACCATGAAAAAAATGTATGATACCAATTATTTTAAACTAGTGGTGAATACGTACCATTCAAATAAAGAATAATAATTATATCAATAAATCATTTTCTATTTCTTAGGAAAAAGAAGAACAGTCTATTTAGTAAGGATATTTTATTTTTTAATAAATAATTAGTCTGTGTAAATCTGTTTTTTTATTCTAAAGCATGGCTAAAATTTCCTCCACTACCTTTCGTTCGTTGCTTAACCTTGGAACTTTGTGTTGCCCTCCCAGCTTGCCTTTACTACGCAACCATTCTTTAAATATTCCTTTTTTTGCGGCGTGTACTATGGGCATACGTAAGGCAATATCTTTATAACGCTTGGCCTCATAATCGCTATTAATAGTTTTAAGGGCCGCATCTAACTCGGTTGTAAATAGTTGTAAATTTTGTGGTGGTACATCAAACTCTATTAACCACTCATGTGTACCATTGCTACTTTCGCTAAAATAAACGGGAGCTGCGGTATAGTCGTTTACCACAGCATTTGTTTTTGCTGCAGCCCATGCAATTGCTTTGTCGGTATTATCTACCATTACCTCTTCGCCAAAGGCGTTCATGTAATGTTTTAAACGGCCTGTTACTTTTATTTTGTAAGGGTTAAGGTGTGTAAATTTTATAGTATCGCCAATGATATAACGCCAAAGCCCACCAGTAGTACTTATTACCAATGCATAGTTTCTATCTGTTTGTACATCTTTTAAACCCACTGTTTGCGGCTTAGGTTTACCATATTCTTCAACAGGCATAAACTCGTAAAAAATACCATGTTCGGTAAAAAGTAATAAGCCATCATCGTTAGGTGTTTGTTGCCCCGCAATAAAACCTTCGCTAGCGTTATATATTTCTAAGTAGTTTATTTTTGTGCCAAGTATTTTATCAAACTGTTCTTTATAGGGTACAAAAGATACCCCTCCATTTATATATAATTCTAAATTTGGCCATACTTCGTTAATGGTTTTTTTTTCTTTTATTTCTAGTATTCGTTTTAGCAATAGCAACGTCCAGGTGGGTACACCAGCAAGCGATGTTACATTTTCGTTTGCGGTTATTTGTGCTAGTTGCTCTATTTTATTTTCCCACTCATCTAACAAGGCTACACTAAGCTCGGGCGTACGAATCCACTGCCCCCAAAAGGGCGTATTCTGCATAAGTACTGCACTTAAATCACCAAATTGTATATCATTATTTAGTTTACTTATTTGGTGGCTGCCGCCAACCACTAACCCTTTACCGGTAAGTAAATTGCTACTAGGAAAAAATTTGTAGTAATTACTTAAGACATCTTTACTGGCTTTAAAATGATTTTGTTGCAAGCTCTCATCGCTTATAGGAATAAATTTACTTTTTGCAGAACTTGTTCCACTACTTTTTGCAAACCAAAATACAGGTGTATTCCATAAAACATTTTCCTCGCCTTGCATCATTCTATTAATGTAAGGCTCTACATCATTATACTCTTGTAAGGGTACTTTTTGTTTAAATTCTTTTACACTAAATAGTTTATTAAAGCCATATTTTTTCCCAAATTCGGTGTATTGGGCTGCCGTAATTAGCTCTTGTAAAACCTCTCGTTGGGTAGCAACAGGGTTGTTGCTCCAATTATCTATACGCCAAAGCCTCATTCGGGCTATTTTAGATATGATAGAGGAGAGAAGATTCATTTTGTAGCAAAATACAAAATGAAAGTGAGATTAATTCGTTATCTCATTGAAAATTACTGTGCGGCCTCGTCATGCAAATAATCCTTTCTCTTCAATTCAAAATTTCTACCAAGGTATAAACGACGCACTTGCTCATCGCCAGCTAATTCTTCGGCAGTGCCATGTTTAAATATTTTACCATCAATTAATAAGTATGCTCTATCGCAAATACTTAAGGTTTCGTTTACATTATGATCGGTAATTAATATACCAATATTTTTATATTTTAATTTAGCTACAATAGCTTGTATATCTTCAACAGCAATAGGATCAACCCCCGCAAAGGGTTCATCTAATAAAATAAATTTAGGGTCAACAGCTAATGCTCTTGCAATTTCAGTACGGCGGCGTTCGCCACCACTAAGCGTATCGCCATTATTTTTTCGTACTTTTTGTAACCTAAATTCATCTAACAAGCTTTCTAATTTTTCTTTTTGTTGTGCCTTATTTAGTTTGGTCATTTCTAAAATAGCTGTAATGTTTTCTTCTACACTTAGTTTTCTAAATACGCTTGCCTCTTGTGGTAAATAACCAATACCCATTTGTGCCCGTTTGTACATAGGCAATTTGGTAATATTAATATCGCTTAAAAACACTTCGCCTTCATCGGGCTTTACTAAGCCTATCACTTGATAAAAGGAGGTGGTTTTACCTGCGCCATTTGGCCCAAGTAGACCTACAATTTCTCCTTGGCTTACATTAAACGACACATTGTTTACAACAGTGCGGCTGCCATAAGCTTTTACTAAATTTTTGGTATGTATAGTTAAATTCAAAACTTGTGTTTTTACAAAAATAACGTAAAGCATTGAATGAATAAACAAGCGAATACATTTAACAACTGTTTGTGCTTTACTACATCTTAACTATGTTTGCATTTAATTTATTATTAACTTAAAATAATGGGGGCCATAAGGGGTTAGGGTATGAAGGTTACAGACCATATTGCACAAGCTAAAGAAACATTAATGTCGTTTGAGGTACTGCCTCCTTTAAAGGGAAAAGGTATTGAGGCCTTGTATACACACTTAAACCCATTAATGGAGTTTAAACCAGCTTTTATTAATGTAACCTATCATAGAAGTGAGCATGTTTTTAAAAAACGTGTTGATGGTACGTTTGAAAAAGTTATTGTTCGTAAACGCCCAGGTACCGAAAGTATTTGTGCTGCTATTATGAATAAATATAATGTTGATACTGTACCCCATTTAATTTGCGGCGGTTTTAATATAAACGATACAGAAGATGCCTTAATTAATTTACGTTATTTGGGTATTGACAATGTTTTGGTGTTACGTGGCGATGCTGCAAAAAACGAAACTGCTTTTGAGCCAGAACTTGGTGGACATAAATATGCTAGCGAATTACTTAAACAAGTAGTGGATTTAAATGCTGGTATTTATTTAGATGATGAATTGAAAGGTACACATAAAACCGAATTTTGTATTGGTGTAGCTGGCTACCCCGAAAAACATTTTGAAGCCCCAAACTTAGATACTGATTTACAATATTTAAAGGCTAAGGTTGATGCTGGTGCAGATTATATTATTACGCAAATGTTTTTTGATAATAAAAAATACTTTGCCTTTGTTGATGCTTGTAAAGCTGCTGGTATTAATGTACCTATTATACCAGGGTTAAAACCCATTTATACAAAAAAGCAATTAACTATTTTGCCTAAAACGTTTAGTATAGAATTGCCTACCGATTTAAGTAACGAAGTATTAAAATGCAAAAGCGATGAAGAGGTAGAAAAAGTAGGTGCTGCTTGGTTGTTACAGCAAAGTAAAGAGTTAAAAGAATATGGGGTACCGGTATTACATTATTATACCCTGGGCAGGCCAGTTTTAATTGCCGATGTGGTAAAACAACTTGTTTAGTAATAAAAAAGACCAGGGATTACTATACAGTACGTTAATTTTATTCCAACAAAGATTTAAACACGTTTTCATTTACTTTAACTGGGTATTTCTTTTTTAATTCGCTCAGCCATTGTTCCTCTACAATAGTTTGGTAATCGTTTATAATTAACCCCTTAGCCTCATCAAAACTACGTTGTTCGTTGGCGTTATATAACTTTAAGATTTTTACAAAACTTGCTGTTCCGTCTAACGCATTTATAATAAGCTCTGTAGTATTTCCAATAATTAAAGTAGCCCCTTCTTTTACAGGTATTTGTGTAAGCTCATAACGAGCACTGTCTGCTTGTATGGTATTATTAGCCTCTTCGGTAATATTTTTCCAAGATTTTCCTGCATTTAAATCTAGTATCACTTTTTTAGCTATTGCTTCGCTAGTGCAATTAAATAAAAGCACTATAGCACTTGCCGCCCATTTATATTTTACTTTGTTTGCTTCATAATATTTCTGTAATCCAACATTATCGTTAGATGCTTTGCTCCAAACTTTACGTTCCATAATTTCAAACAGCATATTACCTTCTTTAAACTCCACCATTTGATATTTATAATCGGCATTATACGTTTCTAAATTCTTTTTATAAAAATCTAAAGCACTGGTATTAACAAATTTTGTTAGTAGGCTAGCGTTATTTTCTCCTTGATAAAGCTCATTATTGGTTTTGTATTCCTTTATAAAGTTTAGCCAATTTGCCCCAGTAAACGTTGTTTTATTAAACGAAAAAACGGTTTTATTAGCAATAGGAAATTTTGTACTTAGGGTGTTAGGGTTTTTGGTTATACTGTCGGCATATTTAAATAAATCAACTTCTTTTATTGCTGCATTTTTTTTGTAGCCAAGTTTACTTAAAATTTCTTGAGCAAATTTTTCTTTGGCTGTATTTATTCTACCATCTTGTTGTACACGTTGTTTTAGCTCCATTAAAAAATTAGAGGCATCGGTGGTAGAGGGTGTAGGTGTTTGCTCTAAGCGCTTTATAATATGATAACCAAAAGCGGTTGTAAAAACCAGAGAAACATCTCCATTTTTGCTTAGCTTAAAAATTTCTTTTTCAAACGATGGTTGAAATTTTCCTGTGGTAAATTCAGGAAGCTCTCCTCCGGCAGCATAGGTCATTTTATCATCGCTATATGTTTTTGCTAAAAAGGCAAAGTTGCTACCATTTTTTACTAAGGCGTAAATAGAATCTGCTTTTGCTTTTATTTCTGGAGTGTTACTAGCATCTTGACCTGGAGCAAAAGCCAATAGAATTTGTGCTATACGCCATTTACCTGCACTTTTTCTTTCCTCAATATTTTTAAAAATATGTATGCCTTTTTTAGACCGAAAGATAGCAGACGTTTGCCCAACGCCTAGTTTATAAATAATATTTTCATATTCGTATGGTACAGAAAAAGCTGTTACAAAGCCAATATCGCCATGCTTTACAACACTTATTTTTGATGCATCGGTTGCTATTTGGTTATATGCAGTTTTACCTTCTTTTAATTGTTTGCCAATTTCTTTTAATGCTTCATAGGCTTTAAGGGTATCGGTAGGTGTTGCGTCGTCCTTAATGGGTACAAAAAAATAATACGTATGCACATCTTTCTGTATTCTTTCAAACGCTTCGTTGGTTAATGCTTCTACACTTTTTTCATCGCTCATGTAGCTATCTTCCACCTGCGTTTTAAAACTTTGTAAGTCGTATTGTAGTTGCGGCAGGGTATCAATACCTAAATCTTGTGCTGCCTTTACTTTTAGCTTAAATTTTGTATACAACTCTAAGTATTCTTTTAAAGAGGCTTGCTTATCTACAACTACTATTTTGTTTTTATTATATGCTTTTAAAAACTCTTCTTTACTAACAAGGTTAGTGCCATAGCTAAAAAGTGTTTGAGCAACTAATGTATTTGCAGTACTTAATAAAAAAGAAAAAAATACAATAAACTTCAGTTTGTTTAACATATCAATTAGTTCGTTTTATTTTTTTTAATTTTTTCTTCAAGCAATTCATTCATTTGTTGTATGGTTAATTTTTTGCCTACTATACGCTTGTCTTTATCTAACAAATACAAAATGGGGGTACTTGTAACATCATACAACTGCCTAAAGCTCGGTTTTTGTGCAGCATTGTCGGCGGCTATCATTGCTTTAGTTTGGTAAGCATGTTGCCAATCGGCAATTTTATTATTCCCAATAAATTTTAACCATTCTGTATTTCCGTTGGGTTCGTTTTCGGGTGTGTATACTGCAAATATTTTTACCCCCTTGCTTTTCCAACTAGCCCTGTAAATACTATCTAGCCTTGGAACTTCTATTTTACAATGCCCACAGTTTGGGTCCCAAAAACAAACAACTGTAAAATCGGCATTTACGGTATATAAAGAGGTTGGTTTGTCTGCTGTATCAATCATATCTAAATTAGCAGCTTGCTCACCAATTAAATTACTCATAAGCATATACGCTCTTCGGCTAATATATTCCGTTTGAGTACTATTTAGCCAGTAGCTTGCACCCTTGCTATGATAGTTATTAAACAAATGAACCAAAACGGCATCTTGGCCCATATATTTTGGGTTTAAATAAAAATCGGTGTACCAGTTTAATAAATATTTATATAACTCTGGGCTACTACGGGCTAATAATAATTTGTAATCAATATCTTTTATAAGGCTGTCTGCATTAATTTCTACTTCGCCATAAAAACGTTGAAGTTTTGGTAATAAGAAAGGTGTACGAATTAATCTATCATCCATAAACGTTATACCATCCCAAAAATGTTTTTTATAGTAATATAAATTAGCGGCACTGTCTTCCCTTGTTTTTGGATTTTGCATTAAAGCAGGCGTTTCTTTCATTGCTAATAAAAGTGAAGCCATCATAGATTCTGGCTGATTTTTAACAATACTCTCTCTATACACACTCATTTCGTTACTATAGGCATTATACTTATTTTCGTGTAAAATAGAATCGGCTTTTGTAGTACTTGCTAAATAGGCTTTGCCTTCGGCGTCTCTTAATCTACCTTTAGTAGTTACTGTTTTTTGATATTGTTGATACACTATATTTTCTTTAGAGCCCGTAATTACCGTTTTATAAACCAAATCGGCACTATCCAGCTTAATGATAATTTTTTGTTCTTTATCAATTAAAAAATCTACCCTACGCCTATCGGGTAATACAAGTACATAAATACCCCCAAGCAGTTTTGTTTTTCCGGCAAATGTTATACTGCCATCTTTTTTAATAATGCCACTATCTTGTATATTTAAGTTGCTGCCATTATAATAGGTAAAATAGGTTAAGCCTTTTGTATACCCTTTAGCTTTTACGCTTATTAAGTAAGCCTGTGCAAAACCAATTTTTGCAACAAATAAAATAAAAAATGTTGTTACTATCTTTTTCATTGTATAATTAAGGATAGCAAATGTATTTAAAATGGTTGATTTAACTATGGTTTACTTAAAGGCAACTATATATGGATTGCCTATTATTAACAACTATTTTACAAATAAATTTATCAAAAACAAACGACGAGAACAAAGAGTCCCAGGTTTTAACTAAATTATTTCCTTTTTTGCTTTGTATCGTTGTGTGCAACAAAAAAGTATTTTTGCCTTGTGAAAAAAGAAAAAAAGCGAATTGTACTAGAAAATATTATAGTAACTGACTATGCGGCAGAAGGTAAGGCCCTAGCAAAAATTGATGGAAAGGTAATTTTTATTAGTGGCGCTGTCCCTGGCGATGTGGTAGATATTTTTTTAACCAAAAATAAAAAAGACTGGGCAGAGGCAAGAGTTATTGAAATAAAACAACCTTCTACAGAAAGGCAATTACCCTTTTGTAAACACTTTGGTTTATGTGGTGGTTGTAAATGGCAAATGTTACCCTATGCAAAACAACTACAATATAAACAACAAGAAGTTGAGCAAAATTTAAAAAGAATTGGCAAGGTAGATTTGCCCGAGTTAATGCCTATTGTTGGCGCAGATGATGACAAACATTACAGAAATAAATTAGAGTTTACATTTAGCAATAAAAGATATTTATTGCCCGAGGAAATGGCTACTGAAGAAACCACCTTACAATCCAACGCATTAGGCTTTCATGTACCTCGTTTATTTGATAAAATAATTGATATACAAGAATGCTTTTTAATGGATGATGTAAACAATAGCATTCGAAACACTGTTAGAGATTTTGCTTTACTACACAATTTTACTTTTTACGATGTAAGGCAGCATACTGGATGGTTACGCAATATTGTAATTCGTTATTGCACCACTGGTGAGTTAATGGTAAATATTATTTTTAATACCGAAGATGAAGAAAATAGAAAATTATTATTAGATGATTTATTGTTAAAGGTTCCATCAATCTCAACATTACTATATACCATTAACCCAAAATTTAACGATACTATTTACGATTTAACCCCAGTAACCTATTTCGGCAAAGGTTACGCCATAGAAAAATTAGAAAATTTTTCATTTAAAATTTCTCCTAAATCATTTTTTCAAACAAATACCAAACAAGCCGAAAAGCTGTACCAAATTACTAGAGATTTTGCAGGACTAACTGGTAACGAAGTGGTATACGATTTGTATTGTGGCACTGGAAGCATAGGAATTTTTTTAAGCCAAGGAGCAAAAAAAATAATTGGGGTAGAAGCTATTGAAGATGCTATTGAAGATGCTAAAGAAAATGCAGCGCTCAATGCTATTAACCATACCTATTTTTTTGCTGGCGATGTTATTAAAATTTGTAACGATGAATTTTTTACCACACATGGCAAGCCAGATGTAGTTATTACTGACCCTCCAAGAGCAGGAATGCATGAAAAATTAGTAAATAAATTACTAGAAATTGAATCTCCAAAAATTGTATATGTTAGTTGTAATACTGCTACACAAGCACGAGATATTGGTTTACTTAACGAAAAATATAGTGTACAAAAAATACAGCCTGTAGATATGTTTCCGCATACCCACCATATTGAATGTGTGGTGTTATTGGTATTGAGGCAAAAGGTGCTATAGGCTAAATTTTTTTGCCCATTGATTTTATAAAATTTTAAAAATTAATTTATGTCATTTTTTAATACTGGAAATAGAGTGCAAAAAGATACACCTATTGTTTTAAATTTAGTAATTATAAATGTGTTGGTTTTTATAGCACAAAATTTATTCAATAAAGAAGATTTGTCTCTCTCGGATAAGCTAGCCATACACAATTACTCTTCGGATTATTTTGAGCCTTACCAAATCGTAACCAATATGTTTGCCCATGGCGGCATAGGGCATATTTTTTTTAATATGTTTGCTTTATACACCTTTGGCTCAATATTAGAAAGAGTTTGGGGACATAAACGTTTTTTAATTTTTTACCTTATTTGTGGGTTGGTTGCAAGTATTGCATCTATGTTTTTTTTAAAAGATCAACTTTTTTTTGATAGTGTAAATAATCAAAATGTTTTACAAGTAGGCAGCGCTTTGGGTGCTTCTGGTGCTATTATGGGTTTGTTTGCTGCTTTTGCCTATTTGTTTCCAAATACCGAATTGTATATTATGTTTATTCCTGTGCCCATAAAAGCAAAATGGGCGGTAGCATTAATGGTGGCCTTAGATTTATTTGGCCAGTTTGGACCCGTAAAAACTGGTATTGGGCATTATGCACATTTAAGTGGTTTAGTCACTGGTTTTTTACTGGTTTTGTATTGGAATAAAAATAATAAGAAAACATTCTATTAATACTTAACAATAAGTTGAGTAAACTGTTAGTAATTTTGCATAAACATATTTTTTATGGGTGAATCGGAAAGATATATGGATTTTAAAAATAAAGGCAGTTATAAAAAACGTACGCCCTTTACACTTGGCGACCCTAATAATGCAGTTATGAGTATTGTTACGGTAAACATTATATTTTTTTTATTAATACTAGTTACAAGGGTTTTCTATTTATTTACCCACCAAGGGCAGGGTATGCAAGCGTTAGATTTTGATGCTATTAAATGGTTTGCTGTACCTGCTAACTTAGTAGAGTTTAGCGAAAAACCTTGGACCATATTAACCTTTATGTTTTCTCATGGAGGTATGCCCACTTTTCCATTATTATTAAATGTGTTAAGTAGTATGCTTTGGCTTTGGGCTTTCGCTTATATTTTACAAGACTTATCGGGCAATCGTTTTATTTTTCCTATTTACATTTATGGTTCGGTTTTAGGTGCTATATGTTTTGTTATTGGCTGTTACAGCATTCCCTCTTTTAAGCAAAATATGGGAGGTTTATTTTTAACAGGCTCTACCATGGGCACTACGGCTATTGCTTTGGCCGTTACCACACTATCTCCAAACTATAAAATGTTTCGTAATATTCGTAATGGTATTTCGGTGTGGATTTTAACTTCGTTGTATTTGGTGCTAACGTTTATAAGTGCCATGCTATTTAATAACGTAAGTAGTTTTGCAGTACTGGGTAGTGCATTAGTCGGCTTTTTGTTTATTTATTTTTTACAAAAAGGTAAAGATGGTAGTGTGTGGATGATTAATTTTTACAATTGGGCTACCAATTTATTTAACCCTGCAAAAAAAGAAGATCGTACATCCGTTAAAGAAAAAATATTTTATACTACTGGAAATCGTCCTCCCTATGAAAAAAAGTCGACTATTACACAGCAACGAGTTGATGAATTATTAGATAAAATTAGCCAAAAAGGCTATCACTTTTTAACAGATGAAGAAAAAGAATTTTTGAAAAGAGCTAGTAAAGAGGGCTAAATTTTATTCAATAGCTGCATTCAGAAAATCAAGCATTGGCTTTAATTGCTTAAAAGTGCTTTCAATAGTTTTTAGTATCTTTTTATCGGTAAGTGCTGCATTGGTTAAGGGTACACTTGCTATAAAACTCTTCATTTTTAAATACGTAATTGCAGAGTTTGTTTCATCATACCCTTTTGGTGGTCGTACTAAATAATCTACCCCTTCAACACCATTAGTAAAAACTTTTTTGAATGATTTACTATCTACAATTTTTTTAAATTCGGTAAAATTATAATCAATTTCTTGCCTTATTTTATTTAAGTCTGGCGGCATTGGCATATACAAACCGCCGCCTAAAAAACTTTTTCCAGCTTCTACATGTAAGTAATAACCTGCATTCTGTACTTTTTTTCCTCCCTTATTAAAACTTGCGCCCATATTGTTTTTGTAGGGGCTTTTATCTTTACTAAAACGTACATCTCTATTAATTCTAAATACACATTTTTTTGGCTCAAGGCCAATTAAGCTGTTATCAAAAGTGGTAACTAATTGTATGGTTTTATCTACCAGTTGTAAAAAATCTGCTTTAGCTTCTTCGTATTTTTTTCGGTTAGCATCAAACCACAGCTTATTGTTATTTTTAGTTAATTGTGCTAAAAAATTTATTGTAGAGGATTGTAACATCGTTTTAATTTTTTACAATTTAAAAAACATTTGTCATTTCGACGAAGGAAAAATCTGAATGCGTACTACAATTTTCCTTTTATAGATTCCTCCTATCGTCGAAATGACAGAAAAAACTATTTATCATTTTAACAATAATAAAAGATGTATAACCATTAACTTTATGGTATGCCTAAAAGCCTATTTAGACGATTTACCAAAAAGTTTTTTATTATTATCAATCTAATAATTGCCGTATTATTTTTATTAGGCTGCTATAGCAATTGGTTTAACCCAACTAGCTTTTGGTTTTTAGGGTTGCTTACATTAGGTGCATTTTATCTATTGCTTTTATTACTAGGCTTTATTTTATTTTGGTTATTTATAAAACCAAGTTGGTGTATTATTTCTTTAGCAACTATGCTGTTAGCGTACAAGCCTATTACACAAATTATTCCGTTGCGTTTATCCTCTTCTTTTGTAAAAAAAAAACAACCCAATAACATTAGAGTAATGAGTTGGAATGTTGAGCATTTTGATATTTTAGAATATAAAACACATCCAGAAAAAAAGCAGCAAATGTTAGATTTGATAAATGAATACGAACCAGATATTGCTTTTTTTCAAGAAATGGTTGGAGGGATTAAAAATGAACAGGCTATTAATTATATACCAAAAATGGTAAATCAATTAAATTTTGAAGATTACCATTATAGCTTTAACGATAAGTTAGATTTTGATGCTAATCATCATTTTGGTATTATATTATTTTCAAAATACCCCATTATAAAAAAACAAACCGTACAATTTTTTCCGAACGATTATAATTCAATTTTTCAATATGCCGATGTTGTAAAAGATGCAGATACGTTTAGGGTTTTTAATATACATCTTCAATCCTTAAAATTTAGCAATAGCAATTTGCAATACATTGAAAAACCAACGGTAAAAGATGAAATTGATTTACAAAAAACAAAAAACATTATTAGTAAATTAAAAACTGGGTTTATAAAACGTAAGGTACAAGCCGATAGAATTGCAGAAGAAATTGCAAAAAGCCCTTACCCTGTAATAATTGGTGGCGATTTTAATGATTTAGCTAATAGTTATGCTTATAACACCATTGGTAAAAACCTAAGTAACAGTTTTGCCGAAAAGGGCAGCGGTTTAGGCCGTACCTTTAGTGGTATAAGCCCAACTTTACGTATCGATAACATTTTTGCTAGCAAGCAGTTACAAGTTTTGCAATACACTTGCCTCAAAAAAAAGCTTAGTGATCATTACCCCATAATTGCCGATTTTAAATTTGAAAAATAGTAGTAACTTTAGCCACTAATGAAAAAATACTCTTCATATTTACAATTGTGTTGCCCTTGCGGCATTCTATAATATCTTTGTTGCTACACAGCATTTAACATTCAAATCTTTTAGCTTTTATTAAACACCAAATGTGTTGTTCTTAAATTTAATTTATGTCTTTAAAAATATATAACACCTTAACTAGAGAAAAAGAAGTATTTACTCCTATTAACAAAGGCTATGTAGGCATGTATGTATGTGGACCAACAGTCTATAGCGATGTGCATTTAGGCAACTGCCGTACATTTATTTCGTTTGATATTATTTATAGATACCTAAAATATTTAGCCTATAATGTACGCTATGTTCGAAATATTACCGATGCTGGACATTTAGAGGGCGATAGAGATTTAGGCGATGATAAATTTACCAAAAAAGCAAAGTTGGAAAATTTAGAGCCAATGGAAATTGTACAAAAATATACGTTGGGCTTTCATGATGTAATGCGAATGTTAAATACTTTGCCGCCAAGCATTGAGCCAACGGCAACTGGGCATATTACCGAGCAAATAAAAATGACGGAGCAAATTATAGTTAACGGTTATGCATACGAAGTAGATGGTACCGTTTATTTTGATGTTGAAAAATATGACAAAGAAAAACCGTATGGCATTTTAACCAACCGAAAATTAGAAGATTTATTAGAAGGCACTAGAGACCTTGGTGGACAAGAAGAAAAAAGAGGTAGGTTAGATTTTGCCCTTTGGATAAAAGCTAAGCCAGAACATTTAATGCAATGGCCAAGCCCCTGGGGAATGGGTTTTCCGGGTTGGCATATAGAGTGTAGCGCTATGAGTGAAAAATATTTAGGTAAAAAATTTGATTTACATGGTGGTGGAATGGATTTAGCAGCTACACACCATACCAACGAAATTGCACAAAACCAAGCTTGCAATAATACAAGCCCAGCCAATATTTGGATGCACACCAACATGCTTACCGTAAATGGTGCAAGAATGAGCAAAAGCGCAGGCAATGGTTTTTTGCCAGGTGAATTATTTACGGGTAACCATCTTTTATTAGATAAGGCCTACAGCCCAATGGTGGTTAAGTTTTTTATGTTACAAACACACTACCGTAGTACGTTAGATTTTAGTAACGAAGCATTACAAGCAAGTGAAAAAGGTTTAAAGCGTTTGTGGGAGGCATATGAATTTATAGGTAAGGTTGAGCATGTTGAACGTGTTGAAAATATTGATGCTGAATTAAACGATAAAATTTTATCCGCATTAAACGAGTTTGATACTAGCATGAACGATGATTTTAACACAGCAAAAGTATTAGCCAATATGTTTGAGTTAGTGCCCATTATTAATTCTATAAAAGATAAATTGATTGATATTAATACCATTCAATCCTCTACCATAACATTAATACAACAAAAATTTAAAAGTTATTTAGAAGATATTTTTGGTTTACTACCTAGTAACGAAATAGCGAATAGCAAATTAAATGAGGTAATGAACTTATTAATTGAAATTAGAAAAGAAGCAAAAATTAAAAAAGATTTTGCCACCTCAGATAAAATACGAAATCAATTAACCGAAATGGGTATTAACTTAAAAGATGAAAAGGGTGGTGAAATGACCTGGAGTTTATAAATTACTTTTAAATAAAATGGAGGGTTAAAAGGCACAGAAAAACGGTATCCCTTTAACCCTTTTATTTTGTATTGCTAGGCAGTTTAATAAAAGTTAAACAACTCACACTTTTAATTTATACAGTTCACTATACCATCTCCACCACCATCTCCAAATAAACTTTATCTACCTCATCAAATTGATCAAGTAATTCGCTATCTACATCTAACACACCAACAACACTATTATTACGAATAATGGGTACTACAATTTCGCTTTTGCTTAAACTGCTGCAAGCAATATGACCAGGAAATTTTTCAACATCGGGCACTATTAATGTTTGTGCTTGTTGCCAACTTGCCCCACAAACTCCTCTGCTTTTGTGTATTCTTGTGCATGCTATTGGCCCTTGAAATGGACCTAATACTAATTCATCATCATTACCATCTACCGTTTTTTTAACTAAATAAAAACCAACCCACAACCATCCAAATTGCTCTTTTAATGCTGCAGTAATATTAGCAAGGTTGGCTATTAAATCTGGCTCGCCGGTTAACACCGCTTCTATTTGGGGTAATAACGATTGGTATATTTCTTCTTTTGTGCCTTGGGTTATTTGTAAGTCTTCTGCCATTTGGCAAAGGTAAATAAACTTGTCATTTCGACGAAGGAGAAATCTATACCGCTACAAAACATAAAGAGATTTCTCCTTCGTCGAAATGACAGCATTAAAAAGCCGCTAAGATTTAACTTAGCGGCTTTACATTTTTCTTTGCTTAGTGGCGTGGAAACTATCTCACCAACTTCAATTCATCTATTAAATTTTTAGCACCACCCAATTTATCTATACACCATAATACATAGCGTACATCTACACAAATAGTACGGTTTAAATCTTTATCAAATGCGATTTTGTGGCTTAGGGCTTCATAGTTACCATCAAAAGCCAACCCTAATAAATTACCGTTTGCATCAATAACTGGTGAGCCACTATTGCCACCGGTTATATCGTTAGTGGTAATAAAAGTAACTACTAAATCTTTTGTACGCTTATCCTTATATTGCCCAAAATCTTTTTTGCGCAACAAGTCAACTTGCTTTGCTGGTAAATCAAATTCGTAATCGCCGGCTTTATATTTTTCTAAAATTCCTTTGCTTGTACAAACGTAATCGTAAAATACCGCATCTCTTGGGCGATAGCTTTTTACATTGCCATAACTTACTCTCATACTAAAATTAGCATCGGGGTACATTTTATTTACGGCGGCTGGGTTCATTTCCATAATGCCTTTTAAATACGCTTTGCCCAACTCATTATTTTTATTTACAAATGCAGTATACGTTGGGGCATATTTAACATTGTAATTTTTTGTAAACGCTGCTGCATAAGCAAAAGCAGGGTCATCTTGCAAGGTTGTTGCTAAAGGGTCTTTTACAAAAGCCGCCCATTTAGCATCGTCTAATATCATGGTATTTGAAAAAACACTCTTTGCCCATTTTTGGTAGGTTGCCTCTTCTTTTAAACTACCAAAAGTACTTTTTATGCTTTCGTAAAAACCAATGGGGTGTTGGTTTTTATCAACATCATCATAATACATCATTGCTACAGTAGCCATAATTTTTTCATCGCTTAGCTTATCAGCAGCTTCTAAATATGCTGCCCTATTTGCTGTAGCGGCATCTAATGCTTTTTTTAAATCTACTGCCGAGGTATTCGTTTTTAATAATTTATCTTCTAAGCTTATTAAGCCTGCAGAAAAAGCTGCTAAGGGAGAGCCCAAAATACCTTCGTTTATAAATTGGCGTTGTTTACTGTAAGGCGTCCAGGTTGCATAATTTTTGGCATAGTCAGCAAAAATATTTTCATATTCTGGTTTACCTTTTGCCCAACTTGTAAATTTATCTTCGTAGGCTTTTTTCTCCGCTTCGGTATTAAACTTTTTTAATTGTTTTGTTTCTCCTTCAAAAAATTTCCAATAGTTGGCAACGTTTGCATAATTACCAGCTAATTTTAATTTTACTGCAGGGTCTTTAATCATTTGCTCATACATATACTTCAATCGCATATCTCTTAAGCCTACCAATGTTGGGTTTTCAATATCGTTTTTTAATTTTATACCATTGCTATTTTCGTAACGGTTTGTACTACCTGGGTAACCATATATCATTGCATAATCACCATCTTTAAACCCTTTAATGCTTACAGATAAAAAATGCTTTGGCTTAAGCGGTGTGTTGTCCTTACTAAAATCTGCCGGCTTTCCATCTGCACTTCCATACACTCTAAACACACTAAAATCGCCGGTGTGCCTTGGCCACTCCCAGTTATCAGTATCTCCACCAAACTTACCAATACTTTCTGGCGGTGTACCTACCAAACGTACATCTCTATATCTTTTAAAAACATAAAGTATAAATTGATTGCCTTTAAACATACTAAAAATTCTAGCCTCTAATCCATTTTCTTTATCCGCCATTTTATCAGTAATAGCCTTGTACACTTCTGGTAATTTTTTTACTCTATCTGCCCAATTCAATCCTTTTACCGCATCCTCAACCTCTTTGGTAACGTCAATAATTTTATCTAAAAATTGTACCGTTAATTTGGTTTGAATTTCTTGGTCTTTATTCATAGCATAAAACCCATCTCTTAAGTAATTATTTTGTACACTACTTGCTGTTGCAATAGCATCGTAGCCACAATGGTGGTTAGTAAAAATTAAGCCTTGGTTGCTTACAATTTCACCCGTACAACCACTTCCAAAAATAATAATAGCGTCTTTTAACGATGATTTATTAACGGAGTATAATTGCTCTTTTGTTAATTTTAATCCACGTTTTACCATATCGTTATACACTTGTTGGCCTAATAACATGGGTAACCACATACCTTCGTCGGCAGTGGCTTTTAGTAGGGAGATTGTTAAAACAATCGAAACAAAAAACTTCTTCATATAGCTTATTTTTTAAGTAACAAACTTAGGTATAATTTTTTGTTTGTGGGCAATGGCTTTTTATAGCTACAGTATTGGCGATGTTCCGCTTAACAGTAGAAAAATGGGGTCTTTAAGGCCTTTTAAATAAAATGAACCATCTATACTTTAGGTTATATAAAAAGTGTTTACTATTAGTTATATTTGTCCAAAATCTTTAGAACTATAAATGGCAATAATTGATATTAGGCTTCCAAAAAGTATAGCAAGGGCACTTAACATTCCAATAAGTGATCCAAGGAGGCAACAAATAAAAGTGCTTAAAAAATTGCTTAAAAAAGCAAGGTTTACCGAATTTGGTCAGCGCTACCGTTTTGATGAAATTGGTTTTAGCAAACATCCTGGAAAAAGATTTCAACAAGAAGTACCTACATCCAATTATACTAAAATTTACGATGCATGGTGGTATAAAGCCAAGGAAGGTATATCCGATGTTTGCTGGCCAGGAAAAATAAATTACTTTGCCTTAAGCAGTGGTACTAGCGATGCCACAAGTAAATACATACCTATAACAAAAGAATTAATACGCAGCAATACTATTACCAGTATTAAGCAACTACTTAGCATTGCCCATTACGAAAATGTACCAAAAACTGCTTTAGGTAAAGGTTGGCTGATATTGGGCGGTAGTACCGAGTTGCAAAAGGGGCCTACATATTTTGCGGGTGATTTAAGTGGTATTCAACAAAAAAATATTCCGTTTTGGTTTCAAGGGTTAGGGTTGTATAAGCCAGGCAAAAAAATTGCAGCTGCAAAAGATTGGACAAAAAAATTAGAGGATGTAGTGGCAAATGCCCCTAATTGGGATATTGGTTTTATTTTAGGAGTGCCAGCTTGGCTTCAATTATGTATGGAGAAAGTTATTGAAAAGTATAACTTAAATAATATACATGAAATATGGCCTAATCTTGCTTTTTATGTTCATGGTGGGGTTGCAATGGATCCTTATAAAAAAGGATTTGAAAAGGTTTTGGGCAAACCTATTACCTACATAGAAACATATTTAGCTAGCGAAGGATTTTTAGCTTATCAAAACAGGCAAGATGCTGTTGGTATGCATTTGGTTTTAAACAACAATATTTTTTTTGAGTTTGTACCTTTTGATGAAACCAATTTTGATAGCGAGGGTAATATGGTGGATGAGCCAGAGGCTTTAATGATTCATGAAATTGAGGAACAAAAAGATTATGCACTCTTAATAAGTACTAATGCTGGTGCTTGGCGTTACGCTATAGGTGATACCGTTAAATTAGTTAATAGAACGAATAGTGAAATAATTATTACGGGGCGTACCAAACATTTTTTAAGCCTTGTAGGTGAGCATTTAAGCGTAGATAATATGAATAAAGCGATAGAAATGGTTAGTGCGGAGTTGAATATTTCTATTCCAGAGTTTACGGTGGCTGGCATACCACACAATAACTTTTTTGCTCACCAGTGGTATTTAGCTACTGATGATAAGACTAATGCCGATGACTTACGCCAACGCATAGATGATAAACTAAAAGAATTAAACGATGATTACGAAATAGAACGTAAGTATGCGTTAAAAGATATTTTTGTAACCGTACTACCCGAGCGAACTTTTATGGATTTTATGAAACATAAAGGTAAAATAGGCGGGCAACATAAGTTTCCACGAGTATTAAAGGGTGGTATGTTAAAGGACTGGCAAAGTTTTTTAGAGAATTACTAATACTTCATTACCGAGCAAACAATATCTTTATTTTTCTTTCCAAATTTATATATAGTACCAAGTGTTGTGGTAGTTATCTTTTTTAGTTGGGTTTACAGCTTGACTAATTCTATTATTTTATAGGTTGATAATGCAGCCGTTTATAAAGAATTACTTTGCAAAAGTTAAAGAAAATAGAATAAGGTTTTTAACGTATTTTTATTTTATGATTGAGGCTTTTATAAAAGGATTTGCTTTGGGCCTACTACTTGTATTTTCGGTTGGCCCAGTAATATTTACCATTATTAAGCAAAGTATTAATCATGGTAAAAGGGGGGGGATTAGCTTTGTTGCAGGGGTTTGGTTTAGCGATGTTATTTGGGTTGTGTTAAGTAATGGTTTTAGCGAAATTATAAAATCGTTATTAAATTTTAAAGTGCCCATTGGTATAGCGGGTAGTTTATTTTTAATAGCAATGGGAATATATTTTGCCTTTATAAAAAAAATAGAACCCAAAAAACAGCAAGAGGCTATTGAAATTAAAGGTGACGAAATTTTTGTTGGAGGAAAAATTAAGCCAAACTATATTGCTCTTATTTCATCGGGGTTTTTAATTAATACCCTTAACCCTGCAGTAATTGCTTTTTGGATGGCAATGGCTGTTTCGCTATCGGCAACCTACACTTTACAACAACGTGTTGTAATTTTTGTTACTTGCCTTGGTATAAATATGTTGGCAGATGTGGGTAAAGTTTTAGGGGCTGGCAACCTTGGTAAAAAATTAAGCACTAAAAATATTTTATTAATTAACAAAATTAGTGGTTACTTGTACTTGGTTTTTGGCTTAGTGGTATTAGGTGGAATTATTTATTCGTTACTATAATTTACAAACCGCCAAGATACAGCGTACTCAAATTATTTTTATTTATGTTCAGTAAAAAATATTGGCTAATCCTAAAAAAAATATTTTTTTGGATATTTGTTGCTCACTTTTGTTGGTTTATTATTTTTCTTTTTCAAACCTCAATTTACGAGCCATTTATAGGTTCGTTTAAGCAAAAAGTTATTATTTATTTATTAATTATCGGTATAATTTCTCTTCTTTATTATTATTTTTTAAGAAAGTTTATTGTTGTAAAAAAGATAGCTACATTTTTGAAAAATGGTTTTTTTATTGTTTATATTTTTTCTTTTTTTTATTTAGTTTATGGTATGGTTTTAAATCCGCCAATTACTCTTACTCAATTAGGCAGCCTTGTTAAACTAAAAGGGCTGCATAGAGATTACATCAGTTACAGTAACATGGGCAGCAATATTAAATTAGCTGTAATTGCTAGTGAAGATCAGCTTTTTCCTGACCATGATGGGTTTGATATTAAAGCCATAAAATTGGCCATAAAATATAATAAACGCCACCCCAACAAAGTGCGTGGCGCTAGTACCATTAGCCAACAAACAGCAAAAAATATTTTTCTTTTTCAGGGTGGTGGTTTTATACGCAAAGCCCCCGAAATGTTTTTTACATTTAGCATAGAGCAGCTTTGGACAAAACGCACTATACTTGAACGTTACTTAAATATTGCCGAAATGGGCAGTGGTATTTTTGGTGTGCAAGCTGCAGCAAAAAAATATTTTAATAAAGATGC
>Ga0209550_10001858_pt1 | contig 20344 bp, 7 predicted proteins | sample LauGreSuBDMM15SN_2_FD_187567 | JGI IMG/M metagenome (GOLD analysis project Ga0209550, IMG submission 187567) | Freshwater lake microbial communities from Lake Michigan, USA - Su13.BD.MM15.SN (SPAdes) (version 5) | ecosystem: Environmental > Aquatic > Freshwater > Lake | place: Lake Michigan, USA... | reverse complement strand
TGGTTTGCAATGTCTGATCGAGCTGGCTTTGCAACTGCGCTTTTTCTTGCTGAATCTGCTGCACTCGGCGTGACGCTTTGTCTTTCTTATCTGCGGCTAACGCAGGACTCGCGATCAAGCTCAGCGCTAGCAATAACCCAAGCATGACATTACTTGGCAATAGACTTGACTTCATGATTGTAGTTTCCATTCGACTTAGCCTCAGAACTTAGCGTTCAAGTCTAGCATTAGCACATCGATGCCTAGGGGCGGCACTACTCCATTGCCTCCAAGGCGCGGGGTGATTTCATCCGCGCTATACCACCTTGCTGTGAGCCATGCATTTTTATCGACGCCGTAACTCGCACCTACAAGCCAGCCCTTGGCATTGGTACCGCCCAAATGGAAATCGGAATCGGTATAGGAATCTAACACTGCATCAGCTTCCAGGTATTTATAGCCCGCAAAGGCTTGCCAATCATTTTGTTTGTAGGTGTTAGGCATCCCAACAGCAAGCTTCACTTGATAACCATTGACTTCTTTATTAGGCGCAGCGGCGCCAGTTCTAATTGCAATTTCTTGGGCATCAAAACCGATATTTCTTACATAATCACCGGTCAGAATTACATGAACAGGACTAAAGGTCGCAATATCTACCTGGCCAGTTAAGTTAAGCGTACGGAATTTAGAAGCAAGACCATACTTATCAGTGAAATCATTGGCCGGGTTATATGAAATATTATAGTAAGAGTTACCCTTAGTCCTAAAAGCTGGTGCTGTGCCATCATAAGCATTAATTGCATCCACAGTATTTTTTATTCCTTCCACGTGACTAAAGTCGTATAAGGCCAAACCTAATTTCACCGTAGATAAGTTAGGTGATGTCCATTTAATTCCAACCTGCGAGCCATACATCCATTTACTTTTAGCCTTATTTTGGTCATTCGCCCCACCTAAGTTATTGAGTGGACGAACTTCAGTCTGCTCAAGAGGGAATGCACCTAGCGTTAAAAAGCTTGACCAGCTTTCGGTAACTTTTGGCGTAAAGCTTGCCGCTACCCCGTCAAATGCTAAATCAGGATCCCACACCAAGTCTGTTGATAACCATGGGTTAGCAAAACGGCCACCCACTAAATTCAGCCATGGTTTTACCTCAGCTTTAAGATAAGCACGATCTAAGCCAAAATTATATTTAGCACTATTCGCGCCTTGCGTCTGATTTGGGGAAATTGGGTCAGTTGCGCTACCTGTCGTTAATCCAACGCCTGCCGTCATCCAATCATTGACCTTTACCTTAACGCCCAAACGAGCGCGGATACGCATACGATCTTGATCTTCCGTAGTATTGGTTTGGTTTGGGCTATTGAAATTAGCCGCATTATAAATATCAGCAGTAGGGTTGCCGTCTGCAAAGCGATCGCCTTGGTAGCGCAATCGCAAATCGCCCTCCCACTGCAAGCGGTCTATCCAATCTGGCACGCCTAAGCGCTCGCCTGCTTTGTAATTGAGCTTAGCCATCACATCTTTTTTAATCTCGTCCTTAATCTCTTTTTTAACGATATCTGGCACATATTGCACACGCATCATTTTTTCATCGATGGCTTTTTCAACGCCAACATCCTGTGGATTGACCTGTACTTTTTCCGCCTCGGCAAGCGCATCTTTTTCCCGCGCTTTCGCTGCATCTTGGGTTGCTTGTCTTAATAGCTCCTCAGCCTTTGCCTTACTCAACACGCCCTCTTGCACTAATAAGTTCACAAGGTTAACCGTGGTTGAGCGGAGTTGTTCTAAGGACTCTCGCTCCCCCGCATTCGCCATGTTGACGGTCAGTACTAGGCCTATCGCCACCATTGCCGCCGCGATAGGCTTTAGCATCAGATGCTTAGGCAGCAATGGTATTGCTTGTCCAAGGTTGACGATGTTTGACATATTTTTATTTGCTTGCATCATTTTTATTCCATGAAGTTTTTTAAAAAGTACAACAGTATTAAATACCCATGACCGCTAACCGACTGACCGTGCTGTGACACGCATTTTGACCGGTTGCGGCATATCTGAGGGCGGGGATTCAGTCAGGGCTGGCATCTCATCTACCGCTTTTTTAATCAAGGCGTCAATCGTTGGATCGCCACTCGAGCCAGCAATTTCAAAACGCTGAATACGTCCATTACTCGCAACCCACACCTTGACCACCACCTTGTATGCACCACTTGCAAGCGTTTTATCTTTAGCAAGCGCCTGTTCAATTTGGCTTTTGATCATCCCAGTGTAGTAAGCAAACTGATACTTATTCGCACCACCAATCTTGGTGCCCACATCGCCACCCTTGTATTCATTATTCACTGCGCCCGCTGCAAACGGACTTGCGCCATCCCCTGCGGCGCCTTCCATCTTCAAGACTTCCGCTGGCGGTGATGGATCTGGCTTAGGCTGCTGGATTTCTTTCACCTCTTTGATTTCTTTCGGCTGCTCTTTAGGCGGCTCTTTTGGCGGTGGCGGTGGTGGTGGTGGTGTGTCTGGCAAGAGCTTCACCGTGGTCACGGCTTTTTTATGGGTTTTACCGCCCGACATCAAGGCCTTGCCCAAGTAAACTAAACCGGCTAATAGCAATAGCGCTAATAAGACTAAAGCCACACGCTTTAACCAAACAGAACTGCTTGATGGAATCACTTGCGCTTGCATTAGGTGCCTATCTTACCGGTCACTAAACCCACATTGCTGATCTCTAAACGGTTGACTAAATCAATTACGCTAATGACGCCAGCATAGGGCGCATCGGCGTCGCCGCGGATCATCACATTAAACTGCGCATCTTTAGCCTTGGCCGCATTAAGCTGAGATTCAAGCTCAGCCATGCTCACTCCAATGCCATTAATTAACACGCCGCCACCTTGTTGCACCTGCACAATTTTGACATCGTGCTTTTCCGTGCTGGGCTTATTAGATGGCTTAGGCAAGTTCATAGTAAGACCTTGCACGCCTGCTGTGGTCATCAAAATAAAGATCACCAAAAGCACGTAAGCCAAATCTAGCATCGGTGTAATGTTAATGGTGTCGTAGGGTTGTGCGTCGTTTTGAACTTGCATCTGCTTATCCAGCCTGCTTCTTGGTCACTAAACCAACTTCAGTAATATCCAGTTTTTTGCAGATCCCGAGCACTTCAGACACCTTATCAAAGTGCGCGACCGCATCGGCTTTGAGCACCACAGGCAAGCTCGGGTTGCCACTTTTGTATTCCGCTAAACGCTGCTCTAAGGACGCCATATCCACTGGATAAGCGTCCAAATACACCGCGCCATCACTGGTTATAGTAATGGCACGCATCTTAGGCTTCGCTAAGGGCGCCGTCGCCTGAGTGACAGGGGTCTCCACCTTCACCCCTTGAACTGAAGCGGTCGTCATGATGATAAAAATAACGAGCAGCACGTAGGCCAAGTCCAACATCGGCGTGATGTTAATCTCGTCATAAAGCTGATTCTCTTCTTTGACGCCTTCAGACATATTGTCTGCCCCCAAACTGCACTGTCACGTTGAAGAACAAATTCACTAACAAGCTTGCTAAAAAATCAGCCATTATTGCTTACCGTAAAGCTCAGCAGTCCGTGTGACATACTCATCCACAAAAATCTGCATGGCGATGGTGATGTTCTTTATACGGCTCGCAAGGTAGTTATAGCCAAAGAGCGCCGGAATCGCCACTGCTAAACCCGCGACCGTTGCTAACAAGGCCGCAGCAATCCCTGGCGCAATCGCGTTCACATTCACATCTCCCGCCGCTGCAATCGCCGCAAAGGTGATCATCACGCCAACCACCGTGCCAAGCAGTCCTAAGAATGGACCACCTGAAATCGCGATGGTAAGGAGCACCATGCCTGCATTTTGTTTTTGGGTTTCGCGGACTAAGTCGGCATCAATCGCTGCTTTAATTGCATCCATCGCAGCGCCGCTCAGTGCTAATTTTTGGCCTGGTAGCTGACGCTTAGTAATCTCCCGCAAACCAGCCTTATAAAGGCGAAAGAGCGTTGAATTGTCATAGTTTGCGCCCTGGTCTAATGACAGAAGATCATTCCCTGCATTTTGAAAACGCTTTAAGAACAAGGCATTGTCTTTGTCGGTAATAGACACTAACTTCGCTTTTTTAACCATTACCCAAGTACTAATCCCAAACATAATCGCTAGAATCCCAATCACCACCTTGGCATCAATCGTTAAGCTGCTAATCAAAATCGCGATATAGTTTGGCTCCCCATCACCCCCCTCTTCATCGTCGCTTTCTTCAATTTTTAAGAGCTGACTATCCATGCCCTGCGCACTTGCGCTGAGCTTTAACCACTCAGGGCTTCGCGCAACATTTGCAAGTTGCATTTCATCGATTTCACCCGCATAACCATCACCCACTTTGATATTGCTTGATGCATCGACCGCTGGCACATCACCCGAGGCAACTGAGATACCGTTGATATAAAGATTAGCTTTAGTACCATCGACAGTAAGCGCCACATGTTGCCATGTCGCGGCTTTGATTTCTCCGCCCGCTAACTTGCCACCATTGAGGCTTAATTTAACACCCTCTGTTTTTAAACTTAAAACATCAGCAATGCTCACGAGCGTTGCTGCTTGGGTAATGTTGGCTGGCTTCACCCAGGCTGACCATGTGTAAGCTGCAGCTCCTTTAAGATTAGGAATTGAAGCAAAGGTTAAAGGCTTACCATTAAAGACTGCTGCCTCGCCTAATAATGCTGATTTTTGAACGCTAACTTCACCTGCCGCAACTAATGCGCTCGCTGAGCTATCTTGCAACAGGGCTTTTTCTGCAAAGTGAAATGCAGCAACGGTTGCGGCATCCCAAGTTAATTTTGCATCTGCACTTGCGGTGGCTTTTTCATTGCCTGAATAAACCCAGAAGTGCGCGTCTTTCTCAGCTGCATCGACCTTTGGCAACTGCACCCAGATCACAGCCAACTCGTTCACCGAGTCATATTTTTCAATATGAAACTTTAGTTCGGTCTTATCATCTGCGGCAATAAAACGAAGATCAGAACCATCCACATTCGCTGATGTAAAGTCAAAGTTACCTGAGTGTAAACGCACCACCACAGGAAACTGGGCCTGGGAAGGGGTAACACCTAGCGTATTGATGCTAATCTTTTTTTGATTTTCCCAATCGCTGTTCCAGGCAGCGCTGCTTGAGAGCGGCGTGAGTCCTGCGAGCAAACTTAACACTAATAGAAACTTCTTCATTCTGAATATCCTTTGAATAAACAATAGATTAAATAAATAATCACCTTACAATTCACACTAAAAAAACCTTAAAATTCATACCAAATACGCATATGGCTTGTGACCGTATTTTGCTTGGTCACCCCAAAATCTTCGAGTGGTGTCGCTACATCCAAGTTAAGACTTAAGCGCTTCCAGGCCTTCATCCTTAAGCCTATCCCAGCACCAGAAAGCAATCTTTTGGTATCTTGTCCGGCTGAAGGGTCGATAATGCCAATTCTTGCAATATCATAAAAGGCTGATAAGCGCATCTCCTGTAACCAATCCACGCTTTTGAATAAGCGAGGGGTCCTGAGCTCCAGTGTTGAACGTGCAGCTTTGTCACCGGCAGCTTGTGCTTCTAGGTAACCCCTTACGGTGTCTGCGCCGCCTGCGAGGTACTGCTCATTTGAAATTAACAGATCCCCTGAAAACTGGCCATCCACCTTCGCGTAACCTTGAAAGCCCCATGGCAAAGCTTGAGTGCGACTTAAATCCGCCTTAAACACAAAGAAGTCAGGCTTGGCGTAGGTTTTGGTGTCGTAATTCTGGCGTCTAATCTTAAACTCAGCCTCATCCGCCACCAAGCCACGCACACCAAAGGTAATCCCAGAGCCTAATTGCGTAACCCCAGTACTGTCTTGCAAGGTCGCGGAATAGACGGCTGAGAATGGCATATAGGTGACTGGGGTGTTGATCGTTTGCCCAAACTGTACCGTCTGCTGGATATCCTTGTAATCGACGCCGAAGGCGATTGAATGATAAAAATTATCGCGTGCTGGCAGCGGCTTAATCAGACGAGCGCCTAAAATATTACCCTTACCAAGCACATTAATGCCTCCCACCGTTGAAACACTGCTGTTTGAGTTGACGCCGTAAAGAGCGAGCAACATATCCGTATCATCAAAGCGCGCCAGGTAATTGGCTGACAGCACCTGAACATCGCCGGTGTTCTCGGGTGAGGTCAAGAAATTAAGCGAAAGACTGTGTTCACGCTGCCATAGGTTGTCGTAGCGGATCATCCCACTTAAGCGTAAGCGCGTTGTATCTTGGGTGTAACGATCGTTTAATTCGAGACTTGCATGAACGGGCAGGCTATCCTCAACCTTGAGATCGACATCCACGGTGCCAAATTTTTTACCCGCCTTCATGACCGGGGTGACCCGTTTATCGGAAGTGCGATTGAGGCGCGCAATGTCTTTTTGTACCGTGGGAAAGTGCGGAACCTGTCCTTCCGCAACAGATGGTGATAATGCTTTGATACGCCCCAAGGTAAAGTACCTAGAATCCCTCACACGCAAGGTACCAACTTTACCTTCGGTCACATTGAGTCGCACGATTTTTTTGTCGACATCCTGCTCCGGAATATCAACTAGTACGGTGAGAAAACCAATACGGTGATAGGCTTTCTCTAAAGCTTCACGTGCTTTTTCTACATCAGCGATGGTTTTTTTCTCACCCATCTGCGGATAAACAGCAGCTTCTACTTGCATCTTAGTGAGCTTGGTATTGCCCTCGACTTGGAACTCTAAAATATCAAAGTAGTTGGTATTTTCCACATCGGCTTTAGCTTCTGACTTAGAATCAGATGCAGTTGATTTTGCTTGCGCCTCTTTAGCTTGGATTTGACTAAGCCGCTCCTCTTCATCCAGGGCCCAGTTGATTGGGGGATCATTACGTTCATAGGGGGCGCCTGAGTCGGACAAAAAGCCATTCACCTCTGCAGCCTTTGAAGGCTGGGCTAAGCATAGCATCAGGCATATCACTGCGACTATTTTATGATGAAAGTATTGCATCATTTTATAACTAAAGCTCCCTAGCATGGAAAAGGCCGAGACAAAAAATGACTCAGCCTTTAGACTTTTTTTGCTATTTTACTGATTAATTGTGACAATCAGGTTAAAACTAGGGGCTAGTTTTGTGATTTTTTAACCTTCTTTTTCTCATCTTTTTCTGAATCGCTTGCAGTGCTAGTTTCATCGCCCAAAGCGAGCACTTCAACTGTAATTAAAGATGGCAATGCATTTGCTGTTCTATTTGCAGATTTAGAGGCGGCGTCTGTCGCCTTATCAGACTGTTTCGCGCTGCTAGATGAGTCAGCAGAAACAGGGGCGCTAAAGCTCACATTGGCAGTGCTTGGGGCAGGGACCCCTGAAGTTGTACCACCTGCTTTAATATTATCAGCGCCAATAACAACACGCGCCCCAATATTGATATTACCTTCCGATCGAATACCTGCTTCTCCTGCATTAATTTCACCATATGGTGCAAATAGGTCAACATCGCCAGGCTTACCACCTGTCGCAGTTAATGCAGCAATACCACTTCCTGAAACAGCCCCGGAGTAGTCATAAGTCACTTTTCCATCCACGATCCGTATTACAGGTGGCGGAGTAGAAGATGAAGTCTTAGATCCTTTACCCGCGTCAATATCCGCCAGCGCAGAATAAAGCATTAAATTACTTCCGCCCAAGGTAAATACGCGAGATTGATTCACTTGGAAGTCATTTCTTACCAAGGCTAAGAGTTCACCACCCCGCAGTGAAACAATACCTAAATTTGTGTCTAGCTTTTGAAGATTACCAGCGACCGCTAAACCTGCATTAATTAAGCCGCCAGGCACCAATATTTCTATCCGCCCACCACGTTCACTTCTAATTTGACTATAAAATAGATTCAAATCACCTGGATGAAGCACCTTTTCATTTGCGATTTTACCGAAATCTTGCATCAGTGAACCTGCTTGAGATACTAGATTTTGATTGGTAGTAAAGCTAGGGAACATATGCAATATGGCTCGCTCTGAACGTGAATAGTCATCATTTCCTGCTTTAATCGTCTCACGCCCAGCTGTCTTCAATTCCGTAAAGAACACATGGTTAATAAATGCAGTCTGTGATGACCTGTCCAGCAGTTTAAAATTAGCTAAAGCTTGGCTGCTTAATAGGCTATGGTCATCAGTAAGTTTACGCATAAACGCGGTGAGTTGCGGTAAGTAAATATTGGAATATTGTGATGTCACGTCTACATAAGCATTAAGTATGCCATTGTAATCAGCCACTGCTGATGCACCTGCGTTTGCAAATATATCTGCGCCCTGCTCAGGTAAATACGAATTATATAAATTACCCACTGAACGAACGCCATCAGATGTACCTAAATCAATGTCCCGACCTCCAATTAAATGTAATCTGCCAGGCCCTGCAATCTGTATTCCAGCTTCTGTTGCAATAATTGAGTCACCATTACGCACCGGTTCATTGTATCTTATGGCATTACCAGCTGTAATCACAGATACATCTGTCGCTTTTATGTTTTGTGCAATCACATTTGGGTCAACCACATCATGGCCAGCTTTAATTTCAACACGCTTAGGCGTAACTAATGGATTTTGAACCTTAAAGGTAATATCGTTCTGAGCGTAAATACGCACAGGCTCATTATCATCTTTATGCAAAAAGCCATCTGTGTGGCCTGATGTATTGTTATAGTTAATTAACTCGCTGATAGTTTTGTTGACGGCACTTTTAAGTTGAGGCGAATCAATGAGAGGCAAGCTATCAGGATTAACTTCAGACATAATTAAGCTGTCGATCGCCACATTATTTCCGGCCAATATGGTGGCATTTCCTGTTACTGATGGGTACAAAACTACATTTTTAATATTAATATCACCCTCAGGCGCTACTGCTGTTAATTTTGACGGGAAAGCCCTATCATCGCCGCGGACTATAACATCGCCAACCTTTGAAATTGCGTTAATAGAAGATTGATCATCATAGGTATAAAATACAACCCTATTGTTAGCACCATTTACGGCGCTACCCCCAAGCGTTGGATTAGAAGTGCTATTGATTTCAATATTTTTCGTTGCCACAAGATTAACGATAGAGTTCATGATAGAAATAGATGTATTAATATCACGTCCGGACTTGGCTGAAATCTCACCCTTGCCAGCATGCAACAATACTTGGCTAACAGAACCATCCGCTTTGACACTTACATCACCGCCGCCAAGTTCAGAGAAGTTAATAATGTCAGGTGCTGTGTTAACGTCCCCACCCATGCGGCCATTGGTGGCGCTTGCCACCTGAATATTGCTTACGTTACTACCTGCAACGACTTTAACATCACCGCCACCAAGCGCCGCAACGCCATTGGTGAAATTATTGTAACGGCTCCACCACCTTGCTTGTGGGTTTATAGTATTGTTTGCCAAAGCGGCATGGTATAGCCATTTTTTTACGTCTTGCGTTTCTGCGCTCGTGGCGGATCCAGATACTTCTCCACCTGCATTTAAAACAACATCACCTCCGCCATCCGCATAAACTTCGCGATTAGAGGTTAGAGAGGAAGGTATGCCAAAATTATTTGTAATTAAAACTCGAAAGTCTCCTGGAGAGTTGATTTCCATTGCACCTTGCGCAATAAGTCGTCCAAGACCTTCCGTATAAATAGCCGCACCTTTATTACCATTTGCACCCAGCTCTATATCATCTCCAGCCGCTGCATGAATAAATCCTGTACCCGTTCTCACAAACTTTGCATTCTCCAAAGCAATATCTCCATTATCTTGAATAACCGATTCTGGATTTACTGCACTTGCATCCGCACCTGCTACTAGTCTATAACTCCAATTGCCAGACTTTTGAGTAAGACTGTTACCCGCATTGAATTGCTCATAATCAATATTACCATTGAGTTTTAAGTCGCCTGCAGCACGCAATGTCAAAATCCCGCCGCTTGGGATTAAGGAGTTTGTATGTGAATTACCCAGATTCCAATCTGTAGAGAGGACAAGATTGGTTGCACTATTTACCTCTACTCCCGGTGCAATGGTCGGTGTTTTTCCATCGCGTGTATTATGGAAACTACCCATCAAAGCAGCAATATTTGTTACAAACGTATTAGTTTCGTTGCTAATTGTGGATATCTCTTCAGTGTTAATTGTGTCGATGTTATATTTCTTTACCGCCTCAACCAATACACGATTTGCCCCAGTTACTGCAGCTGCAACTTCAATATCCACATTTACTTCGTTGCCAGCGCCAAGCCCTTTTCTAGCGGCTCTAAAAATCACCTCGCCGCCTTCTCCTTTAATCGAGCCTAATTGGTCACCTGAAACATCTATTAACGCACCACCCAATCCATTGGAAGCTGGCTTTGCTGTACTAACAACTCCGCTTTCAGAAGATAGCAAAACATCACCACCATTACCTAGACTACCTGCCGTACTAATAGCATTTGCCATTCCTTTTGCCAGCAACTCTGCACCAGAGTTCACTGTGACATCATGTTTAGCAAAGACCTCAATACTGCCACCTTTGTCGCTAGAGGCATCAATTTTTCCATTGATAACAATCTTGCCATTATCTGCCATTATTTTTATATCTTTGGCTTTTATATTATCGAATGATGAAATAATCACATCACCACCAACAACTGCATCACCGCGCACACGATAAGTCTGAGCGCCAGAAAAAGTACTTAATGTAGATATAGTTTTGCTCATATCCACAATCACTTTGGTATCTATCGTTGCGATAGCATTTTTACCAAGAGATCCTGCTGCTGCCGCTTTAATATTACCAGCTAGCCTAGTCTCACCTTTTACAGCAGAAATTACTAGCTTACCCGCCTCGGCAATCCCAGTCGCTGTTAAGTCAACTAAAGCACCTTGTTGTAAACTAACATCGCCATTTTTAGAGGTGAAGAATACCTGCCCTGCTGGTAAATCAACTGTTTGATTATTTAAGCTATAAGCACTACCTTGTGCAAGGATACGTGAGCCATTTTCCAATATAATATTGTCCGTAGCGTTTAACCCAGTTGCTTCCAAATTTGTTATTCCGCCAGGCATATCAATCAATGCGCCATGACGTTCTGTCATGCTGTTAACATCTGTAGTGCCCCCAGCTAATAAGACTTGGTCACCGCTCAACTTAAGCTTTGCACCTTGAGATACTGCAGTATTCAACTCTGGTTGGGCGCCAATAGTACCTTGTACTTTCAGTAATCCGCCTGTCTCTGGATCAGCAAAATCACCCGCCACAATCTCATAATCGGCATTGTTACTTGCTGTAATGCGTGGCGTATTGATGGTTAGGTTTTTATCTACCACTAGTTTATTAGGTGAACGTTGATTGCTGTCACGCATTTCATTACCTTGCACAATAAATTCTTTACTTGCCGTAATTTCTATTTGATCAAAACCTGCCAAATGCACGGTGTTATTACCAGCAACAACTTTTGTAGCTTTTATGTTTAATTTACCCGTAACCAAATCTGGCACAGTGCCACCCACTAACGCTGGTGCTGGCTGAACAAAGATTGCATTATCATTATTGGCTAAGGTCAGATTGCGTGTAGTAATAGTGGCGGTTTTACCAGCGTTCTGAAAGCCAGCGATGCCTGCAGTTTGCAGGGTCATATCAAAGTTGTTATTACCAAAGCTTGCATCGCCATATAGATCTACCGTTGATTTACTTTGCAAAAGTAGACTACCTGCATCAACGAATTTATCAAGCTGTGATTGCTTCAGCCATAAGCCTTCTGCTACAGCTTTATTGTTATCAGGTGACCCTAAACTAATACGACTAGCTGAGAAACCTAAAGCGGCCCCGGCGGCAAACTCAATATCACCTTTAATGTCCATTTCTTTGGAAGTATCTAGTAATAAAGAGCCGTCACCACTGACAATAGCAGCTAACCCAACAATCAAATTACCTCTGTTACCATCGCTATTTAAGCGTGTTATTTTTGAAGCCGGGCCAGCTGAAACTCTTACTAACGCTCCATCACCATCAACACTAACGTTACCATTAGTATCAGCGAGCGCACCTATTGTTAAGTTTTTGGCTGTAGCACCACCACCTGTCCCTTTGATACGTGCGCCGGCATCTAAAACCACCTCGTCAGTAGCCGCTAATATCACTTCTGGGCCTGATAAATTTGCATTTTCACTCATGCGGACATTGCTAGCAATCACACCTAACTTGCCGTTACTTCGTGAACCGCCTAGCAACAAACTGGCTGCTTTAAAATTAACTAGCGTTTGATCGTCTATTGCAAGATAAGTTATGCCATCTTTATTGACCTGCCCCGTTTGTTCACCAGCGCCAACCACAAGCAATTTAGGTGCTGCAATGTTAACCTCTGCCCCAAATCCACCTTGCCCGGGCTTCGCATTAACAAAACCATTGAGTACTAGGTTATAAGTCGCAGCAATTGATAAAAGACCTGCGTCGGCTGGTTTTTGCACTTCTGTGTTTGCTTTAAAATAAGTGCTGGCATAAGTGGTATTGTATTGCGCTAATTTATAAGCATCAGCCCCTGGCCGCAAAACAAACCCAGCGGTACGTGATGTTTGTATGTACCCCTTATCAGTGTAAGCCGCTAAATGCCCAGATACTATCGTACTACCGTTAGCAAGTTTTAGTGATGAACCCGATGCAATATCCTGATAACCTGAGACTGAAGACAATAACATTGCGCCTGGTAACAAAGCATAGCGGGCAGGCAATAGGGTGTAATAACCTTCAGCCAATCCAACAATACCAGAAGTGTAAACTGCGTCACCCGCTTGAACATGGCTACCTTGCCAATACTGAGTATCAAAGCCGGCAAAAGTTTGGTTCTTAGCTGGCATAATTGCCCATGTATTGATAGTGCCTTTACCAAAAGCACTTTGATTAGCATTTGCGGCAAGCACATCGCTGCTACCGCCTATACCCGGTACCCATTCGTATGCAAATAAATCATCACCGCCACTAATATCGACGGTACTCTTATCTTTTTGGTTGATAATTGGTGCATTCAGGATTACTGAACGTTCTGGTGGTGCTTTAAATTGCTGACTGTTTGGACCAAAATCGTATAAAAAATCTAAACCATCTCGGTCCGTATAGCCAAATGGAATTAACGAACCTCCTGCAGAAACTGAGGTAAGACTTCCAGAATTTAGATTAAGCGTATCAAGTGCATTTAAAGCAATGGTACCAAAAGGCGCAATTAACACCCCATTTTGATTTATCGTTTCCGCATTAACATTAAGCTTTCCACCCGCTGACAGCACTATATCGTATCCGCCATTTGGGTTTATTTTATTAAAAGTAACTTTACTGCCAGGGCCATTTACAGTAATTGTAAAATCCGAAAGTGATGTTGGATAAAGCTGACGAGCGTTAAAATTAAGTTCGCCAGCAGTGACCAACTTACCCAACGGTGTCTGATTCAATTCTCCTATTTGGACATTGGGGTCACTCACACCTGTCATTCTAATATCACCAGTGCTATTGAGTGTTGTCGTGGCGAAATGTGATAATGAAAACTGTCCATTCAGATTAAGCAAATTAGAATTTACAATTAAATTAGCATCACCCAGAAGAGCTGTGGCTGCCTGATATTCATTATTAGGCCTTAGAGGCATAGTCTCGACATCATTGGCAATTATTACATTCGGCGATCTAAGTTTTACTGTGGAACCATTGCTTGCTTCAAGCACTTTGGTATTAAAACTCAGGCTACGTGATGTTACTAAATCTACATCACCAGTAAACCTCACACCATATTCAGATTTTAATGCAACACCACTAAAGCCAGCACTCATAATTTTATCGATAGATATTTTGGCAAGTCCGCCCGCAACTGTGCGTATTGAGTCCCCAGCTTTCAAGCTCGCAGGAACAAAAGTACCCGATTGACTCAAATCAACGTACCATAATTGATCTTGATCTATTAACAGATCTTGATTGAAACCATTTTCAATACTTGGAGCAGTGCCAGGATAAAGCGCCGACTTTAATCCTATACTTCGTGAGCTACCACGTGTTAATTGAACCTCTAAGCTACCACCTAAACCATCTGTAGATGTCGCTTTAAATGAAGAGTCAAGCAGCATGCCTTCACGAGCGCTAATAGAAACATTACCCCCTTTAGTCACTACTTTGGTAGGGGTATAGCCATTTGTATTCTTAACATCAAATATGGCTGATGATCCAGAAACATCTATTACAGAACTAGTTTCAGCAACGACATAACCTTTTTTAGCATCCAGGATAATATTGCCACCATCATAAACGACACCAGCTATTAATGTGCTGCCTGTTGGGGTATTGCGTGAATAACCTGCTGCTAATAACTTGGCATTACCTCCCAGCCAAATTGTCTGGGAGGGGTTATAGCCGGGGTCACTCTCCGATGTCGCATCGCCATTCATGGTTAAGCTAATGTCTCCACCAGGCGCTTGCAGTGTTCCATCAATAGATATTTGGTTATCCCAAGCGGATAATGCAATAGTTGGTGGCGCCCTTTTACCATCTGGATTGATTCTGAAACCATTTGCATCTACTTTTAAAGAGGATCCAGTTTCTAAAACAATACTTCCTCTTTTAACTAAAAATGCATCTGCTGGAAGTTGATTGTTAGTAGGTAATGTGGATAAAACAAGACTTGTAGTGCTGCGCGAGTAATCAGGTAAAAAAGTCAGTGTGGCAAAATCATATAGATGTCCACCTGAAGCATTTAGCTGAAAACCTCTATTTAAGAGATAACTTTTTGCAATCACAGCAACATTGGTATTGCTTTTTACTAAAATGCCATCACGCCCACTTAGATTAAAGCCTGTAAAACCGCTACTTTGAAAAAATTCTGGCGTTGCTAAAAACTCCTTTTCACTGCCAAAGCCAGTACTTCCAATCGTAATAAAAGGCGCGGTGATTGATAGCTCACCACCCGTACCGATGGCAAACCCACGTAATTCACCTTTTAATTCAGGTGCAATGTAGGTAAAGGGGTTATCTTGTCCACCCTGTCCAACTTGACTAGCTATATGGATGCTACCCGCATCGCCACTCACTACCTTATCAGATTTCTGCAACCACCCTCCGCCAGAAACGTCAACCAAGCTGCCAGCACCTAGTTTAACCTCATCGCCAGAACTGATTGAAACTTTACCTCCATCAGTGATTACACGTCTAAAATCATTGTTACTTAACTTATCATTGACCCAGTTGCCAGACATATCAAGCGTAACGCCATCCGCCACTTTAACATTGATGTCATCCGCAGTTACAGAACCTTCAGTAAAGACACTTTTCAATGAAAGACTGCCCCCTCTGATGACAATATTTTCATTTACTTCAATATCACGACCTGACAATGATAGATATCCACCATCCACCATTCTGATAGCAGTATTAACCTTGATATTAGATGTGGTATTAATAAAAACACTTTCGAAACCGCTTCGGCTCAACATGTTTGAATCAACTTCTACTGTATTTAAACGTGATGAAGGCAGTGGGTCTGTAGCAATAAAGTTAGCATTTAGTGGCGTTATATTAAATATAGTTACATCATGCCCACTAGATCCTCCTTGCGTCATGACGTTAATTGCTAATTTACCGCCCAAGTTTTTAGATTCGCGTTGATATTCACCATAAGTCGCGCCACCATTTATTTGACCATCCAAAACCATATCATAAGCGTCAATACTTGCCGTGCCAGCTAGCTTTCCCTCGATGTAGCCTGCCTCATGCAATTTTCTTGTATTCGATCCGCCTAAAAATTGGGTAAATAAGGTATCTACTGGCGCATCTCCTAATGCATAAGCCTTACCATTCTGACCTACAATCCAGCTTTCTTTATTTAACCCATCATTAAATTTGAGCGATCCGCCAGAAACATCTACTTTGGAACTACTACTCTGAATTAAATCGCCCTCTGACATTAATTTAACATCACCAGCAGTTGCAAGTTTCTCACCAAGTGACCGAGGCACTTGGTCCACAAAACCAGCCAAATCAGCCACACGAGAATCTGGCGTATCGCGAATATCAAACCAAACTTTTTTTCTATACAAAAAACCATCTCTGTTCAACGAATTATTTTTCAAGTCCGTCAAAGTAAGGAGCACTTCAACAAAATTACGCTCCATATCTACCACAACATTTTTCAAGCCGGCTGTATCAATAAGTGTATTATTACCCACAAACAAACGAGACTCTGTGTCTTTAGAATTTACAGCCGTGGTTGCATCGCCTACATTAAAACCTAGACCGAGCTTCTGTGCCGAAATAGAGATAAATCCGCCTGGAGCAACAATCTTAGCGTTATCCCCAATAGTCACTTGGCGACCTAAACCTTCAATAGTAGGTGAGATAAATACTTGATCATCAGTCAGCGTAGAGCCCTTCACGTTAACTGCATTCAACACATCGTTAACATAAGAGATTTCTCCTACTTGAACGGCAGGCTCCCCCACCTGCTGTGCAGCAAAAATTTCTTTCGTCTTAAATAAGGCAGCATTATCTTCTGCAAGTATGGCCGTAATGCTGTTTGCGCCAACAGTCAATTTACCTGTTCGGAGACCTGAAATGATAGTATTCGCTGTACCATTTTGATTAAGTCTAGTTGAGAAATCTATTTGGCTTTCTCTGCCATTTGGCTCGATGGATGCAAAACCGACTGATGTTGTATCGCGCGCTAATAATCTAATTGAGCCCTTTTGAGTGGCTGATGACGTTGCTGTTACTCGTCCATCCTGGTTAACCAAAAATGATGCCATGGTGACATTACCACGCTGCGCGAGAATACGACCCATGGTATCGTTCACTACTTCTCCAGTGAGCTTGACTGGATTCCCATTTCCATCAAGTACTTCATTACCGTTTATATCTTTTTTAATATAGTTTGGAGAATCCACTTCTACCAACACACCGGCCAACCCTTTATAAGGTGAGTCTTTTGTGTAATTGTAAGTACCCACAGCAGTGCCACCATTTAAATCTGGTGCAACAGACAGATATACTTTTTCACCTGCAGCCAATGCAATCTGACCTTGACTGGTTTGTATACTTCCTTGGTTAATGACCTTGGGCGCAAATAGCATCACCGAACTTCCTAGGGCTGCCTTAATACGGGCATCAGGCATAACTTGCAACAACACCTCTTGAAAGCCAGTTGCATCACCACCCCAAACATACGCTGCTCTTCCTCCATCTAAATAGGAATTAAGATGTCCCAAAGTGCTCAAAAAATCACTATTGGAAAGGTTTAATGCAGACGCAACTAAGCCGTTTGTATCTACTCGCGCACCATTTCCAAATAAAATACCATTCTGGTTGATCAAATAAATTGATCCATTAGGCGAGTTTAGCGCCCCTTCAATAATACTTTTCGGGCCATTAATACGAATCAACGTAGCTGAACCAGTGCCGTCATATGTATGATTAAACTTGACTGCACTAAATTTATCGATATTAAAATTAGTACCCTCTATAATCCCTTTCATTGCAGATTGATCTATCTTCAGCAGTTGACCATTAATATGGTCAGGGTTAATTACTGGGGAATGTATAGTAATATTTCCAGTGATTTCACTTAACCCTGTTGGGATAGTGCCCGCTGGCAATATAGTATCTGCAGTAGCAATCCTTTCCGAGCCTATTGCGCCGCCAATCAGAAGTATAGACAATAAAAGTGATCGGAGAGTGTCTGTAGCATGCCATTTTTTCTTTATATTTCTTTTAGCTACGCCATTTTTACCTAATTGATGGGTTAGGCTGGCCGACTTGTGAAAAATATGAGGATAAATACCGCTAGTCATACATTTAAACCCTTTGATTCAGTTGGCAAACTAAGACTGCCTCACGACAAATTTTTATGCAAAAGTCAATTGAGCACGCTGTAAAAAATAGAGTGTAATCACTTCAAATTAAGGTGCTATTAAGCGCTTCAAAAATTTCGTTAGATAACAATGATTATCTAAAAAAAAAAGCCTTCCCCTAACTTCAGAGGAAGGCCCCTATTTAATTACTCAGTTTCGCAAGCAATTAAATCAACTTCTATTATAATGCTGGAAAGGCAACTAATGGTGCACAAGTATTGCCATTACGCGAGAATCTTGACACGTATGATGGTTTAGTTGCGTAGCTAGTGAACTGTGGCAACGATGCATAAGCATTCGGTACAGAAACTGAAGTAGCACCGTCATTACCTGTGTACTTAGTAGAGCCCGCACGTTTGACAAATTCAACGTAGAACGCATTCTTAACTGCATCAGAACTCAATTTTGGAATAACATCTCCTTGAGCATTGGTGACAGTATCATTACGCGATTGCATTGAAAGCTCAACTACAAAATCATATTTACCAGCTAACAAGTTAGCTTTTGAAGGGGCAATGCCTGTAGCGTTAGTAGATGACGTTTGATCTGCGCCGTTAAATGTACCAGCACCATCTAAGTGACGGAAGGAATATTTAGCGTCTGAATTTGCATTATTATAGCTATCAAGAGATAGCACACCGATTGCTTTAGATGGACCACCAACATTACTGAATTGCACTTTATAAACCTTGCTGTTAGCACCAGTTACCGTAAAGTCCGTACCATTTTGAGCCGCTTTCAAACAGTTACGTACATCACCAGAACCAGAGTTCTCGATGATTGTAAGACCTGCTGTTGGGTCAATAAGGTATGGATCTAGAGTAGTACCTGCATGATTACCATCATAACCAAAACTGTCTGTAACAGCCGCTGGTGGGGTATCTGCAAAACCAAGGGAGGAACTATTACATGGGAAACCACTGAAGAACCAGTTATAAGAAGTTTGAGTACCAGAACCATTAACGCGGCGGCAAACAACCACAGGATCAGTTGATCCATCAATCGATTCCCAGGTATCTATTTTTCCAGCTAACATAGCACCGTATTGTGCACGGCTCATGCTTGTTGTAGCAGCAACAGCGTTAGTTGCCACAATACCCATCATGATTTGGTTCACTGGTAAGTTAGATAATTTACCCAACTCTGCAGAACTTAATGCTGCTTGATTGTTTTCGGTATTGTAAGGCGTTTTGAACAATCTCGGTTCTACATCTGAGACACCAAAATCAGGAACCATACCAGCATTAGTTGAAAGAGCTTGGCCAGTCTCCCCTGGGTCAATACCTTTAGTAGCACATGACCATGAATATGGCTGTGCAGGAGAAGTTGTAACAGTAAGTGCTGTGCAGTTTTCAACATCTAAAGTTTGAATACGTTGCGCACGTGCAACCGGATCCACACCCCATACAGAACCGCCCTTTGAGCGTTTAATAAACAAAATGTCTTGACCTTGCGTAACGCCAGTGATGCCAGCAGCCGCTTTGCCAAGATAAGCGCGGTGTAAAATACCCGAGTCAGTACTTCTAATTGCAGTAACATTAGTCATCATGGTGTTAGCAATATCTGCTAAGAAGTTATCAGGCGCAGTAGCTCCTGACATGTAGATTACTTTAGTACCTGCGGGAATTGTTGGGCCAGCAGCATGAACAGACATTGCAGCTAATGCCAAAGTGCATGCAACTGAGATTTTTGTATATTTCATGATTTTTTTCCTTTTAATTTAAATATTAAGAATTAATTTACGCGCATGTTACGACGGCGACGAGCAATAAAGCCAATCAAACCCAATCCAGCTAACATCATTACATTAGTTTCAGCCTCTGGAACTGCGGCGACTGAAGAAACATTTAAGCGCCATGCGCCATCTTGTAAGTATGTGGATGCAACAACAGAATCACCGTTAAATGTAAAAAGTTGTTGACTTAAGGAGGCTGCAGCACTGCTAGATTGAGTTGCTTGCGCAAGAAACCACAAATTCGCAGATTGACCCAAGCCAACTGTTGTCTGTGTAAGATTATTATTGAAGTTATTACCTAAAGCACCAGCATAAGCTACGCCATCCGTATCAAGTGAAAGCGCATAGGTATCGTCAGCTGCAACAGCAATATTGCCGTTATTTCCTGCAACATAAGCCGCAAAGGCAGTAATGCCAGCCTTTACTTGGTTATTATTTGATGAAAATGCATCTGTTGCTGAAGTAGTCAATAAACGAGTGCGACCAACATTGTCAAAAGCAGCCAGGTTCCATTGGACATTGCCTGTAGTCGTGAATGGCAAACCTGTTAAAGCGCCGTCAAATATCACACCATTAGTTCCAATCATTGAAGATTGCACTTTTGCGTTAGTCAATAAAGCAGCGTTAGCAGATGTAGCTTGATCGGCACCAACAAAGTCATTTAAAAATTTACTAAAATCTAAATCATAAGTATAACCCTGGCC
>Ga0209550_10001857_pt1 | contig 20344 bp, 20 predicted proteins | sample LauGreSuBDMM15SN_2_FD_187567 | JGI IMG/M metagenome (GOLD analysis project Ga0209550, IMG submission 187567) | Freshwater lake microbial communities from Lake Michigan, USA - Su13.BD.MM15.SN (SPAdes) (version 5) | ecosystem: Environmental > Aquatic > Freshwater > Lake | place: Lake Michigan... | reverse complement strand
GTGGTGGTGGCAGCGACGGTGGTTTCCGCAGCCCATACGGTGGCGGTGGCGGTGGCCGCGGTAGTGGTGGCGGCGGCGGCGGCGGTGGCCGCGGCGGCTATTGAGCCCTTGAAATTTTGCGGTCCTCAACTTTAGCCTGGGCTAAAGTTGCAATCCTCGAACCTCACGCCTTGAGCGTGCACTTAAAAAGCCCCGCAGCGCATGCTCTGGGGCTTTTTATCGTTTAAAGCGTTTGAACTTCAAGCCCACCTCAGCTCGTCTTCAAACCTCGAAAATCAATTTGTGAATCAAGAAACGGCAGGGCGGCTGACTGCCCAAAAATGGCCTCAACCCAAGTCAAATGACCGGCTTGTCAAGGCAACGCTGAAGAGGCACTGGCTCGCGGCAACAAACGCGCGGTGGCGCGGCCTTCGAGCGCCATGGTGCGGCTCAGGTGGTCATAGCGAAAGCTGTCTGCGCCAAACTCATCTCCGCCATTGAAAAAGCGCACCGGCAGGTGGGACTGCACGCGCTCGTCCCGCACAAAAATATGCAAATACTCGCTGCGGTATTCCAAGCGCGGCAGCGCAGAGTGGCGGGGCGCGGCCAACGCCTGGCGCACCACCACAGCTTCGCCCATAAACTGCACTTCGGAGCCATCGTCGCGACTGATGGCGCGGCGGGCGGTTGCCAAGGTGAGGCGACCGTCTGGGGTGGTTGACTGCCAGCGCGGCTGGTCGATCTCGACGGCCTCGCTGTCACCATAGTGGCGCATTTCGGCCCCAGACAACTGCGCTTGCAGGCGCCCGTCTTTGTCGTAGGTTTTGACCCGAGCGCCGCGCATGTAAAAGTCCACCTCGTGCACGGCGGCGCGCACTTCTTCGGGCTCATTGAGGGCCGGTGTATTGCGAACCATCCAGTAAGTGAACAGGGACAGCAGCCCCATCAGCACCAAGGGCAGGTAAATCGCCAACCTGTCCCACAGGCCAAAGGCCAGGCGAAGCACTTGCATGGACCGCTTGGCGGGGGTGGCGCGGGCGGCCATCAGGGGCAGCTTCACTGCAGGTAGTCCTCCAGCATTCGGGCGTAGTGGCCGGTGGCCGTGAGCAGCAGGTCGCACCATTCTCGGGCTGCGCCGTGGCCGGCGGCGGCTTGGGTGAGGTAATGCGCCACGGCCTTGACCTCGGCATGCGCGTGGGCAGGCGCGCAGCTGGCGGCGGCGCGCCGCATCACGGGCAGGTCGGGCCAGTCATCGCCCATGGCGGCAGCCTGGTCCCAGCTCAAGCCCAACAGGTGCAAGCTGGCCTCGGCGGCCGGGCGCTTGTCCTCGGTGCCAAAGTGCGCGTGCGTGATGCCCAAGGCATGCAAGCGCGCGCGCAGCACCTGGCTGTCGCGGCCGGTGATCACCACTGGCGTGATGCCCGCTTTTTGCAAGAGCTTCAGGCCATGGCCGTCCAGGGTGTGGAAACGCTTGATGGTTTCGCTGGCCACCAGCGGCTCGCCCTTGGCGTTGAGGCGCTCGGCATGTTCACTGAAATACAGCCCGCCATCGGTCAGCACCCCGTCTACGTCGAAAAACGCCACCTTCACGTCTTGCGCGGGCAGCAGCTGCTCGGGCGTAAAGCGCAGCGCAGGTACTGTGGGGCGTGCCATCAGATTACCTTGGCGCGCATGAGGTCGTTGCTGTTGAGCGCGCCGCACAGGCGCTGCTGTGCGTCCACCACCAGCACGCTGGTGATCAGGTGCTGCTCCATGAGCGCGGCCGCCTCCACCGCCAGGGCCTGGGCCTGCACGGTGCGGGGCTGTGGGTGCATCACATCACCCGCCCGCAAGGCGCGCAGGTCCTGGCCTTGCTCGACCAGGCGGCGCAGGTCGCCGTCGGTGAAGATGCCCAGCACCCGGCGCTCGCCATCGACCACGGCCGTGGCGCCCAAGCCTTTGCTGCTGATCTCGCGCATGAGTTCGCTGAAGCTCGCTTGCGGGCCCACGCTGGGCACGGCGTCGCCCGAGCGCATCACGTCGCTCACATGCGTGAGCAGCTTGCGGCCCAGGGCGCCGCCGGGGTGCGAGCGGGCAAAGTCTTCGGGCTTGAAGCCGCGCGCGTCAAGCAAGGCCACGGCCAGGGCATCGCCCATGGCCAGCTGGGCCGTGGTGCTGGCTGTGGGCGCCAAATTAAGCGGGCAGGCTTCTTGGCTGACGCTGGTGTCCAGCACCACCTGAGCATGGCGGGCCAGGGAGGAGTCGAGCCCGCCGGTCAAGGCTATCAGGCTGACCTGTTGGCGCCGCAGCGCAGGCAACAAGTTGGTGAGCTCCTCACTCTCGCCGCTGTTGGACAGGCCCAGCACCACATCGGCAGCAGTGATCATGCCCAAGTCGCCATGGCTGGCTTCGGCCGGGTGCACAAACATGGCAGGCGTGCCGGTAGAAGCCAAGGTAGCCGCAATTTTGCGGCCGATGTGGCCGCTTTTGCCCATGCCCATCACCACCACCCGGCCCTGGCAGCCCAGCAGCAAGGCCACGGCCCGGCCGAACTCTTCGCCTGTGCGCACAGCCATGGCCTGCACGGCGGCCGCTTCAATCTCAAAGGTCTTGCGCGCAAGAGCCACAGACTGGTCCGGATCAAAGGTGGAAGGCAAAAGCATCAGGTGATTGTAAAGAGCAGGGCTGTGCGCTTGCGCCTCTCGTGTGCGGATGCGGGCCAAAAGCATCCGCTACCATAGCTCTATGTCAGGCTTGGAACTCACGCTTTTTTACCTCCTGGCCGCGGTGATGGGCGTGGTGATTTGCCGCTCGCTCAAACTGCCACCCATGCTGGGCTACTTGGCGGTGGGTGTGGTGATAGGCCCCAACGCGCTGGCGCTGGCGCAAAACGCCAACAGCGTTCGCCACCTGGGTGAGTTTGGCGTGGTGTTTTTGATGTTCGTCATCGGGCTGGAGTTCAACCTCAGCAAGCTGCGCGCCATGCGCCGCCATGTGTTTGGCCTGGGCCTCTTGCAAGTGACGCTGACCATGCTGCTGGTGGTGGGCGGCTCGCTGCTGCTGACGGCCATGGCCCCGCGCTGGTGGAACCTGTCGTGGCAAGCGTCTTTGGCCCTGTCGGGTGCGGTGGCCATGAGCAGCACCGCGCTGGTGGTCAAGCTGCTGGTCGAACGGTTGGAGCTAGAGACCGAGCACGGGCGCCGCGTGATGGGCGTGCTCTTGTTTCAAGACTTGGCAGTGGTGCCGCTGCTGGTGGTGATTCCGGCCTTGGGCTCACCGCCTGAGCAACTCTTTGGCGCCCTGGCCCTGGCCTTTGTGAAGGCCGCCGTGTTGGTGGGCCTGTTGCTGACGGGCGGGCAAAAAGTGATGCGCTGGTGGCTCACCCTGGTGGCCAGGCGCAAGAGCGAAGAGCTGTTTGTGCTCAACCTCTTGCTGGTCACGCTGGCACTGGCCTGGCTCACCGAGCTGGCGGGCTTAAGCCTGGCGCTGGGCGCCTTCATTGCGGGCATGCTGATTTCGGAGACCGAATACAAGCACCAGGTGGAGACCGACATTCGGCCTTTTCACGACGTGCTGCTGGGTCTGTTTTTCATCAGCATTGGCATGATGCTGGACTGGCGTGAGGTGGCCGAGAACTGGCCCTTGGTGCTGGTGCTGCTGGCCGTGCCTGTGGTCATTAAGCTGGTGCTGATCACCGCGCTGGCCCGCCTGACCGGGGCCACCGACGGCGTGGCGCTGCGCACGGGTCTGTATTTGGCGCAGGCTGGCGAATTTGGCTTTGTGCTGCTGAGCCTGGCCCAAGACAGCCGGCTGGTGCCGCCCAGCTTGCTCAACCCGGTGCTGGCGGCCATGGTGCTGTCGATGTTGGCCACGCCCTTCATCATCATGTACACCAACTTCATTGTGATGAAGCTGGTCAGCAGCGACTGGATGCAGCAGTCGCTGCAAATGACCAGCATTGCACGCAAAGCCATTGCCACCGACAAGCACGTCATCATCTGCGGCTACGGCCGCTGCGGCCAGAACCTGGCGCGCATGCTGGACAACGAAGGCATCCCCTACATTGCGCTGGACCTGGACCCAGACCGTGTGCGCCAAGCGGCAGCGGCGGGCAACTCGGTGGTGTTTGGCGACGCCGTGCGCCTGCCCTCCCTGATGGCCGCTGGCCTGGCCCGCGCCAGCGCCGTGGTGGTGACCTACCTGGACACACCCAGCGCGCTCAAGGTACTTGGGAATGTGCGCGAACACGCGCCAGCGGTGCCCGTGATTGTGCGCACCGTCGACGACCACGACTTGGAAGCCCTCAAAGCAGCCGGCGCCACCGAGGTGGTGCCCGAGGCCATTGAAGGCAGCCTGATGCTGGCCAGCCACGCGCTGGCCCTGGTGGGCGTGCCCATGCGCCGCGTGATCCGCGTGGTGCAAGAGCAACGCGACGCGCGCTACAACCTGCTGCGCGGCTACTTTCATGGCGCCGACGACATGGGCGAGCACGAGGTGGACCAAGAGCGCCTGGCCACCGTGAATTTGCCTCAAGGCACGCGGCTGGCAGGCAAAATGCTGGATGCGCTGGCCTTGCACGCCATGGGGGTGCAAGTGCTCAGCCTGCGCCGAGAGCAAGGTCAAACCGTGGCCCTGGCCGAGGACAGCACGCTCGAAGGCGGCGACACCTTGGTGCTCTCGGGCCGACCCGCTGGTCTGGCTTTGGCCGAAGAAAAGTTACTCAAATGATCCAACGCCGTATTTTTTTAAGCGCCACCAGCGCAGCTGCACTTGGTCTGTGGGCAGGCCCATTCACCCAAATTCAGGCTCAAGCCCCAACCAGCGACGCCACGGCCTTTGCACGGCTGGTGGCCCAGGGCGGTTGTGCCGTGCTGATTCGCCACGCCCAGACCGAGTCCGGCATTGGCGATCCGCCCGGCTACCGCCTGGACAACTGCAGCAGCCAGCGCCAGCTCAGTGCAGCTGGGCGAGCGCAGTCCGAGCGCATGGGCCAATGGTTTGCGGCACGCCAACTCAAGCCCAGCGCCGTGCTGAGCAGCCAGTGGTGCCGCTGCAAAGACACGGCCTCACTGGCTTTTGGACTGGTCACCGAATGGACGGCGCTGAACTCGACCTTTGACCAAAGCGCCAAGCAGCCGGCCCAAACCAGCCAACTGCGCGAGCGGCTGCGGCAGATCAAGCCCGGCCAGTTTGAGGTGTGGCTGACCCACCAAGTGAACATGACCGACCTCAGCCGCGAGTACCCGGCGATGGGCGAGGCCTTTGTGGTCGATGGCGCGGCCCGCTTACAAGGCCGCATGGCTTTTGGCTGAGGCCCTGTTTCAGCGCGGCCCGGCCGCTCAGGGTCAACCCCATCTTAGGCTCAAGGCATGGGGTAGTGCGTGCGCCTGAAGCTGGCGGCGGCCGCGGCTGCGGCTATGGCGGCGGCCACCGCCAAGGCCACGGCCAGGGCCTGGGCGCTGGTTTGGCCATGGCTGGCAAACACCACGGCCACCAAGGTCGCGCCCAGGGTCTGACCGGTCAGGCGGGCGGTGGCCAGCATGCCGCCGGCCGCGCCCGAGCGGTGCGCGGGCGCGCTGGTGATGAGGGTGTGGTTGTTGGGCGACTGGAACAGGCCAAAGCCTACGCCGCACAGCACCAAGCTGGCGGCCACCGCCAGGCTGGCATGGTCGGCCAGGGCGGTGGCGGCCAGCCAGACCTGGCCCACCGCCATGCAGGCCAGACCCAGGGCGCCGAGCAAGCCGTTGTGATAGCGGCCTATCCAGCGGCCGGCCAGCGCGGCCGCCGCAAAGGTGCCCACCGGCCAGCACGACATCAGCAGGCCCGCCTCAAAGGCCGGCGCATGCCAGGCCTCGAACAGCAAAAAGGGCAGCACGATGTAGGTCATGGTCTGCGCGGCAAAACTGCCCACCGAGGTCAACATGGACAGCCTGAACAGCGGGATCCGCAGCAGGTCCAGCGGCAGCAAGGCCTGCGCCTGGCCCCACTGGCGGCGCACGTGGACCACCGCCACGGCCACGGCCGCCACCAGCAGCGCCGCGCCCTGGGCCAGACCTTGCGTCTGGTGCTCGGCCGACTTGAGTGAGCGGCCAAAGCTGTCGGCCGCCAGAAACACCAAGATGAACAGGCCTGCGTTGAGCAGCACATCCAGCCACGACGGCGGCCGCACGTTGGGCGAGGGAGGGTTCACTGGCAAGGTGCGCCAGCCCAGGTAAAGCAGCAGTGCGCAGGCTAGAATGTTCAGGGCAAACAGCCAGCGCCACGAGCCCAGCGAAAGAATGCCCGCCGCCAGCAGCGGCCCGGACACGGTGGCGATGCTGACCACCACCGAGCTCAGGGCCATGCCGCGGCCAAGCAGCGCAGGCGGCCAGACCAGGCGGACCAAGGCCATGTTGACCGCCATCAGGCCGGCCGCGCCCAGGCCCTGGGCCACGCGGGCGGCGATCAACAGCGGCAGCGAGTCGGCGACACAGGCCACCGCCGAGGCCAGCCCCCACAGCGCCGCGCCGACCAGGTAGACGCGGCGAAAGCTGATGCGCTCGCCCCAGTTGGCCACGGGCAGCAAGGCCACCAGGGCGGCCAGCTGAAAACCGTTGACGATCCAGATGGACAGGTCCGCGCTCACGCCCAGGTCCCGAGCCATGGTCGGCAGGCCCAAGGCGATGGTGGTGGTGTCTAGCACCGACAGGGCGATGCCCAGCATGATGGTGATCACCGCCAGGTGGCGCTGGCGGCCCATCAGGCCGGGTGGTGGTGAGGAGGCCCCAGCTTGCATAGCCAGGGATCATCGCATGGGCAGGCGCGGCGCCTCAGGCGCTTGGGGTCAGACGCTTGGCCTCAGGCGTTTGGCATCAGCGCGCGCAGCGGCTGGCCAGGGTCGGCCACCTGCGGGCCGGGCGGCGAGGCGCCGGCTTCCAGCAGCTTGCGCGCCATCATGTAGTCGGCCGGTGCGTTGACCGATTCGACACAGCGCAACAAACCTTGCTGGTAGTGAAACAGGCTGAAGGCGCCGGGCTGCGCACCTTGGCGCCTGAAGGTCTCGGCCGGGCCGGCCCCCAGCAGTCCGACCATCTGCAGCCGCATCCCGCCTTGCTCAGACCAGAACCAGGGCACGGGCTGGTAGCTGGCGCTGCCGCCCAACAGGCTAGAGGCCGCCACACGCGCTTGGTCTTGGGCGTTTTGAATGGACTCCAGGCGCAGGCGGGTCTGGCCCAGCGGGAACTGCGCGCAGTCGCCCAGGGCCAGGATCTGCGGGTCGCTGGTGCGCATCTGCGCATCGACCACGATGCCCTTGTCGCAGTCCAGGCCCGCGGCCTCGGCCAGTTCGGCGTTGGGCTCAGCGCCTATGGCCAGCAGCAACATGTCCACATCGTGCACGCCGCTCTGGCCCGCCAAGCGCAGCAGGCGAGCCTGGCTGAATTCCGGCGCACCGACCGTGGCCTGCAATTGCACCTGCACGCCGTTGGCGCGGTGGACCTGCAGCGCGTGCGCGGACAGCGCCTCGGACACAGCCCGACCCATCAACCTGGGGCCGGCTTCGAGCACCGTCACCGGCTTGCCCAGGGCCGCGCAGGTGGCCGCCACCTCCAGGCCAATGAAGCCGCCGCCCAGGATGGTGACCGAGCGGCTGGCCGCCAAGCCATCGCGCAGGGCGCGAGCGTCCTGCGCGCTGCGCAGCACATGCACATTGGCCGCCTCGGGCCAGCCCGGCATGCGGCGCGCCCGGGTGCCTGTGGCCAGCACCAGCTGCCCATAAGCGAGGCTGCGGCCCGAGCGCAGCGTCACCGTGCGAGCCTCGCGGTCGATGGACCAAGCCGCCTCGCCCAGGACCAGCTCGATGCCGGCTGCAGCCCACCAGGCGGCATCGCGCAGCACCTGTGCGGTCACGTCCGCATTTTTCAGAAAGGCCTTGGACAGCGGCGGGCGCTGGTAGGGCAGCTCGTGTTCATCGCTGACCAAAATCAGCCGCTGGCCCTGGCCGGCCTCTGCCAAGCTCGCACACAGCGCCATCGCTGCATGGCCGGCACCCACGATGACGATGGATTCGTCTTTCATACCGGGCCACCCACCCCCGGTTTGGCCGGGCGATTGCGCACCGCGTGCGGGTGGCGCGCTTGCAAATAGCGCTTGGTGGCCTCTTCCACCGCAGGCAAGTTGTCGTGCAGGCGGCGCAACAGGTCCAGCAAAGTTTCGCGCTCCACCTCAGACAAGGGGGCCAGCAAAGCGCGCTCTCGCTCCAGGGCCAGCTCGCGAATTTCATTGTGCAGGGCCAGGCCCTTGGGCGTGAGGCTGGCCAGGCGCAGGCGGCCGTCGTTGGGGTCCAGGCCCATGGTGATCAGCCCGTCGGCCTGCATGCGCTTGAAGGTGCGGCTGGCCGAGGCCTTGTCCATGCCAATGACGCGGCAGGCGTGCTGGGCCGACAAGGTGCGCTCGACGGCCAGCAAGACCAAGAGGCGCCAGGCTTCTATGCCGGTGTGAAAAGCCGTGAGGTAAGCCTGCGAGGCACCGCCCGAGAGCTTGTTGGAGATCCAGGTGAGGTAGCCCGGAACATAGCGCTCCAGGTTGATCACGGCCGCAGGCTCTGGTGAAGCCGTCATTGCTGGGTGGCGGGCAGCCTGACCACCAGACCATCCAGGCCGGCGTGCACCTTGATCTGGCAAGACAGCCGGCTTTCAGGCCGCCTTTCGCTGCTGGTGCATTCGAGCATTTCAAGCTCGTTGGGCAGCGCGGGCTGCACCTTGTCAGCCCAGGCCGGGTCCACGTACACATGGCAGGTGGCGCACATGGCCGAGCCGCCGCACTCGCCGACGATGCCGCGCAACCCGACGGACACCGCCGCTTGCATGACGCTGTGGCCCTCGGGCACTTGGAGGGGCACGGCCGTGCCGTCGTGGGCGATCAAATGAATCACTGGCATAGGTTTTAAAAGGAAATGATGGCCAAGCTCAGGCGGGCGTCAGACGCAAGGGCAGCGAGCTCAAGGCCCGCAAGGTGTTGTTCAGGCGGCGGGTGGGCGCGCTTGCGAGTTCCACGCGCTTGAAGCGCTTGGCCAAGGCCGCAAGGATGAGCTCGCCTTCTAGCCTGGCCACCACTTGGCCAACGCAGCCGTGGATGCCCGAGCCAAAAGCCATGTGGCCGGTGGGCCGGCGCTCAAGGTCAAAGCGCTCGGGGTCAGGCCACTGGCGCTGGTCCCGGTTGGCCGCAGCCAGCACGGTGAGCACTTTGGAGCCGGCAGGCAGAGGCACACCGGCGAGCGCCACATCGCGCGAGGTGGTGCGGAAAAAAGTTTGCACGGCCGATTCATAACGCAGCGTCTCTTCAAACGCTGTGCGCGCCAGGCCCGGGTCGGCGTGCAGCTTGGCATAGGCCTGGGGATGGGTGGCCAGGCACCACAAGGCGTTGCCCAGGCCGTTGACGGTGGTGTCGACCCCGGCCGATAAAAACGAGCGCACCAGCATGGGCGCTTCGTCTTGGCTGATCTCGCCCGCATCGGCAGCTTGGTAAATCAAGTCGCCAAATCCACCGGGGCGCAGCATGGCGCGCTGGCAGTGGGCCATGATCCAGGCCGTCACCGGCTGCACCTTCTCTGCCGAGCGCAGCAGCAGCTCGTTGCGCGGGCCGAAGGCGTTGAAGATCATGTCGCCGTAGAGCAGCAGGTTCTCGCGGCCTTCGGACCCCAGGCCCACCGCATCGGGAAAGACCTTGAGCGGGTAGACCTCGGCGATGCGCGCAATGCCATCGACGACCTCGCCGGCCTGGGCCGCAGCCAGCAGGCCGTCCATCAATTGGTCGGCCTCTTGGGTGAAGCTGGCGCGAATGTGCATCACGGTGCGCGGCGACAAAATGCGCGAGAGCACGGTGCGGGCCCGGGTGTGACTGGGTGGGTCGGCCTCCAGAATCAGGCTCTTGGGCCTAAAGGGTGGCTCTTTGTTGAAGTTGGCCAGCCCCACGCCCGCCGAGGAGATGTAGGCCTCGTGGTCGTTGAGCACCTGGTGCACCTGCTCATGGCGGCCGGTGACGAAAAAGCCGTACTTGGGAATCCACGCCACCGGCCCGGCCTCGCGCAATTGCGCATGGTAGGGATAGGGGTCGGCCAGCAGCTCGTTGGAAAAAGGATCAAGGTCCAGCACAGGCACGCCATGGGGCGCAGTGGCAAGGGTGTCAGTGGTCATGGCTTGGCTTTCTCTGGAAATTCAATGGGTGCCCGCCACGCCCACATAGCGCTCGAGCAACTCGGGCCGCGCGCTCAGGCTGTGGCAGGCTTCGCGGTGGACGATGGCGCCGTGCTCGAGCACGATGGCCTGCTGCGCAAAGCGCAGCGCGGCCTCGACTTTTTGCTCGACCAGCACCACGGCCACGCCGGTCTCCTGGGCCAGCCGGGTGAAGGCGGCCATGAGTTCTTGGCAGATGATGGGGGCCAGGCCCTCCAGCGGCTCGTCAAGCAGCAAAAGCCGGGGCTGGCCCAGCAGCGTGCGCGCCACGCTGAGCATTTGCTGCTCGCCGCCCGACAGCTGGCTGCCGCCGTTGCGCCTGCGCTCGGCCAGGCGCGGAAACAAGTCATAGGCCTCTTGCACGCAACGCACGGGCCGGCCCTTGAGCCCGGCAATGAGGTTTTCTTCCACGGTGAGCGAAGGAAAGATATCGCGCGTTTGCGGCACATAGCCCAGGCCAGCCAGCGCCCGCTCGCCAGGCCCGGCCTGGGCCAGCGCCCGGCCTTCAAAATGCACGGTCCCGCGGCTGACATCGGCCAGCCCCATCAAGGCCTTGAGCAGCGTGGTTTTGCCCACGCCGTTGCGCCCAATGAGGGCCAGGCGCTCACCCGGCGCTACGCTCAGCCCAATACCATGCAAGACCTGCACAGGCCCATAGCCCGCGTGCAGATCGGTGACTTGCAGCAAGGCCATGGCTCAGCCCTCCTCGCCCAGGTAGGCCGCGCGCACCGCCGGGTGGCGGCGGATCTCGGCCGGACTACCCTCGGCCAGCACCGCGCCTTCGGCCAGCACCATCATGCGGTCGGCAAAGTTAAAGACCAGGTCCATGTCGTGCTCGATCATCAAGATGGCCAGATCGGCCGGCAAGGTGGCCAGCGCATCGAGCACCACCTGGCCCTCACCCGATGGCACACCGGCCATGGGCTCGTCGAGCAGCAGCACCCGCGGGCGCAAGGCCATGGCCAGCGCGATCTCGACCAGGCGCTGCTCGCCATAGGCCAGCTCCACCGGTGCGCGTGCGGCCAGGCCCGCCATGCGCAGGGACTGCAAGATGGCCTGGGACTCGTCCTGCACCGCGCTGTAACTGCTCCTGGGTTTCCAAAATCCGCCTACCGTGCCCTGGCGTTCGTGAATGGCCATTTCTACCTGCAGCCGCACGGGCAAGGTGGGCGCCAACTGGGTGATCTGAAAGGTGCGCACCAGGCCGCGTTTGACGCGCTGGGCCTGGCTGAGCGCGCTCACGTCCTCGCCGCCCAGATGCACCGCGCCGGCGCTGGGCGCAAGCACGCCGGTGATGAGGTTGATCAAGGTGGTCTTGCCCGCGCCGTTGGGGCCGATCAAGCCGACCTTGTCGCCGGCCCGCAAAACGAGGTTGATGTCGCGGGTGACATGCAGGCCGCCAAAGGACTTGCGCAGCTGCCGGGTTTCAAGCAAGAGCTCGCTCATGTGGGCACTCACGAGGACGCCCCCGAAGGCGCGGCCGCGCGCCTGAACAGCTGCAGCCGCCGCGACAAGGCCTGGCCCCAGCGCTCGCGCGGCACCAGCACCATGGTCACCAGCATGCCGCCAATGATGAACAGCCAGTGGTAGGGGTTGAGGGTGGAGGCCCAGTGGTGGATGGAGGCAAAGACCACCGTGCCCACCAGCGCGCCCCACAGGTTGCCTGCGCCGCCCAGCACCAGCATCACCAGGGCCTCGGCCGAGAGTTCAAAGCCCAGCGAGTCCAAGCCCACGATCTGCGCCACCTGGGCCGCCAGCGCCCCCGAGATGCCGGCAAACGCGCCGGCGATGGTGTAGAGCTTGAGCAGCTGCCAGCGGATGCGGGTGCCCAGCGCCGCCATGCGCTGGCGGTTTTGGTGAATGCCCACGCAGGCCAGGCCAAAGGGCGAAGCCATGAGCCGGCGCATCAGCCACAGGCAGATGAACATCACGGCAAAGCAGTAGACAAACGCCACCCGGCCCTGCAGGTCAAAGGAGGCGAGTCCCAAGATTTTTTGAATGGTGAAGCCAGACAGGCCGTCGTCTCCGCCCGTCCACTGGCGCAGCTTGCTGGCCAGGTTTTGCGCAATTTGGCTGATGGCGATGGTCAGCATCAAAAAGGTCAGTCCCTCGTAGCGCAGCAAAAAAAGGCCGCTGAGCAATGCCAGCACAGCGCCCGCGCAGGCGCCCGCCAGCAGGCCCAGCAGCGGGTTGCCCGTGAGGTGCGTGGCCAGCAGCCCGGCCGCATAAGCGCCCACGCCATACATGGCCGAGTGGCCCAGCGTGGCCAGTCCGCCGTAGCCCACCACCAGGTCCAGCGACATCACAAAAATGGCCAGCGCCGCAATGCGCGCGGCCATGGGCAGCTGGTCTGGAAAGACAAAGTAAATCAGCAGCGCCAGCCCCAGCAAGGCCGCATAGGGCAGCACCTGGCGCCACAGCGGCGGGGCATGAAGGGACAGGCTGGTCATGGGGAAAATCGCTGCCCGTCAGGCGCGCCTGGCCACCAGCAGGCCCTGAGGGCGCCAGGCCAGGAACAGCGCCATGGACAAAAAGAAAAACAAACTGCCCCAGTCCGAGGCCAGGTACTTGCTGGCGGTTTCTATGGTGCCCAGCGCCAGGGCGGCCACCGCCGAGCCGGTGATGCTGCCCATGCCGCCCACGGCCACCACCACCAGCACCAGCACCAGGTATTTGATGGGGTAATAGGGCTCCAGCGGCATGAGCTCGGCGCCCAAGATGCCGCCCAGGCCCGCCAGCGCAGCGCCCACGCCAAAGGTGGCCGCATACACCCACTTCACCGGAATGCCCAATGCGGCCGCCGCGCCGGTGTTGTCCACCGTGGCGCGCAGCCATATGCCAAAGCGCGAGCGGCCCAGCACCAGCGCGCTCAGCGCCAGCACCGCCAGGCCGGCCGCGATCACCAGCAGGCGCTGCGCAGGAAGCGTGCGAATCCCCAGGTCCACCGGCGTCTTGAGCCAGGCTGGCAAAGGAATGAGTTGCACCTCGGGGCCGGCCAGCAAGTTGGCGGTGGCCACGAACAAAAAAGTCAGGCCAATGGTGAACAGCACCTGCTCGAGCTCGCTGCGCCTGTAAAGCCGGCGCAGCACCAGGGCTTCGAGCACGGCGCCCAGCAAGCCGGTGAGGACCACCGCCGCCAGCAGTCCCCAGCCAAACGGCCAGCCCTGCGCGCCCACCAGCCAGGCGGCCAGGTAGCCGCCCGTCATGGCAAACGCGCCGTGCGCCAGGTTCACAAAGCGCATCAGCCCCAGGGTGATGGACAGGCCCACAGAAATGATGAACAGCACCATGCCGTAGGCGATGCCGTCGATCAAGATGTTGGCCAGCAAGGTCACTGCGTCACCCGCGTCTGTGGTGCGCTTACTTGGTCAGGCCGTGGTCGACCTGGGCCGGGAAGGTTTGCACTTCCTTGTTGATGAGCAGGCCGCCCTGGCCTTTTTCAACCACGCGCAGGTAGACGTTTTGCGTGATGTGGCGGGTGACCGGGTCTATGGAGACTGGGCCGCGTGGGCTTTCCCACTTGAGCGTCTTGGCCGCGGCCATGGCTTTGTCGCCGTCGCGCTTGCCGCCTGTGGCCTCAATCATCTTGTGGATCACATGCATGCCGTCCCAAGCACCCACGGTGGCGTAGTTGATGATCGCCTCCTTGTTCTGCTTGTTCACGGCCGCCACGAAAGCCTTGTTGGCCGCGCTGTCGCGCGCGCCTGAATAGTGGAACAAGGTGGTCAGGCCCAGCGCGCTGTCGCCGAACTTTTGCAGGTCGAACTCGTCGGTCTCGGCCGTGCCCAAAAACTCAATGCCGGCCTGGCGCAGGCCGTTTTCTTGGTAGGCCTTGACAAAGCCCAGGTTGGGCGGGCCACCGGGCAGGAACACGTAAACGGCCTGGGCGCCGCTGGCCTTGATGCGCTGGGCAAAGGGCGCAAAGTCGGTGGTGCGCACCGGCATGCGGATGGACTCGGTGACCTGGCCGCCCAGCTTGGAAAACTCGGCCTTGAAGGCGGTTTCGGCGTCAATGCCAGGCGCATAGTCAGAGACTGCCGTGACCACGCGCTTGTAGCCTTTTTTGGCCGCGTGCTGCGCCGCCGGCACCGTGACTTGCCACAGCGTGTAGCTGGTGCGGATGTAGTAGTCGGACTTGGTGGTGATGTCGCTGGTGGCGGCGTTGAAGATCACCATGGGTGTCTTGGACTCCTGGATGACAGGCGCCACCGCCGAGGCATTGGGCGAGAACACGATGCCGCCTATGTAGTCCACCTTGTCTTTGACCACCAGCTCTTGGGCCAGCGTGCGGGTGTTGGCCGGGTTGGGGCCGCCCTCGTCACGCCAGACGAATTCGATGTTCTGACCCGCGAGCTTGCCGCCCTGGCTGGCCACGTAAGCCTCGGCGCCGGCCTTCATCAAGGCGCCGTAATGCGCGAAAGGACCTGAGAAGGGCGCAATGATGCCCACCTTCACAGACTGGGCCTGCGCCGCCCCTGCCATGCCCACCACCGCCAAAGCGGCGCCCAACCAATTCATCTTCATGCCCATGCGTGTCTCCTGCGTGTTGAATGTGTGGGGTGACCAAGCAGAACCATGGGCACCTTGTATGCACTATCGCCGAGAAATGGTTGACATGTCTACTAGTGGAAATACCAAGCAATTGAGGGCTGGTGCCAGCGCTCCATCGCGGGGCGGGGCGAGGCGGGGCGGAGCGGCCATGGGCACCGTCTGCAAAAAATTCACCGCCCTGTACAAATCAGGCCAAGAGCTCCGCCGTGGGCCGCAGCCCAGTTTGAGCAGCACGCTTGACCAAGGCCTGGTCAAACGTCAAAAACCCTGTCGCGCGTCCACTGCGCAGCAAATGCAGCGCGTCCGCAAAGTCCATCCCAGCCTCAGCGGCTTGCACCGCTTGTTCAAGCTCCAAGCGAGCCTCAACCGTGATGTGTTCGATGCTCAGCAAGGCCCGCAAAACGCTGGTGGTCTGTGGGACAGACAGCTTGTAAAACCCGCGCATCAGCCATTCAAACTCCAGCACGACTGTGATGGAAATATAAGCACGCTGCCCCATAGCGGCCATGGCCGCAGGGCGTTGCTTGTGGGCTTGGGCGTCATCCGGGTCTTCAATGAAAAAGCGCGCCAACACATGGGTGTCCAAGGCTTTCATGGCTTGGCCAACATCGCTGCAGGGTCAAAATCCTCCAGCCTTCTTGGCTGACCCAGCGAGTTGGCCCGCACCATGCCCGCCATGTGGCTGATGTCCACGCTGGGCCGGGCCGCCAGCACCCGCAAACGCAAGCCATCGGCATCTTCAGACAGCTCAAGCTGGGCACCCAGCCCCATCCCCAAGCGCTTGCGCACTTCGACGGGCAACACGATTTGCCCCTTAGAAGACACATTCAATGTGTACATGGCATCAACTCCCTTCATGAACGACCTCACTCTAGCCTGACTTACAACGTAAGGCAAGAAAAGTTTGGATTCCACCGATGGGCCGGACGCTGGCACGCTGAGCCATTCACCGCGTTTGCAGCACCTGCATTAAGTAGCTGCGCACAAAATCTTCACGCTAGCGCAGGCTGGCCGCGTCATGGTCGGCCAGTGCGACTTAAAAATGCACCACAGAGCGGATGGACTTGCCCTCGTGCATCAGCTCAAACGCGTGGTTGATCTCCGTCAAGCCCATGGTGTGGGTGACAAAGGGGGCCAGCTCAATGCGGCCAGCCATGGCGTCTTCCACCATGCCTGGCAGTTCGCTGCGGCCCTTGACGCCGCCAAAGGCCGTGCCCAACCAGCGCCTGCCGGTGACCAGCTGGAAAGGGCGGGTGGAAATTTCTTGGCCTGCGCCGGCCACGCCAATGATCACGCTCTGGCCCCAGCCGCGGTGCGCGCATTCGAGCGCGGCGCGCATCACCTGCGTGTTGCCTATGCACTCAAAGCTGTGGTCCACGCCCCAGCCGGTCATCTCCACAATCACCTGCTGTATGGGTTTGTCATGGTCTTTGGGGTTGACGCAGTCGGTGGCGCCAAAGGTGCGCGCCAACTCAAACTTGGAGGGGTTGGTGTCAATGGCGATGATGCGACCGGCTTGGGCCAGCTTGGCGCCCTGCACCACCGCCAGGCCTATGCCGCCCAAACCGAACACGGCCACCGTGTCGCCAGGCTGCACCTTGGCGGTGTTTTTGACCGCGCCCAAGCCGGTGGTCACGCCGCAGCCCAAGAGGCACACCTGCTCGGGATTGGCGTCGGGCCGGATCTTGGCGAGCGAGACCTCGGCCACCACGGTGTATTCGCTGAAGGTCGAGCATCCCATGTAGTGGAAGATAGGCTGGCCCTGGTATGAAAGGCGGCTGGTCCCGTCGGGCATCACGCCCTTGCCTTGGGTGGCACGCACGGCCACGCACAAATTGGTTTTGCCGGACTTGCAAAACAGGCACTGGCCGCACTCGGCGGTGTAGAGCGGAATCACATGGTCGCCGGGCTGGACGCTAGTGACACCTTCGCCCACCTCCACCACGATGCCCGCGCCCTCGTGGCCGAGCACCACCGGAAACAACCCTTCTGGGTCCTCACCCGAGAGCGTGAAGGCGTCGGTGTGGCACACGCCGGTGTGGGTGATTTTGATGAGCACCTCGCCTTTTTGGGGCGGTGCCACGTCGATCTCAACAATTTGCAAGGGTTGGCCGGCCTCAAAGGCGACGGCGGCGCGGGATTTCATGAAAAAGACTCCTCAAGCTGGCGCGGCAAAGACGCGCCTGGGGGGGTGTAGGGCCTTGGTGTTTCTGGTCAGAAATACAAGGCAAGCAAGACAAACAAGTCAGTGTAGCGAGCCGCAGCCCAGGGCCCCGCGCCTTACTTGCCGATGCAGAACTTGGAAAAAATCTCGCCCAGCAAGTCGTCTGGCGTGAACTCGCCCGTGATCTGGCTGAGCGCCTGCTGGGCCTGGCGCAGGTCTTCGGCCAAGAGGTCCAGTGCTGGCGCCGCGCAGCTGAGCTGGGCCTGGGCTTGGAGCACTTGCGCTTGAACCCGGCGCAGCGCCTGAACATGGCGCTCGCGGGCCATGAACACGCCTTCAGGGGCCGACTGCCAGCCGACCACCTGGAGCAGCTGCTGGCGCAAGTCGTCCAGGCCTTCGCCCATTTTGGCCGAGATGTGCAAGCCGTCCGCACTGAGCCGCGCTTCTGGGGAGGCCACATCGGTTTTGTTCCACACCTGCATCACCGGCGTGGCCGCCGGCAGCTGGCGGGCCAGCGCATCTGCAATGGCTTGGTCGGCGGCGCGGTAGCTTTGGGCCTCGTGAGTCTGGCCATGATGCCGCGTGAGGTCGTGCAAAAACAGCACAGCATCGGCGCTTTGAATTTCGGCCCAGGCGCGGGCAATGCCGATTTTCTCGACCTCGTCCATCCCGGGCAGCTCGGCGTCGCGCAGGCCGGCGGTGTCCACCACATGCAGCGGCACGCCGTCAATTTGCAGCAGCTGCGAGACCTTGTCGCGCGTGGTGCCCGCAATGGGCGTGACGATGGCCAGTTCGGCCCCCGCCAAAGCGTTGAGCAGCGAGCTTTTGCCCGCGTTGGGCTGGCCCGCAATCACCACCTTGATGCCTTCGCGCAAGATCGCGCCTTGCTGCGCCTTGTGCATCACCGCTTCCAGCCTGGCTTGCAGGCGCTGGAGCTGGCCTTTGGCGTCGGCTTGCTCGATGAAGTCTATGTCTTCTTCCGGAAAATCCAGCGTGGCTTCCACCAACATGCGCAGGTGCGTGAGCTGCGCGAGCAAAGCCGCAATTTCTTGCGAGAACTCGCCCGACAGCGAGCGCGCGGCCGAGCGCGCAGCCGTTTCGGTGCTGGCATCAATCAGGTCGGCAATGGCCTCGGCCTGGGCCAGGTCTATCTTGTCGTTCAAAAAAGCCCGCTGCGTGAACTCGCCGGGCTCGGCCGTGCGCAGGCCGGCAAGCACGGGCTGGCCGGTCAGCGCGTCAGGCTGGGCCGCTGCCTGCAAGCAGCGCTTGAGCAAAAGCTGCAGCACCACCGGCCCGCCGTGGGCCTGCAGTTCAAGCACGTCTTGTCCGGTGTAGGAATGCGGGGCCGGGAAAAACAGCGCCAGGCCTTGGTCTATGGGCTGGCCGTCTGCGTCTAAAAAAGCGCCATACGTGGCCAGGCGCGGCTGCAGCCGCTTGCCCGTGAGTTGCTCGGCCAAGACCCGCAAGCCCGTGCCCGAGACGCGCACCATGCCCACCGCTCCCAGGCCGGGGGCAGTGGCGATGGCGACGATGGGGTCTTGGTGGCGGGCAAACATGGCGCGCAAGAAAAAAGGGCCGCTTGGTCGGCGGCCCTTGCAGTGCTTACTTGAACTTGGGCATATTGAACTGTGGCGGCACGCCCATGCGGGTGTTGATCATCCACTGTTGGGCGATCGACAAGATGTTGTTGGTGATCCAGTACAGCACCAGGCCGGCCGGAAAGAAAAAGAACATCACCGAGAAAATCAAAGGCATGAACCACATCAGCTTGGCCTGCAGGGGGTCGGGCGGCAGCGGGTTGAGCGCGGTTTGCAGCAAGGTGGTGAGCGTCATCACCACGGGCAAGATGAAGAAAGGGTCGGGTGCCGAAAGGTCTTGTATCCATAAAACCCAAGGCGCATTTCGCATTTCCACGCTGGACAACAACACCCAGTACAGCGCAATGAACACCGGAATTTGCACCATGATGGGGAAGCACCCGCCCATGGGGTTGACCTTTTCGTCCTTGTAAATCTTCATCATGGCCACCTGCATTTCCTGAGGCTTGTCCTTCAGGCGCTCGCGCATTTCCATGACCTTGGGATTCACTGCCTTCATCTTGGCCATGCTGGCATAGGCCTTGGCATTGAGCCAGTAAAAGGCGATCTTGAGCAGCAGCACCAGCGCCACGATGGCCCAACCCCAGTTGTGCAAAAAGCTGTGCAGCTTGTCGAGCAACCAATAAAGGGGCTTGGACAAAATGGTCAGCCAGCCATAGTCTTTGACCAGCTCCAGGCCGGGGCTGAGCGCTTCCAGGGTTTTTTCTTCCTGCGGGCCGATAAACAGCTTGGCCTCAAACACCTGGCTGGCGCCAGGCGCCAAAGCCTTCAGCGGCGCAATCATGCCCACGGCGTACAAGTTGGTGTCGACCTTGCGCAAAAACATGTCGCGCTGCACGGTGTCACCCAGCAGCCAGGCCGAGGCAAAGTAGTGCTGCACCATGGCAATGTAGCCATTGGTCGATTGCTTTTCGGCCTCGATTTTGTTCTTTTCAATGTCGGTGAACTCGACTTTTTGGTATTTTTTAAGGTCGGTGTAGACCGCAGGGCCGGTGAAGGTGGAATAAAAAGCCGACTCGCCCTCGGGCTTGTTGCCGTCGCGCACCAGTTGCATGTACACCTGTGGCGTGACCGGGGCTGCACCCACGTTAGAGAGCTCGTGGCGCACGGTGATGTCGTAAGCACCGCGCTTGAGCAAATAGGTTTTGACCAACTTCACGCCACCGACCTCGGGCGACTCGAACTTCAATTCAAGCTGGTCTTGGCCGTCTTTGAGCTCGCGCTGGCCAGGCACCACCGTCATCACGGTCTTGTGGGTGGGCAGGGCCACGCCAGCCTGGTCGATCAAGCCGGACTGGGCGACATAGACGCGATCGCGGCTTTCATCAAAGAGCACAAAACCCTTGGAGGCGTCTTTGAGGTCGCCGTACTTGTTAAAAACTGAGCGCACCACCGAGCCCCCTTCGCTGTCAAAGCTCAGCTGCAGCACGTCGGTTTTGACCTCGACGCGCTCCTTCTTGACCGAGGCTGGCTGTGCGGGCGCCGTGGGCACGGCCCCGACCGAAGTTGGCGCCGCAGCCGGCACGGCTCCGGGCACAGCGCTCACGCCCGCGCCAGCGGCGGGCGTGGCGGCAGGCGCAGGCGCAGGAATGGCGCCGCCGTCGGCGGCGGCTGGCGCTTTGTTGGCCGGCGCCGTGGTGGGCTGCGGGAAAAAGGTGGGCTTTTGGCCGTTGTGAATCTGCCATTGGTCCCAGAGCAGGACCATGGAAAAACCAAAGATCACCCACAAAATGGTGCGGCGAATGTCGTTCATGAGGGCTTCTTTGTGGAGGGCGTGGCGCGCAGCGCCAGGTGGGAAAAAACAGAAGGTGGCACAGGGTCGTGGCCCCCGTCGCACCAAGGCTGACAGCGGACCAGCCGCC
>Ga0209550_10001856_pt1 | contig 20346 bp, 18 predicted proteins | sample LauGreSuBDMM15SN_2_FD_187567 | JGI IMG/M metagenome (GOLD analysis project Ga0209550, IMG submission 187567) | Freshwater lake microbial communities from Lake Michigan, USA - Su13.BD.MM15.SN (SPAdes) (version 5) | ecosystem: Environmental > Aquatic > Freshwater > Lake | place: Lake Michigan... | reverse complement strand
GTCCACGCTGCTGCGCATGGTGGCAGGGCTTGAAGACATCAGCGCTGGCGAGCTGCGCATAGGCGAGCGCGTGGTCAATGAGCTCGAACCCGCCGAACGCGACATTGCCATGGTGTTCCAAAACTACGCGCTGTACCCGCACATGAGCGTGTACGAGAACATGGCCTATGGCCTGAAGATTGCCAAGCTGCCCGAGGCCCAAATTCGCGAGCGGGTTGACAAGGCCGCAGGCATTTTGGAGCTGTCGGCCTTGCTGCAGCGCAAACCACGCGAGCTCTCCGGCGGCCAACGCCAGCGCGTGGCCATGGGCCGCGCAATCGTGCGCCAGCCGCAGGTGTTTTTGTTTGACGAGCCGCTGTCCAACTTAGACGCCAAGCTGCGCGCGCAGACCCGGCTTGAAATTCAAAAGCTGCACCGCGAGCTGGGCATCACCAGCTTGTTTGTGACGCACGACCAAGTCGAAGCCATGACGCTGGCGCAGCGCATGATGGTCATGAACGCTGGCCGCGTGGAGCAATTTGGCACGCCCGAGCAGGTCTACAAGCACCCGGCCAGCACCTTTGTGGCCAGCTTCATGGGCTCGCCCCCCATGAACCTGCTGCGCCACGCGCCGGGCACACCGGCAGGCCGCATCTTGGGCATACGCCCTGAGCACTTGCAACTCACCCCGGGCGAGGGCTGGAGCTTGCAAGCCGACACCGTGGAACTGCTGGGCGCCGAACGCCTGGTGCATGCGCGGCTGGGCCAAGAAACCCTGACCGTGCGGCTGGACGAAGCGGTGGCCGCGCCTGTGCCCGGCCAGCACTTCAGTGCCAGCCCCCGGCCTGAATGCGTGCACCACTTTGACCTGGGCACCGGGCTGCGCCTTGCCTGATGACTGCCTGGCCCTACCCGCGCTGGATCGCCCACCGGGGCGCAGGCCTGCTGGCCCCTGAAAATACCCTGGCCGCTTTTCGCCTGGGTGCGCACCACGGCTTTCGCATGTTCGAGTGCGACGCCAAGCTCAGTGCCGACGGCGAGGTTTTTTTGCTGCACGACGCCACCTTGGAGCGCACCAGCAACGGGCGCGGCAGCGCCGGTGACCTCACTTGGGCACAGCTGTCCCGGCTGGACGCAGGCAGCTGGCATTCACCGGGCCATGCAGGCGAGCCCCTGCTGCGCTTAGAAGCACTGGCCCGCTGGTGCCTGGCCCAAGGCCACATGCTGAACATTGAGATCAAGCCCACGCCAGGCACCGAGGCCCGCACCGGGGACGCGGTGGCACGCGAAGCCGCCCGCCTCTGGGCGGGCGCCGCCACCCCGCCCTTGCTCAGCTCCTTCCAGGCCGAGGCCCTGGCTGCGGCGCGCCTGGCTGCCCCAGAGCTGCCCCGTGCTTTGCTGCTGCACACATGGACCGACGGCTGCCTCAGCAAAGCGCAGGACCTGGGCTGCGCCGCCATGGTCTGCCACCACCCCCTGTGGGACGCCAGCACCGTGGCCCAGGTGCACGCCGCAGGCATGCGCTGCTTGAGCTACACCGTCAATGACGAAAAAACGGTGCAAAAGCTTTGGGCGCTGGGCACAGACGGCATCATCACCGACCGCGTGGATCTGTTTTATCCGCAGTCGCTGGCGTGAGCTCTGTGCGCTGGGCTCTGCCCCGGAAGAACGCCTGAGCGAGGGTGAAAAGAGCGTGGCCCGCTAAAAAGCAGCTCCGCCAACAAGGCTGGCTGTGAAAGCAGCGGGGAAGTCCCTTGTGAGCAGGATTCGCATTCATGACGCAGTTTTTGCTGAGTCAGCTCACCTGGCAGACACCGACCTCAAAGCCTCAAAGGCCGGATGACTCCATCCTCCCTGTGGGCGCTGAAACACACCGATTCTGCGAGAAGGCCTCAAGCCGGCCCGCCACAAATCGATTTGCATCTCTGCCGTCTTGGCGGCCACCGCAATGGTGTCCAACACAAGCGCGCCCTCAATGCTGGTGATGCCTGCGCGGTGCGCCAGGGTGGACAAGAAGGCAGGGCCAGGAACGATCACCGAGGCACCGTCCCGCACAGCACGTTGGGCCGTGGCAATGAACTTGTCGAGCAAGGGGCCGGGCTGACCCAAAGAGGTGGCAATTTCTTCTTCTGAGGCCTCCACGATGTAGGGGCCTGGCAGGTAGCGGCGATCCACGCCGTAGCGCACGACCTGCTCGCCATACACCTCGCAAAAAGCGCTTGAACTGGTCACCACGGCAAATTGCCTGCCCATGGTCATGGCCAAGTGGTAAGCCGCTTCGCTGATACCGATGACCGGCATGTCAAGGAGGCTGCGACCTTCATACAGTCCGACATCGAGCGTGCAACCGATGACGAAGGCGTCATAGCCCTGTTCCTCGGCGAGCCGCATGTTGTTGAGGGTCTGCACATTTTGAAAATACCCAAGACCGCGCCAGTTCTCCACGTCACGGACCATCACTTGGATGCCATGGAGTTGAATCTCGGTGTCAGGCCTGAGAACAGCGCGGCACTGTGCCAGCACCGTGCGGCCGTAGTCGTCCCACACGGGCTCATAGCCGTAGGCGCTGGCACTTTGATACCAAATTTTCATGAGGTGCTCCCTTGGGCTTCAGGCTCCCTGTAACCCATGCTGGTCTGCTGGCACCAGCAGCCACCCGCCTGACCGGGGAGGCAGTCGTCGGCACCTTGCACCACGCGCGCATCTTGCACCCAGACCGGCCGGTCATGGCTGGGAAAGAGCTTGAAATGTGGCGCCACACGCATCAAGCGTTTGAGCGCAGCTTTCTCGCTGCGCCTGGCCACCACATGGTTGGCGGACAAGCCCACGTCGTTGAAAGTCAAGGTGGGGGAGAGCAATTGATGGCGAACACTGTAGATGAGGTCACCACAAAAAACGGCCACGCCTTGGTCGGTATCGGCCACCACCAACATGGAGCCCTCAGTGTGGCCGCCAGCAGGCAGGCAGCGCAGACCAGGCAGCACGCTCTCTGAGCCCGTGGCCTCCAGGTCGAGCAAGCTCAACGCACCGCGTGTGTGCAGTCGATCAATCAGGTGTTTGATGTCCTCTGGCGGGTACGAGGGCCCAGACAATCCGCTGACTGCGTACTCCAACTCTCGGCGGTTGACCACCACCACTGTGCTCATAGGAAACAGGTCGGTCTGACCGGCATGGTCAATGTGCAAATGGGTGTGCAGCACAAATTGCACGTCCGCAGGTGTCAGGCCGTGCAAGCGCAGTTGCTCCACCAAGCGCTGGTGGGGTTGCTCTATGCCGCAAGCGTTGTCACCCAGGCGGCGCAAGATATTGGGCTCGCGGAAACCCGTGTCAATGACCACCCGCTGCTCGCCTTGCACCAACAACCAGCCTTGCACCGGCACCCGCACCACGCCGGGCGCCTCGGCATTGGGCACCATGCGGCGCTGGTTGAGTTCAACCTCGCCAAGGTCAAGCGTGTGCAAGGTCCAACTCACGGCCTAGGCTCCAAGCCCAAGCCCAGCACGCCGGGGTTGATCACATGCGACGGGTCCACCACGTCTTTGATCTGCTGGAGCAAGCCCCAAGTGGCTTGCCCTTCCAAGGCTTGTGCAAAGGGGTAGGACTTGGCCCACTGCACATGCAAGGAGCCCATGTCTCTGAACACCCGTTGCAGCCTGTAGCGCAGGTCCAGGGCAGCGGCTGTGCGCTCGGCGTTTTCCTCCACCAGGGTGGAACTCGCCCGCCGCTCGGGCGTGGCGTAGTGGCTGCGGTAGGGCCCCAGTGGGCGTTTCCAAAAAATCACGGGCTCAATGCCCCAAAAATGCCCATGAAGGAGCGAGTTGCAAGCCATGCGAATACCGTGCTGCTGCATCAGTGCGGCGTTATCGGCGGCAAATGCCTCAAAGGCTTGCATGGCCTGCACCGCCTTGGAGGCCGGGAATTTGGCGTTGATCGGAAAATTCACTTCGCCATCGCGGTTGGCCATGATCTCGCCCACGTTCAGATAGGGGCCATAACGCAAGCCAAAGGGTATGGTGGTGGGCAGTTCCCGCGCGCCATAAGGCTTGCAAAGAAGCGCAATGCGCTGCCGAACGCGATCGGCCGCAGCTTGATCGGCGGCCTCTGCGATGTAGTACATCGCGTTGGGCAGTCCACGAAGAAAACCCAGCCCAGACGGGTGCCATGCGCGAATCAGTCCCCGCAGAGCGCGCCACTTGTTGGGGTTGTCCGCCCAGTAATCGGCAATCATTTGTCGCTTGTCTTGCGCTGGCGGCGAGGGCTTGAGCGCGTACTCGCCCACAAAATAGCCATCAAATGCAAAGGCTTCAGTGTGCAGGCCGCTTTGGGCCATGGCCGCCTGCGCGCGCACCAGGCTGACTCGGTCCGGGAAAGTGACACAGCCAAAAGACATTTTGGGCCAAGGCTCAAGCAACAAATGCACCTTGGTCTTGAGGCCAAAAGCGCCAGAGTCGCACAGGAACATGCCCGTCAGGTCAGGCCCGTTGTACCGGTAAAAAGGGGCAGTTCCCGAAGTGGCCCAGGACCCGGTGCGCAGCACCCTGCCGTCCCCGAGCACCACCTCCAGCCCCAGCACATGCTCGGCCAAGGTCATTCGGCCCATGCCTGTGGCGTTTTGCGACAAACCACCGCCCACCGTGGCGTGGTTGCCCGACAGGGTTCCGAGGTAAGGCACGCGCATGCCCGTGCCCTTGAGTGCGCGGCGCAAGTCGACCCAGCGCACACCGGTCTCTAGGGACACATAGCGGTCTTGGACATTGACCTCAAGCACTCGGTTGAACACGGCGTTGTCCACCACCACCGTGCGGGGCCTGACCGGGACATGGCCCTTGGTGTAGGACATGCCGCCACCCCGGGTGTTGACGGCCAAGCCTTCTTCTTGGGCAATGCGCATGATGGCACTGAGGTCCTCGACACTGCGCGGGCGCAGCACCGCCATGGCGGTCTCACCCACTTCTTCTGAAAAGTCCATGGAATACAACTGCCGCTCGGCCAGGTCCAGCCCCACACGCTCAGCGCCCAGAAGCTCTATCAATCGGGACAATACCTGTTGATCCTGCTCGATTCGGTCCATGTCCAAGGTTCTTGAATTCATGCTCAGTCTCCGTTCTTAAAAAAACCGGTTGACGCCGGCTCAGACCACACGTTCCAGTTTGTCCTGCTCTATCCAGGAGCGCAGCACCGCACGCTGCACCCGATTGGTGGCGGTATTGGGCAAGGCATCGGCAAGGTAGACCGATCGAGGCACCTTGAAGCTGGCCAAACGCAGACGCAGCAAGGCCAAGACCTGCGGCCATTCCTGCATGAGGGGTTGCACCAGCACGGCTGCAGGAACTTCATCGAGGCGGGCATCAGGCATGCCCAACACACACACCATTTGCGAGCCGCAAATCTCGCGCAAAGCCTCCTCGACCTCCGCAGGGGCCATGTTTTCACCGCCCACGCGAATGATTTCTTTAAGCCGAGCCACATACACCAAGTGACCTTGCTCCAATCGGCCGAGATCACCTGAGCGAAACCAGCCGTCTGCTGTCAAAGCTTCGGCCTGGGCCTGCGGGTTGGCAAAGTAGCCTGGGCTGAGGGTGTGGCCACGCATTTGAATCTCACCCGTAGAGCCAGCTGGCACGGGCGCTAAATGGAGTGGATCCACGATGCGAATCTCGTTGCCTGGCTGAGGTCTGCCGTTGGCACTGAGCCGCAGTGTGAGCGGATCGTCCGGATACCACATGGTGAACTGACCGGCCGTCTCCGTCATGCCATAAATGTTGGAGATGCCCGGGATGCCCAGTTCATCGTGGATGCGCTGCAAAAAAGCAGGCGTGCCCAGGTCGTGGCTGACTTGCATGCTGCTCAACTTCTGGCGGGCGCGCTCTGCCCCCAAGGCGAGCACATCGCGGAAATAAACCATGTGCGAGACGTCACAGCGGTGCTGCTCGGCCAAGTCTAAAAATTGCTCCGGGTCCCAAACCGACATGGAGGTGAGCGTGCAAGCGGAGAGCAGGCACACGGTCAGTGCGTGCATGGACCCACTGCAGTGAAAAAACGGGCCGGCGCTCAAAAACTGGCTTGACGGGCTCAGGCCCTGACAGCGCGCCACACAAGATGCCGTTGCCAGGTAGGCCGCATTGGTGAGCATGACGCCTTTGGGCAAGGATGTGGTGCCCGAGGTGTATTGAATGCAAAACACGTCCGCGGGCATGGTCACAGGCTCGCGCGCTGAATGCGGGCCCACAGTACAAACTGGCCAAGCATGGGGTGGCAACAGGTCATCAGCTTGCCACACGCGCACCTGCGAGTTTGCGCCGTCCAGGGCCTGCATCGCCTCTTCTAGGTACCGCCTGCGCCGGTAAAAGCGGGTGGTGACCAGACCGTGGAGTTGCGCCAAACCGAGCAGTTGCTTGAGTTCGACTTCTGTCAGTCGGGTATTGATGGGCACAGCCACAGCGCCCAAGGCATTGAGCGCCAAAAAACTCTCTGCCCAGGACGGACAGTTGTGGAACCACAGCCCAATGCGTTGGCCAGGCTGCACGGAGCTGGACCAATGTGCGACCAGGGCCTGCACCCGCGAGGCCAGTTGACTGAAGCTGCGCTCCACGCCGTCGATGCGAATCGCCACGCGCTCAGGATGGTGCCTGGCCGCATGCCACAACAAATCAACCACACGAAGTGCATTCATGGCAAGTTCAGTCGTCTTGGGGAAAGTCGATCTCGCGGTGCACGTCTTGCGGCACAAACGGGTAAGGCACACGCACGCCCGGATGGGCAGGCAACACGCCAATGGCATGGCCAGCTGTAGAGATTTCGCCTAAATGATTCACCAGCTGCACGGCCAGCGTGATGAAGACCAAATCGCCCATGGTGCGTGCGCCCACCACCTGTGACACTGCCCGCAGCGCATCGCCGGCGAGGTCCATTTTTTTATAGCGAAACCTCAAACGCCACAGCCAGCCCTCAGACCCCAGGCTGACTTTGACCAACTGCACCAACACATGCTGTTTCCAGGAGCCATTGATCAAAATACCTGGAAGCTTGTCGTGCCCGGTGGCAAAAGCATGGTCGTAATGAATGCGGTGGAAATTTTCCACCGCCGCCGACCATCGCATGATGTGGGCTGTGCTGATCACGCCCTTGTCCAAGGTGGCCAGGATCTGACCCGGGACCAGGCTGTTGACATCAAAGGGACTGGTGGTCATGGCATCACCTCCAGATCAAGGTTTGACGATTGATCAGCAACAAATCAGCGCCATCCACGCGGAACTCGGTCTCAATGTCCACCAATAAGATTTGCCCATTTTTGCCTTCCTTGAGCAAGACATTGGCGTAACGGGCCTGGGCGGTACACCACTCGCCCACCGCCAAGCAGCGGAAAAATTCGATGTCATTGCCACCGTTGAGCAAGCGCTTGAATGGCGACGCAATGGGTTCAAGGCCAAAGTAAACGCCATCGTTGCCAAAAGTGCCATCTGCATCAGGGTCTTCCTGCACCGACATCAAGGGGTCAGGGCCGTGGGCTGGGTTGCGAAAAGCATGGACAGGGTACAGCGGCGGCGCAACCAGTTCGCCGTAGGGCCCGGCCAAGGCCATGTCCAGGTCGTGGTGCAAGGGGTCCTTGTCCATGATGGCCTGCACAAAGCGGCGCAAGGCATCACGCTCGAGTGGCCCGTGGGCGCGCTTGAGGGGCCCCCTCAGGCCCACATAACGCTCAAAATCAGCGGAGGTGGCGGCCATGGCTCAGGCCGCGTGGGCGGCGGCCACTGCCCGACGGTAGCTCGCCAAGTGGCCACCGCGCATCACTTTGCCAGGCAGAGGGTGGCCCACAATGGCTTCCGCTTCCCGTGCCACATCCAACAAGCGTTCCAAGTCCACGCCCGTGTCCACACCGATTTCTTGGCACAGGTGAACCAGGTCCTCGGTGGCAATATTGCCTGGCGCGTCTTTGAATCCAGCGTAGGGACAGCCGCCCAAACCGGCCACCGCCGAGTCAAAGTCATCCACGCCCATTTCCATGGCGGCCAGCGCATTGGCCAAGCCCAGGCCACGCGTATCGTGCAGGTGCAAGTTGATGCGCTGGTCAGGCCACTTGTCGCGGACCTTGCCGACCATGCGGCGTATCGACACCGGGGTGGCCCAGCCCATGGTGTCAGCCAGTTGAATCAATTCAATGGGCAGGCCATGGTCATCGGCCATCTGCATCAGGCGTTGTACCAAGCGAACCACATGGTCAGGATCGATATCGCCTTCGTAATTGCATCCAAATGCGGCCATCACGCTGAGCTCTTTGGCCTGCACGTTGAAACGCTGAAAGCCTTCAATGCGCTTTTCAGTTTCCGTAAATGTTTCTTCAATGCTGCGGTTGGTGTTTTTGCGAGAAAAAGCCTCACTGGCTGTCACGCTCAGGCTGCCGTGCACGTCAAGCTTTTGGGTCATGACGGCCCGCTGCAGGCCCTGCGTGTTGAGATAAACACAGGTGTACAGCGTGCCAGGATGGCGCTTGAAGCCGGCCACCAGTTCGTCGGCATCCGCCATTTGAGGCACCCACTTGGGACTCACAAATGAAGTGACTTCAATTTCCGCAAAGTGGCACTCTGAGAGCATGTCGACCAGGCGGATTTTTTCAGCCGTGCTCACAGGATTTTTTTCTATTTGCATGCCCTCACGGGGACCGAGTTCATGCAAGGTGATGTGTTTAGGAAGGCTCATTGCATTGGCTCCAAACTTGGATGGACATTCATTGATTCAGGCCATAAAAGGCCAGCACTTGGTCCACACGCTGTCGATCGGGTTGGTCGTTCATCCAGCCCTGGCGGCTTTGGCCCAGGCCCACCGAGCGTCTGAGTTGAACTTGCATTTCTGTCATCTTCAAAGTCACCGCGATGCCGTCCAAGATGGGCGCACCATCCACACGAGTGACACCGTGGGTGGCCAGCAAAATATTCAGTGGCATTTCACCCGGAACAATGACATCAGCGCCTTGCGCAATGAGCGCCCTAGCGGACTGTTCAAACCGTGCGATCAGCGGCGCCGGGGCGTTCCAGGCTTTGAGCACATCGTGAAAACTAAATCCCACTGGGCCCACACCAGCACATCGGGAGCTCAGTCCGTAAATGCCAATTTGTTCCTTGTAAAGCGGAACCATGCGGTCAATGAACACCATCAAACCAAAACGATGGCCCAACTGGCACGCCATGTGAAAAGACGCTTCACCGTAGCCCACCACGGGCATGTCAATCAAAGTTCGAATTTCACGAATGTAGGGGTTGGGCAGCGTGCACATGGCGTAGGCATCAAAGCCCTCATCTTGGGCCTTGAGCGCTTGGGTGATCCATTGGGTGCCATGCACAGCAAACAACGCGGCATAGCTGATGTCAGTGCCAGGATAGTTGCTCGGGTAAGTCCCAGGTCTCACGCCATGCATGACCACCTCTGTGTCCGGAAGAACAACCTTACGAATATGCCGCTCCATGGCCTCCCGGTAGGCGGGCAAGACGTCGAGCTCGGTAAAACTTTGATGCCAGATTTTCATAAGTGAAATTAAATGTGGGGCTGAACGAGCAGCCCCATCAAGGGAACAACCCCTCAGTCGACTTGAATCTTGGAGTCGCGAATGGTTTTACCCCAACGCTCAAATTCAAGGTCCAGGGTTCGGACAAAGTCTTGCGGAGAGCCAGTGACCACGTCCAGGCCATTTTTTCGCATGGTCTCTTGCAGCCTTGGGTCTTTGAGCGAGTCATTGATGGCTTTGCTGATCACATTGGCCACGTCAGAAGGCAACTTGGCAGGGCCGAGCACGCCCAGCCAAAGCCGCCCATCGAGTGGCACCCCTTGCTCAGCCAAGGTGGGCAGGTCGTTGGCCCAGGCCAGCCGTTGCGGTGCCCCCACACCCAGCAAGCGAACCTTGCCTGCGCGGTGATTGGGCTCGGCCAGGGTCATAGGCACCATCATGGCGTCAATCTGCCCCGCCATCAACGCAGTGATGGCTGGCGCTGCTCCCTGAAAAGGCACATGGGTGGTTTGCACACCTGCAGCGCCATTGAACATTTCCATGGCCACTTGCGACGAACTGCCTATGCCCCACGAGGCGTAATTGATGCTTTTGGGCTTGGCCTTGGCCGCTTGCACGTACTGGCTCAAGGAGGCGGCTTGATTGGGATTCACGATCAAAGCCATCGTGAGGTAACCCACGATGCCCACCGGTGTGAAGTCTCGCTTGGCGTCGTAACGCATCTTGGCGTAAACGTGCGGATTGATAGAGTGGGTGTCAGCTGCTGTGAACACCAGGGTATACCCGTCTGCGGGCTGACTGGCGACAAACTCTGAGCCAATCATGCCGCTGGCGCCGGCACGGTTGTCAATCACCACCGTCTGCTTGAGTCGCTCCGTCATGGCCGCCGCAAGAGCCCGGGCCACCACGTCTGTCGAGCCACCCGGCGGGTAGGGCACCACCATGCGTATTGACTTTTCGGGGTAGGCTGCCTGGGCACTCAGGGCGAAAGATGCAATTGAGACGCACAGGGTGCGACGCAAAATACGGCGAAGTTCAGTCATGGCTTGTCTCCTGTCTGGTGGTTGCAGTTTGCATTTAAAGCGCAGTGGCCGGTCTTCGTCGGATGTATCCACTGACAGATCAATGTAGCAATGCGGACCCGAATGCAATAGCATGTCTTCGTTCCTTATTCATAGGCATTAGTTATGGAAATCCAGCACGTACGCCATTTCATTGCCGCCGCAGACCTGGGCAACATGACGCGGGCCGCCGAGATGCTGGGCATTGCCCAGCCGGCACTGAGCCAGTCTTTGCGGCGAATGGAAGAAAAACTGGGGGTCAAACTGTTTGACCGTTCGCGCCGCGGCATCACGCTCAGTGAGGCGGGTGCAGCCATCATTGACGAATTGCGCGAGGCGGTGATGCGCATTGACCAAGCATCTGAGCGTGCTCAGCAAGTGGCACAAGGTGTGGCGGGTACCTTGACGGTGGGCTTCACGGTGTCGGCGGTTTACCAGGTCTTGCCGCGTGCCCTGCAACTGCTCAGCAAAGAAGCGCCCAATGTGCGTGTGGTGCTGCGTGAAATGCCCAATTTGCAGCAGGCCCAAGCCCTGGACCGTGGCGACATTGATTTGGGCATTCTCTACACGCCACTGACGCTGTCAGCGCGTTTGCGCCAGCAACTGCTGGCGCGCTACCAAGTGGTGGCCGCCGTGCACGAGGGTGTGCCAGTGGCGAACGATGGCCTGGTTTCTTTGCGTGATGTCGCCAGGGCTGGCTTGGTCATGTTTGACCAAGCCCAAATTCCTTTGCTGCGCAGCGGCATCATGCAAGCGCTCAACAAGCTCGAAGAGGAGTACCGGGTGGTGCAAGAGGTCGGGCATACCTTGACAGCGCTGGCCTGCGTAGGCCACGGCATGGGCGCCGCTTTGCTGCCCAGTGGCACGCGACAAGTGCAATTTCCGGGCGTTCGATACTGCGAGATTCGCGAACACCATCTGCTGCCTTCTTTGCAATTGAGTGCGGTCTGGCGCGCCCGATCCCGGCCGACGGTGGTCGATCAATTCGCGCAGATTTTGCACCGCGCATCGACCCACATCTCTCAAGATTGAACCCAGAGTTGGCCTTCGGCTTTTTGAATCTTAAAAAACCTGTGAATCACCCTGTGAAGTTAAAGACCCGCCTCAACTGATGGGTGAACTCCTTGAACAACTCCATCCAGGTCAAAGGATCTTATTCATGACACTCAAACGGCTGCAAGACATGGGCGCCATCATCACCGGAGGCGCGGGCGTACTGGGGGCCGCCACCGCCCAGGCTTTTTTGGATGCAGGCGCACGCGTGGTGTTGGCCGACATCAACGAGGCGGCCCTGGCCCACACATCTTTGTCGCTGCGCGGCGCAGCCTCTGCGGTGGCGACCACGCGCTGCGATATCACCGAAGCCACAGACTGCGAGCGTTTGGTGGCATTTGCCGAGGCTTTTTTTGGGCGCTCTATTGATATTTTTGTGGCCAATGCAGGCAGACCCTTTGCAGGTCCACTGGTGGATGCCAGCGCCCACAGCATCCGCCAAGTGATTGACACCAACGTGACCGGCAGTATTTTTTGTGCTCAAGCTGCCTTGCGCAGCCTCAAATCCAGCCCCAGGGCGAGTTTGTTGTTTACCGCCTCCTTGCAAAGCACCATGGGTCGCGCCGACCGCAGCGTTTACACCGCCAGCAAACATGCCATTGCCGGACTGGTGAAGTCGCTGGCTTTGGAGATGGGGCCACAAGGTGTGCGGGTCAATGGCATCGCCCCCACCCTGGTAGACACGCCTTTTTTGCATCAAGCTTGTGAGCAAGCGGGCCTGGATGGAACAGCCGCTCTTGAGAAAGCGGCCCAAAGCCTGCCTTTAGGACACATCGTGGAGCCGCAAGATTTTGCCCATGCTGCAGTTTTTTTAGCCAGTCAGGAAGCCAGGTGCATCACTGGCCATTTGCTGATGCTGGACTGCGGCAGCAGTGCCGGTAAATTTTGAATTCGGCAAATCCCAGCGGCTCAGCCGCTGAGCCGCGTGGCGAGTCACTGGTCGACTTTGAGCCCTGTTTTGGCCGCCAAGTTTTTGTATGTTTCGCGTTCGGTGGACAAATAAACCGCGAAGTCGGCTGAAGACATGCCACCAGGGACCACGCCCATGTCGTTAAGCCGCTTTTGAACCGACGGCTCCTTCAAGGCCGCAGACAGTTCCCGCTGCAGCAAGCTGACGATATCGCCAGGGGTTCCTCTAGGGGCCATCAGGCCTATCCATGCCGTCATGACATGGCCAGGTACGCCAGCTTCGACCATGGTGGAGGCCGCTGGCTTGAGGGCAAAACGCGAGGCCGAGGTCACGGCCAACAGGCGCAGATCCCCAGAGTCGATGAGCTTTTGCGGGGAGGGGTAGTTCTCAATCATGAAGTCAAACTGGCCGCTGACCAAGTCCACCATGGCGGGCGCTGCACCGCGGTAAGGCACATGGGTCACATTCACGCCAGCCAGGGACTTGAGCAACTCGCAATTGAGGTGACTGAAGGCCCCAATGCCTGAAGAGCCGCAAGTGATCTTGCCGGGCGAAGCCTTGGCCGCAGCGATCACCTCTTGCACACTCTTATAAGGCGAATTTTTCCCGACGGTCATGCCGCCAGGACTGTCTGCGATCAGCGTGATGGGTAGGAAATCTTTTTCCGCGTCGTAGGGCACGGGCTTGGAACTGATGACGGGCATGATGGTCACCGGGCCCGGCGACCCAGCCAGCAAGGTGTAGCCATCTGGGCTGGCCTTGCTGGCTTGCGATGCGCCAATGATGCCGCCTGCCCCAGTGAGGTTGTCCACCACAAAGTTCTGTCCCAGCCGCTTGGTCAGCTCGGCCGCAGCGATGCGGGTGAGCACATCGGTGGCACCCCCAGCGGCAAAAGGAACCACAATTCGAACGGGTTTGTTGGGGTATTTGTCTTGTGCGCTGGCTGGCAGCTGAGCTGCGCCTGCCCACAAGGCGGTGGCGGCCAGTGTGGTGATCAATTTCTTCATTTTGTCTCCTGTAAATCAGTCAGAACAAGCTGCGGCAGACATCTTTTCACTGCGTCTTCAAACGCACAGCAATCGGTTCAATTTATCAAGCTGAAGCAGCGCTTGCCAGTGGCTGCGCATGTTCTTTTGATAAGCATTGCGTATGGCTGAAGCACCAAGGCCTCAGTCACTCCACATGCCGCCATTCACATCGAGCACCTCTCCGGTGATGAAGTCCGACTCCCGCTGGATCAAAAAGCCCACAGCCCGCACCACATCTTCAGCCGTGCCCATGCGCCCTCGTGGAATCAAAGCGCGCAAGGCAGCAGGGAAATCGGTGGTCATTTCGGTGGCGATGGGGCCTGGGGCCACCGCATTGACCGTGATGCCGTGGCAGGCCAGTTCGCGGGCCAAAAAGCCGGTCATGCTGTGAATCCCGGCCTTGGACACACCGTAGGCCACATTGCCTGCACGATGTTGCTCGTCCGGACTGATCCAAGGCCTGGCATTGCCCGAATTTTTACCCACCACAGAGCCCAAGTTAACGATGCGGCCAAAGCCCAATTCGCGCATGCCTGGGATGACGGCTTGAACCGCCAAAAAGCTGCCCTTGAGGTTGATGTCGATGACCCGGTCCCATTCCGCCTCGGCCAGGTCTTGGGCAGAGCCAAAGGAGACCACCCCCGCCACGTTGACCAGGGTGTCCACCGGCCCCAGGCTTTGCCTGAGCGAGTCCACCAAGGCAAGCAACTGCGGCTTTGATCGCACATCCAGGGCCACAGGTTCACCCTCCCAAGGCCGGTCCACGTCAAGCAAAGGTCGGCCGTGCAGGTCTGCGCCCACCGCGCGAGCGCCTTGCTCGCGCAAATGTCTGAGCACCGCTTGCCCAATCGCGCCACTCGAGCCGGTCACCAGGGCAATGCGGCCAGACAGTGCTGAGGCGGTCATGCGGCCACCTTGCCAGCGCTGACATGCAAGCCTGCTTGCCGTCCGAACACCATGGCCTTGAGCACCGAGGTGGAGCCGGTGTAAGTGCCGTAGTACATGCCCACCGTTTCGCCGGCTGCATACAGGCCGGGAATGGGTTCGCCATTGGCATGGAGCACGCCACCATGGCCATTGACCTTCAAACCCCCAAAGGTAAATACATTGGCGGCCATGATGGGGTAGGCATGAAATGGGCCTTGCGCAATTGGACAGGCCCAGTTGGACTTGACAGGTTCCAGCCCGTGTGTGGCCACCGCGTCGAGCTCCAAAGGGCGCCAGTCTTGCCCACTGCAGGCCGCGTTGTAGTCGGCCACGGTCTGCATCAAAGCGTCAGCTGGGACGGCCATGGCCACCGCCAAAGCCTCTATGGTGTCAGCCACCAGGGGTGGTTTGTCGGTGCGCAAAGCCAGGCGGTAGTTGGGAATGCGTTGGTGGCGCGCATCCAGCACCACCCAGGCCATGCCGCCTGTTTGCTCAAAAATGCGCCGGGTGACAGACTCATAATGCGCGTCCACAGTGCCGGGGGCCTCGTCGGTAAAGCGCTTTCCTTCTTTGTTGATCAAAATACCGTAAGGGAAGATGAACACTGAAGGCTCAGAAACGCCAGACCTCGGGTCCACCGGCTCGGCATGGTAGCTGCCGAACTCGCCACAAGCCGCTGCCCCAATGTCCAGGGCCATGCGAATGCCTTCGCCCCGGTTGAAATAACCACCTTTGCAAATGGGCCGCAGGTACACCGAGCGCGGACCGATGTAACGCGTCATCATCTCGGTATTGCCCTGAAAGCCGCCACAGGCCAGCACCACCGGTCCGTGGAATTGAAGCAAACCACTTCCTTGACGAGCGCGCAGACCCACCACCGCGCCACGGTCATTGAGCAAAAGTGACTCGGCGGTGGTTTGGTAGTGAAAGCTCACGCCCAAGGCCTGGGCGCGGGCTGCCAACACATTGACCAACGCCTCCCCGCCCCCAACAGGAAGCAAGCGCGGCTGCGATTTGGTCAAAAACTGTGTGGGCAAGAAGTCGAAACGGGCCCCCAGGCCACGCAGCCAGGCCACCGCATCGGGCGCTTGGCGAGCAAACAGCTCAATGAGCTGCGGGTCGGCCAAGCTCAAGCTGCGCACCAGGCCTTGCTCGCTGGGGTCGGCACTGCGCTCAATCAGGTCGGGGTCCATGGCGCCGCTGCCGTTTTCCGCCAGATGCACCTCAAAGTCGTCACTCACCGCATCGGCGCTCTTCATGCGCAAATAGGCCTCGGTGTAGCGGCTTTGGCCGCCGCGATCGGCCTCGGGTGCGCGTTCTAAAACGGCCACCTTGAGGCCGCATTCGGCGGCACTGACAGCGGCTGACAGACCAGCGATGCCGCAGCCCGCCACCACCAAGTCAAAGCCAAGTTCGAGCGCTTGATCCGTCATGGTGGACCTCAGCGGCGCTGGGCTGCATCAAGCACTTGCTGAGCCGTTCGGATCAGACCCAAGCGCGGAAAGACGAACTTGAGCGTGTTGGCATGCGCATCTGCCGACGGGCTGGCCATACCGTCGGACACAAAGACTTGGGCGTAGCCACGCTCATAGGCATCGCGTGCCGTCGACTCTACGCCCACATGGGTGGAAATGCCCCCGAGCACAATGGTTTTGACACCGCGGCGGCGCAGCTGCAAGTCCAGCTCGGTGCCATAAAAAGCACCCCACTGGCGCTTGGTGATCTGAATGTCAGAGGCTTGTGCGCCCATCTCAGGCACCACGGTGGACCAATTGTCCGGGCGCACGCTGGCCGGTGGGTACCCGGCCTCGCAAGGCGGCATCAGACCATCGCGGCCATCACTGCGGTTGCCCACCGTGACCAGCACCACAGGCGCACCCGCTTGCCTGAATGCGTCGGCCAATTGGCGGCTGCGGGCGATAACATCAGCACTGGGCTGGGGGTGCACGTCCAGCGCGACGATGCCGTGCTGCAGGTCAATCAACACCAAGGCGGTGCTGTTCATGTCTAAGGTGAGTTCAGAGGTGGTCATAGGAATAAGGGTCAGGGGTGAATCAATTCAGGTGCCAGAAAAATCAAGGTCATTCTAAGAACAATCTTTATTTTTTGTAGGCAAATCATATGGATTGTCAACAATCAATGAGCCCGCGCATGAGCTGCCACTGCGCCCAAGCTCAGCTGAACCCACTCCTGCGAGGCCTCTTGCAACCCGGGGCCAGGCACATGTGCGGCGCAGCCGACTGAGCTTGCTCGCGCACCTCAGATCTGCGCCAACACAGCACGGGCCTTGACTCAACCCAGCGGCAGCGCGGTCTTGTACCTCACCTGTTTGAGCGCAAAGCTGGAGCGGATTTTTTCTACCATCTTCATGGGCGAGAGCTGCTCAATGATGAAGCGCTCCAGCGCAGCCATGTCGGGCAGGGCCACGCGGATCAGGTAGTCGGCGTCGCCCGTCATCAGGTAGCACTCCATCACCTCGTCGCGGGCGCAGACCAGGGCTTCAAACTCTTGCAGCGCGGCGCGGGTTTGTTGCTTCAAGCTGATGGAGATGAACACATTGAGGTGCAGGCCCAACTGCTGCGCGTCCAGCAAGGCCACCACTTGGCGGATCAGGCCTTGCTTTTCCAGCGCCTTGACGCGGGCCAGGCACGGCGAGGGCGACAGGCCCACGCGCTGGGCCAGGGCCACGTTGGACAGGCTGGCGTCGGTTTGGAGCTCGCGCAAAATGCGCAGGTCTATGGCGTCAAAGCTCATTATGCTGATAAATTTATGTTTAAAAGCACATTGTGCCGTTTTACAGGCCAAAAAGGCTTTCATTCAGCGGTAAATGCGGCGCCTCCTTGCCTAAAGTAAAGCCATTCTCAGGACACCCCCATGAACGCCCCTTTGTTGCCCGCCCAACTCAGCCCCGCCCTGAGCCCCCAAGACACCGACCCCGAAGAAAGCGCCGAGTGGCGCGAGGCCCTGCAGTCCGTGCTGGAGCGCGCCGGCCCCGAGCGGGTGCGGCAAATCATGGACATGCTGGCCGCCACCGCCCGCACGCCCACCATTGGCTGGCAGCCGCCCACGGGCACGCCCTACGTCAACACCATCCCGGTGGAGCAGCAGGCCGCGTTTCCGGGCGATCTGGCCATCGAAGAGCGCCTGGCCTCGCTGATGCGCTGGAACGCCCTGGCCATGGTGGTGCGGGCCAACCAGGCCTATGGCGAGTTGGGCGGTCACATTGCCAGCTACGCGAGTGCGGCCGATTTGTTTGAGGTGGGTTTCAACCACTTCTTCAAGGGCGGGCCCGAGGGCGACCTGGTGTTTTTTCAGCCGCATTCGGCACCCGGCGTGTACGCCAGGGCTTTTTTGGAAGGCCGGCTCAGCGAGGCCGACCTCGCCAACTACCGCCAAGAAATTTCGGCTGTCGGCAGCGGCGGGCGGGGCCTCTCAAGCTACCCCCACCCCTGGCTGATGCCGGACTTTTGGCAGTTCCCCACGGGCTCCATGGGCCTGGGGCCGATCAGCTCGATTTACCAGGCGCGCTTCATGCGCTACCTGGAGCACCGGGGCCTGCAAAAAACACAGCACAAGCGCGTGTGGGGCGTGTTTGGCGACGGCGAGATGGACGAGCCCGAGAGCATGAGCGCATTGACGCTCGCCGCCCGTGAAAAGCTGGACAACCTCACCTGGGTGGTCAACTGCAATTTGCAGCGGCTGGACGGGCCGGTTCGCGGCAACGGCCGCATCATTGACGAGCTGGAATCACTCTTTGCCGGGGCGGGCTGGCGCGTCATCAAGCTGGTGTGGGGCTCGGACTGGGACGGCTTGTTTGCCCGCGACACGGAAGGTGCGCTCACCCGCACCTTTGCGCGCACGGTGGACGGCCAGTTCCAGACCTTTGCCGCCAAAGACGGGCGCTACAACCGCGAGCATTTCTTTGGCCAAGACCCGGCCCTGGCCGCGCTGGCCCAGGGCCTGACCGACGAGCAAATCGACAGGCTCAAACGCGGCGGCCACGACCTGGTGAAAATCCACGCCGCCTACCACGCGGCCACGCACACCCAAGGCCAGCCCACGGTGATCTTGGCGCAAACCAAAAAAGGCTACGGCATGGGCCACGCCGGCCAAGGCCGCATGACCACGCACCAGCAAAAAAAATTGGAACGCGAAGACCTGCTGGCCTTTCGCAACCGATTTGACCTGCCTATCTCCGACGAAGACGCCAGCGCGCTGCGCTTTTTCAGGCCAGAGGCCGACAGCCCCGAAATGCGCCACCTGCACGCCAGGCGCGAGGCCCTGGGCGGCACGCTCCCCTTGCGGCGCACGCAAGCGCCCAGCGTGGCCGTGCCAGCGCTGGCGGGCTACGCCGACTTTGCGCTCAAGGCCGAGGGCAAAGAAATGAGCACCACCATGGGCTTTGTGCGCATGCTCACCAACTTGCTCAAAGACCCCCAACTGGGCCCGCGCATCGTGCCCATCGTGGCCGACGAGGCGCGCACCTTTGGCATGGCCAACCTGTTCAAGCAGGTGGGCATTTACTCCTTCAACGGCCAAAGCTACGAGCCCGAGGACATTGGCTCGGTGCTCAGCTACCGCGAAGCCACCGACGGGCAAATTCTGGAAGAAGGCATCAGCGAGGCCGGCGCCATCAGCAGCTGGACGGCCGCCGCCACCGCCTACTCGGTGCACGGCCAGGCCATGCTGCCGTTCTACATCTACTACTCGATGTTCGGCTTTCAGCGCATTGGCGACTTGATCTGGGCCGCCGCCGACCAGCGCTCGCGCGGCTTTTTGCTGGGCGCCACGGCTGGCCGCACCACGCTGGGCGGCGAAGGCCTGCAGCACCAAGACGGCTCCAGCTTGCTGCAAGCGTCTACCGTGCCCAACTGCCGGGCCTACGACCCGTGTTTTGCCGGCGAGTTTGCAGTCATCTTGGACCACGGCATGCGGCAGATGATGGAGCGCCAAGAAGACGTGTTTTATTACGTCACGCTCATGAACGAGAACTACGCCCAGCCCTCGCTGCCCGAGGGCGTGGAGGCCGACCTCATACGCGGCCTGTACCGCCTGGCGGTGCACCAACCCGTGCAGGCGCGCGGCCTGGTGCGCTTGGTGGGCTCGGGCACCATCTTGCGCGAGGTCATGGCTGCGGCCGAGATGCTGGCGCAAGACTGGGGCGTGGCCTGCGAGGTGTGGAGCGCCACCAGCTTCAGCGAGCTGGCCCGCAACGCCCGCGAGACAGAACGCCACAACCGCCTGAACCCCCAAGCAGCCGCCCAGCAAAGCCATGTTCAGCGCTGCCTGGGCGGCAGCGCCCCGGTGGTGGCCGCCAGCGACTACGTGCGCGCCTGGCCCCAGCTCATGGGCGCCTACGTGCAAGCGCCCTTCACGGCCTTGGGCACCGACGGCTTTGGCCGCAGCGACACGCGCGCAGCGCTGCGCCGCTTCTTTGAAGTAGACCGCCAACACATCGCCCTGGCCGCCCTCACCTCGCTGCGCGCACAAGGCCAACTGGACGCGCAAGTGTGTGCAGACGCGGTTGAGCGGTTCGGTTTGAAGGACGCGGGTGCGGCGTCTTGGCAGCTGTGAGAGACTGAGGCGAGGGCGCAAAACCCGGACCCCGCATCACTCCCTCCCCCTCTGGGGGAGGGAGCAAAACAAGCCTCTCCGATTGACTCCCTCCCCCTCTGGGGGAGGGCCGGGGTGGGGGCATCGCGCGTCACCACCGTTGCCTCACGCGTGCCCCTCTCCCCAGCCCTCTCCCCAGAGGGGCGAGGGAGCAAGACCCGGACCCCGCATCACTCCCTCCCCCTCTGGGGGAGGGCCGGGGTGGGGGCATCGCGCAGCACCACCGTTGCCTCACGCGTGCCCCTCTCCCCAGCCCTCTCCCCAGAGGGGCGAGGG
>Ga0209550_10001855_pt1 | contig 20358 bp, 14 predicted proteins | sample LauGreSuBDMM15SN_2_FD_187567 | JGI IMG/M metagenome (GOLD analysis project Ga0209550, IMG submission 187567) | Freshwater lake microbial communities from Lake Michigan, USA - Su13.BD.MM15.SN (SPAdes) (version 5) | ecosystem: Environmental > Aquatic > Freshwater > Lake | place: Lake Michigan... | reverse complement strand
AGGGGGAGAGGGGGAGAGGGGGAGACGCGGAGAAGGAGAGAGGGGGAGACTGACGCGCAGGAGAGGCGACGACGTAAGGGGAAGCGTGGGAGCGAGGCACGGGTGCGCGGGGGTGGCGAGAAATTTTCGACGCGCGCGGAGGGGGCGACCGAATCGATCGCGGATGACTGACGGAGGGCGGACGCGCCGAGCTACAAGCCCTGATTGTCGACGAGCCAGATGAGCGACGTGGGGGCGGCGGGCTTAGAGAGCGGGCGCCATTTGGACGCCGCGCGTTCGTGGAATGGACCCTGGGTGTTGCCGAGCTTGAAGCCGCGGAGTGGAAGCCGCCGATCGGTCAAAACCACTTTTTCTTTTTCAGGTAGATGACCATGAGGATCGTGGTGACGATCGTGGAACCCATGGCCCAGGGGTAGCCGAGTTTCAGCTCGGGCATCGTCTCGAAGTTCATGCCATACCAGGTGCCGATCACCATGACAGGAATCGTGACGGCGGTGATGGCGGTGAGAAACTTGATGCCCTCGTTGGCTTCGAACGCGGCTTTGTTGAGATAAATGTCGAAGGCCATCATGAGGCGCTCGTGATAACTGGAAGCCGTTTCGTCGAGGCGATTGAGATTGTCGCGAAGGTCGCGGAAATACGGGAGGAGCTTCGGGCGGATGAGTTTGCTGTCGCCGCGGGCGAGCCGGTCGATGACGTCGCGCTGCGGGCGGATGATCGTGCGGAGCTTGGTGAAATCGCCGCGCACGTGGAGGAGTTCATTGACGAGCGTCTTCTGCGTCGAGTCGCGGGACAGAACATCTTCTTCAAGTTCTTCGAGTTCGGCGCGAAGTTCTTCGGTGACGGGAGAATAGTGATCGACGATGAGGTCGAGCAACGTGTGGGCGATGCGGTCGGGGCCGCGAGGACCGGCGCCGGCGCTCTTGAGCGTTCGGTCGATGAACGTAGCGATGGAACGGAGGGGCGCGGTGTGGAAGGAGACGAGGTAGTCGCGGCCGAGAAAGAGATCGAGTTCGGTCGTGTTGAATTTTTCCGTGCGCGTGAAATCGACGGCGTGGGTGACGATGAAGAGGTAATCTTCGTAGTCCTCGACCTTGGGGAGCGAGTTGGGCGCGACGCAATCCTCGATGGCGAGGGGATGAAACTGGAAGACGGATTCGAGCACGAATTTCGTTTCTTCCTCGGTCGGGTTGTCGAGGTCCACCCAGAGGAGCAGGCCTTTGTCGGCGCGGACTAGTCGGAGGGCTTCGCGTTCGAGATCGGAGCCGACGAGTTTGCCGTCACTGAAGATGAAAGAGCGGATCATCGGGCTGGACCCTGGTGGAGGCGGCGGGCGATGGCTACAAAAAGGCGCGAACGACGTGAGAAATTCGCGCAGAACGAAGCTACCGTCGGTTGGGGACGGCTGGCCGAACGAACTACAACCCGAGCTTCTTCTCGACCGCGGCGAGGGCGGCGATGAAGGCCTCGGGCGTTTCGGCGGCGAGGAAGGTGGCGCGGTCGGCGGAGTCGCGGAGAAGTTTGCAGAGGGCGCTCACGACGGCGAGATAGTCGCCGGGTTTTGACTTGGGGGTGCCGAGCACGAAGAAGAGTTTCACGATTTCGCCGTTCGCATCGAACGGGATGCCGGCGTGGCTGCGGCCGACGGCGAGGACGATTTGTTTCACGTGCTCGGTGCGGGCGTGGGGCAGGGCGATGGCGTTGCCGAGGCAGGTGGTGTCGAGGCGGTCGCGGGCGAGCAGTTCCTCGTAGAAGCCGGCGAAATTGACGACGTCGGGATGGCCGTCGAGCAAGTGGGCGACTTCGTTGAGCGCGGCGGTGCGCTTGGTGCTGTGCACATGGAGTGCGATCCGGGACGGAGCGAGAAGCGAAGTGATTTTGCCGGCCATGCGAAGAAGGGACGGTCAGAATGAAAGCAGAACAAAGGAATGCGAAAGCAGAAAAGTGGTGGCGCATGAAATACCGCAGACAAGCGGACAACAATCGGGCGACGGAAGCCGTCGCGACGGGTGGAAGCGAGGGCGGCGCGAGCGGAATCCCATTGCGAGGGGCGGGCTGGCGAGCTGAGTTACGAGCATGAAAAAACTGTTCCTACTGGGAATCGTGTGGGTAGCGTTGGTCACGGTCGTGAGGGCGGCGGAAGAGGTTTTTACGAAGGCGGTGGCGAAGGCCGATTTTTTCGCGGCGGGGTTGGGCAAGCTATCGTCGGAGGAGTTGGCGCGGCTCGATGGATTAGTGCGGGACTACCAGAGCGGGGCATTGGCCGCGGCCCGGCGCGACGCAGCGGCGGAGGCGGAGGCGCGGGTCCTCGCCGAAGCGAGGCGAGCGGAGGGGGCGAGCGTAGCTCGGGCGCAGAGCGAGGCTGGCGGTGAGAAAACAACGAAAGGGGGGCCGCTGGCGAGGGCCAAGGTGTTGCTGGCGCCGGGCACGGAGATCGAATATGCGACGGTCGAGAGCCGGATCGCGGGAAATTTTACCGGTTGGGACGGACGCGCGGTGCTCACGCTCGAAAACGGCCAGCGGTGGCAAATAGCGAACGGAGGGAATTACAGCACGCCGCCGCTGCTGAGTCCGCAGGTGAAGATCACGCCGGCTCCGTTAGGCGGTTTTTGGATGACGATCGAGGGCGTGGCGATGCGGGTGAAAGTATTGCCGTTCGGGGCGAAATAGCGGCCGTTGGTCACTCACCTCAAAATCACGGGTGGCACGCCCGGACCACGTTCCGGCAACGTGCAGAAATCAACGAACGCTGGCCTGACGTGGGCTGGCGTGGCGGTTGGCCTCGGGCAGAGCGCCGCTGGCCTGATGAAAAAAGGCACCGTCCTCGGTTGAGGACGGTGCCGGCAGGGGACGAAGCTGTCTTGGAATAGTGACTACGAGGTGGGCGGCGCGTCTGGAGTGTTGTCGTCAGCGCCCTGCGCGGCGGCTTCCTGCTCCTCGGCGCTTTCGACGATGCGGGCGACGCTGAGGAGTTTGTCCCCGGCCGCGAGGGTGAGGAGCTTCACGCCTTTGCCGCCGCGGTTGACCTCGCGGATGGTGTTGACTGGGCAACGCACGCTCTGGCCCTTGGCCGTGAGTAGCATGATTTCATCGGTGTCCTTCACGCTGAGGGCACCGGCGAGTTTGATCGAGCCGTCTTCGGGGAGATCGATCGCCCAGACGCCGCTGCCGCCGCGGTTGATCAGACGATAATCTTCGAAGCGGGTGCGGACGCCGAGGCCGGCTTCGCTCGCGACGAGGAACTTCGCGTTGTGGTCAACCACTTCGATGACGTCGAGGTAGTCGCTCTCGAGTTTGAAGCGCATGCCGGTGACGCCGCCAGTATTGCGGCTGAGGGCACGGAAGAGGTCTTCGCCGGTCTCGGGGTCGCGCTCGCGGAAGCGGACGGCGAGGCCCTGATGGGAGACGAGGATGAGTTCGTCGTTACCGGTGGTGAGCACGGTGCCGATGACGGTGTCGTTTTCGGCGAGGTTGATGCCGATGAGGCCGCCGTCGCGGGTGCAGGTGGCGTAATCGGCGAGGGAACTCTTTTTGATGACGCCGGCCTTCGTGGCCATGACGAGGAAGCGGTCTTCGGCGAAATCCTTTACGCAGATCATCGCGGCGATCTTCTCGCCCTCGGCGAGACGCAGGAAGCTGGCGACGGATTTGCCCTTGGAGGTGCGGGTGCCCTCGGGGATATCGTAAACCTTCTTGGCATGGCACTGGCCGATGCTCGTCAGGAAGAGGATGTAATCGTGTGTCGATGCTGTGAAGAGGCTCTCCACAAAATCCTCGTCGTAGGTCTCGGCGCCGATCACGCCCTTGCCGCCGCGTTTTTGCGAGCGGTAGTCGGCCACCGGGGTGCGCTTGATGAATGCGAGGTGGGAGACGGTGATGACGCAGCCCTCGTTCGGGATGACGTCCTCCATGCGGAACTCGCTGGCGGAACCGATGATTTCGGTGCGACGGGGCGTCGAGTATTTCGCCTTCATCTCGCCGAGTTCCTTGCGGATGAGAGCCATCAAGACCGTGTCGGACTCGAGGATGGCGCGGAGTTCCTCGATGACCTTCATCAGCTCGAGGTATTCGGCTTCGATTTTGCCGCGCTCGAGGCCGGTGAGCTGGTAGAGACGGAGTTCGAGAATGGCGTCGGTCTGGCGATCCGAGAGCGGATACTTCACCATGAGGCGCTGCTTGGCCTCTTCTTTGTTGGAGGAGGCGCGGATGATTTTGACGAAGTCGTCGAGGTTATCGAGGGCGATGATGTAGCCCTCGAGGATGTGGGCGCGGTCTTCGGCTTCTTTGAGTCGGAACTTCGTGCGGCGCGTGACCACGTCGCGGCGGTGCTCGATGTAGCACTCGAGGAGTTCCTTGATGTTCATCTGCTTCGGGCGCTTCTTGTCGAGGGCCAGGAGCGTGACGCCGAAGGAGGATTCGAGGGCGGTTTTTTGGAAGAGCTGGTTGATGACGACCTTCGCCTGCTCGCCGCGTTTGAGTTCGATGACGATGCGGGTGTTTTCGTCGGATTCGTCGCGGAGATCGCGGATGCCGTCGATTTCCTTTTCGCCGACGAGTTCGGCGATGCGCAGGACGAGGGTATTGCGGTTTACGTTATACGGAATTTCCGTGATGACGATCTGCTCCATACCGCCCTTGAGCTCCTCGGTGTGGGCCTTGCCGCGAGTGCGGACGATACCCTTGCCGGTTTTTAGATAACTGAGGATACCCTCGCGGCCGGAGATGATCCCGCCGGTCGGAAAGTCGGGGCCGCGGACGATTTCGCAGAGGTCGTCGACGGAGACGCGCGGGTTGTCGATAATGGCGAAGGTGGCGTCGAAGATTTCGTCGAGGTTATGCGGCGGGATATTCGTCGTCATGCCGACGGCGATACCGGTGGAGCCGTTGAGCAGGAGGTGCGGTAGGGCGCACGGCAGGACGGTGGGCTCGGTGGTGGTCTCGTTGTAATTCGGGACGAAATCGACGGTGTCCTCTTCGATATCTTTGAGGAGTTCTTCGGCGAGGGCGGTGAGGCGGGCCTCGGTGTATCGGTAGGCGGCGGGGGGATCACCGTCCACGGAGCCGAAGTTGCCCTGGGGGTCGATGAGGGGGTAACGGACGACCCATGGCTGGGCGAGGCGGACGAGGGTGTCGTAAACGGAGGAGTCACCGTGCGGGTGGTAGTTCTTGAGCACCTCGCCGACGACGCCGGCGCACTTCGTGTGGGCGCGGTTGTGCAGGAGGCCCTCGCGGAGCATGGCGTAGAGGATGCGGCGTTGGACGGGCTTCAGGCCATCGCGGGCGTCGGGGAGGGCGCGGGAGATGATGACGGACATCGAGTATTCGATGTAAGCCGACTGCATGATGTCGGTGATATTGGCCGAGGTGAGTTTTTCGTTGGCGGTATACACGGGCGGGGAAAGTGAGAGTGAAGGGGAAAGTGAGCGCGTGAGAGGGAGGGACGGGCAGAGAGGCCTAGAGGATTAGGGTTTGATCGTGGACCACGGGCGGGCTTCGACGAATTGCGCGAGGTGGCCGACGTTATCCGTGGCGATTGTAGCACCGAGGCGAATGGCTTGGGCGGCGAGAATCACGTCGGCGTTAAGTTCGCGCGGATCGCCCACGCTGCGTCCGGTTTTTCGCGATGTCGCCCAGAGTTCAGCGGCCTTGTGCATGTCGGCAGTCGTGATGGGAACGTAATTAATGAGGCTCGGCAGGGCATCTAGATTGGCGAGCGAGCCGGTTAGGTTTTCGACGATCAGGTTGCGGCGGACCTCGTAGTCGGCGATCTCGGGGACGAAGACGGCGATGTTGTGATCGAGCAACGCGGCCAGCCACGCACGATACTCGCGGTTACGCGAGTAATCGGCGTGGGTGAGCCGGCCCAGCGGGCCGGAGTCGAGCATGACGGCTTTGATCACTTCGAGAACAACGGGGCTTCGCGCATGCGATTTTCTTCCAGCTTGGCTTTGAATTTGTCCCAGCTCATCGGTTGGGGATCGGTGTGATCCTTTTCCCAGCGGGCGAACATGGCCCGAGCGATGTCACCTTTAACGGAAATGGGACGAGCGACTTTACGGGAAAGTGAGCGACTGCGTTTGGTTTTAACGGAGGTTTTCATGGTCAGACGTCCAGGAACTGCACGTTGAGGGCGTTGTCTTCGATGAATTGGCGGCGGGGGGGGACTTCGTCGCCCATCAAGAGCGTGAAGAGGGCGTCGGATTTGGCAGCGTCGTCGATGGAGACTTTCAGGAGACGGCGTTTGTCTGGATCCATCGTCGTCTCGAAGAGCTGTTTCGGATTCATTTCGCCGAGACCTTTGTAGCGCTGGATGTGGAGACCCTTGCGCCCGTTTGTGCGGATGTGGGTGACGATTTCGAGGGGGCCGAAGAGCTCGGTTTTGGTCTCGTTCTTCGTGCCGAGGTTTTCGGTAACGGTGTATCGCGCGGTGGCGGTCGGCGTGACGGTGGCGATGTCGAGGCCGGTTTTGGCGAGGATCACGAGGAGCTTCGTCATTTCGGTGCTCTCGAAGATTTCGTGGATGGTGACGCGTTTTTGGGCGGCGTAGGATTTTTTCTCTGCCGGAGCCGGCGGAGCGCCAGCGACCTGGCTGGCTCCGTCGACGGAGGCGGGCTCAATTTGGTCGGTGAGGTCGGCGTTGAGTCGGTGCGCGGTGAGGAAATCGGCGCGGCCGTGTTCGTCGCGGAGGAATTCGTGGCTCTCCTTGTTGCCCTCGCGGATGCGGGCGACGTAGCGCGGGAGGGCGCGGGTGACGGGGTCCTGGGTGTCGAGATACTCGGGGAGCGAGGCACCGTAGCGGGTGACGCCGCCGCCGAATTTATCGAGGAGCGCGAGGTTTTCGACGATGGTCTCGATTTGAGCGGGAGCGAAGATATGGCCGTCGGTGAGGCGGGTGAGGACGATATCTTCGGAGCCGAGTTCGAGGAGGATGCGGTTGAGCTGGTCGTCGTTGTCGACGTATTGCTCACGTTTTTTGCGCTTAATCTTATAGAGAGGCGGCTGGGCGATGTAGACGTAGCCGCGCTCGATGAGACCCTTCATCTGGCGATAGAGGAACGTGAGCAGAAGGGTGCGGATATGGGAGCCGTCCACGTCGGCGTCCGTCATGATGATGATCTTGTGATAGCGGGCCTTGGCGGCGTTGAAGCCGCCGACGGCTTCGTCGCCCTCGCCGATGCCGGTGCCGCACGCGGTGATGAGGGTCCGGATTTCCTCGTTGGCGAGGACCTTGTCGAGGCGGGCCTTCTCGGTGTTGATGAGTTTGCCGCGCAGCGGGAGGATCGCCTGGAAGCGGCGGTCGCGGCCCTGTTTGGCGGAGCCGCCGGCGGAGTCGCCCTCGACGATGTAGAGTTCGGTGAGTGCGGGATCGCGCTCGGAGCAGTCGGCAAGTTTGCCGGGGAGGCCACCGCCATGAAGGGCGCCCTTGCGGACGGTCTCGCGGGCTTTGCGAGCGGCCTCGCGGGCGCGGGCGCCGTTGAGGGCTTTATCGACGATCTTTTTCGCGATCGAAAGGTTGGTCTCGAAATACTGCATCAGGCCCTCGTAGGTCACGGAGCCGACGACGCTTTCCACTTCGGGCGAGAGGAGTTTGACCTTCGTCTGGGATTCGAACTTCGGGTCGCTGTGTTTGATCGAGATGACGGCGGCGAGGCCTTCGCGGACGTCGTCGCCGGTGATCTGCGGATCTTTTTCTTTGAGGAGATTGTTGCCCTTGGCGAATTGGTTGATGGCGCGGGTGAGGGCGCTGCGGAAACCGGAGAGATGCGTACCGCCATCGGGGTTGTGAATCGTGTTGGTGTAACACATCACCTGGTCGTTGTAGGTGTCGTTGTATTGGAGGACGACCTCGCAGTGGATCTCGGCGGGTTTGTCGTCGAGCAGGAGCTTCGTTTCCTTGACGAAGCGGATGGGCTTGGGGTGCAGGGGGGTCTTGCCCTGGTTGATCTGCTTAACGAATTCCTCGACGCCGTCTTTGTAGAAATAGCGTTCGGGCTTGGTTTCAGCCGGGCGCTCGTCAGTGAAAATGATCTCGAGGCCCGAGTTGAGGAAGGCGAGCTCGCGGAGGCGCTGGCCGATGCGGCCGGCGACGAAGACGGTGGTCTCTTTGAAAATCTCGGAGTCGGGTTTGAAGCTGATGTAGGTACCGGTGCCGCTGGCTTTGCCGATCACCTCGAGTTTTTTCACAGTCTTACCGCGCTCGAACTTCATGTGGTGGACGGAGCCGCCGCGGGAGACCTCGACCTCGAACCATTCGGAGACGGCGTTGACGCACTTGGCGCCGACGCCGTGGGTGCCGCCGGAGAATTTGTAGCCGCCCTGGCCGTATTTGCCGCCGGAGTGAAGGGTGGTGAGCACCATCTCGACGCCGGGGACGCCGTATTGAGGATGGATATCGACGGGGATGCCGCGGCCGTTGTCGCGGATGCTGATGGAGCCGTCGACATGGATATTGACGACAATCTTGGAGCAGAAGTTGGCGAGATGTTCGTCGACGGAGTTGTCGAGGACCTCGGATACGCAGTGGTGGAGGGCGCGCTCATCGGTACCGCCGATATACATACCGGGCTTCTTGCGGACGGCCTCGAGACCCTCGAGTTTGCCGAGTTTGGAGGCGTCGTAGGCGTCGGCGCCGGCTTGGTTGATCACGTTGCGTTCTGAGTCGGATTGATCGGCCATGAAAAGTGGTGAGGAGGTAAAAAACGAAAGGAAAAACCTCTCGTGAATCCACCGGAGACGCGAGGGTTTTTTTGAGAAAAAAACACGCGGGAAACGGCCTTCCTGTGCGTTTAAAGCGTGAGTTTCGTTTGACCGGGGTGGGGGTAGCGGCAAGCTCGCCAGTTAAATGCCGAGCCCCGCTATTGAAAGCCTCCTCATCCTCCAAGATCGCGATGTAAAAAGGCTCGCTTTGGAGGGGCAGCTGAAGGGCGTGCCCCGTGATATCGCCGCGGTGGAAGCCAAGATTGCCGCGGAAAAGGCCTCGATTGAGGCTGCGAAACAGGAATTGCGGGAGCTGGAAGTGAAAAAGAAGGGGCTCGAGAACGAAATCGGGTCGGCCGAAGGGAAGTTGGCCAAATACCGGACCCAGCAGTCGATGGTGAAGAAAAACGACGAATATCAGGCCCTCGGGCACGAAATCGAGACGACGGAGAAGGCGATCGGGGATTTTGAGGGGCAGGAACTCGAGATCATGTATTTGATCGACGAGGCGAAGAAGCGATTCGTGGCGGCCGAGGCGGTGTTGAAAGGGAATATTTCCGGGCATGAAACGCGCATCAAAATCTTGCGTGAGCGGGATGTGAATGTGGCGGACGAACTCAAGGGCGCGCACGTCGAGGTGGCGACGGCGCGCGGACCGGTGGGCGAGCGGAATTTGCGGGTCTATGATCGCATCGCGGCGCGGCAGATGCCGGTGGTCGTGCCCCTCGTGAGTCTCGACAAGTGCGGTGGCTGCCACCTGAAGGTATCGGGCGACGTGATTTCCGCCGCGCGCGGCAAAGGCACTGACCCACTCGTGGTCTTGCCCACCTGCGATCAGTGCGGACGGATTGTTTACTGGGAGTAGTCAGAGTGTGCTGGCGGCGGCACTGCTGCCGGTTGACGCGTGTGCGACTAAATCCTTGGGCTTGCGCTGGTCGGTGAGGGGGGCTCAGTTTCGCGGCCTTAGCTTTGGGGCCTGGCGGTCGCTCCGTGTTCTTTGATCCCAAGGTGCGGGTAACGCCGCGCCCGTTTTATACATGGAGAGGAAAGTCCGGACACCATAGGGCAGGATGCTGTGCCAGCTTCACGGCGAGCACAGGAGGCGCGTTTCAAAGCGCGCCGACGGAAAGTGTCACAGAGAATATACCGCCGCGCGGGCAACTGCGCGGTAAGGGTGAAAAGGTGGGGTAAGAGCCCACCGCACCGACGGCGACGTCGGCGGCACGACAAACCCCTTCCGGTGCAAGGCAAAATAGGTGACTGGGCGGCCCGTCCTTTAGTCACGGGTATGCTGCATCATCCGACGTGAGTGCGCGCAAGCGCAGGAGCGAAGGAGGACTGGTTCGTCGCAAGGCGGACCCGAGAGAAATGATCGCCGAAGCGCCGCAAGGCGCAGAACAGAATCCGGCTTATCGGCCCTGAAGCTAAGACTATTTTGCGTCGCACGGCGACCGAGACTAAGCGGAAATACAAAACACGTTAATCTAGATGATCACCCCGATGAAAAACACCTCAACCTCAGCTGCTTTGTTTTTGTGCGTGCTCGGTTCATTGTCCGCGCAACCCCCGCCCGCCGCGGGCGGCAGTCCGATGAATCGGGAAGCGGCGGCGCTGGCGGAACCGTTTGTCGGCATCACGACCGATGGCAAAGCTCAGCCGGGCTTGTTTCACATTCGGTCGACCGGCGTGACGACGGAGCCGGTGAAAAAAGCCGCGGTCGCGTTTCTTGCCGCGCTCACGCCCGAGCAGCGGGCGAAGACCACGTTTCCGGTCGACGATAGCGAGTGGCGGAAATGGATGAACGTGCACCGCTACGTGCGGCAGGGGGTGAGTTTTCTGGAAATGTCGGAGGCGCAGCGCGCCGCGGCGTTTGCACTGTTGCGTGCGTCGCTCAGCGCGAAGGGGCTGAAGCTGTCGCAAGACATCATGAAGCTGAATCACACCCTCGGTGAACTTAACAACAACAACTTCACCGAATACGGCGAGTGGCTCTATCACATTACGGTGATGGGCGAGCCCTCGGCGACCAAGCCTTGGGGTTGGCAGATCGACGGGCATCATTTGATCATTAATTATTTTGTGCTGGGCGACCAAGTCGTGATGTCGCCGGTGTTCGTGGGTTCGGAACCCGTGATCGCACGTGCGGGAAAATATCAGGGCATCGCGATCTTGCAGGAAGAGCAGAGTCGCGGGCTCGCGATGGTGCGCTCCCTCGACGAGGGGCAGCGTAAGCAGGCGATCCTCGACGCCAACAAGCCGGGCAATAACAACTACGCCGAGGGCTTTAAGGATAACGCCGTCGTGCCGCGCACGGGGGTGCTGGGGGCCAACCTCAACGCCGCGCAGCGCAAGGAGCTGTTGGGGCTCGTCGAACTATTCGTTGATAATATGGATGGCGGGCACGCGCAGGTGAAGATGGCGGAGGTGCGGGCGCACCTTGAGCAGACGAGTTTCGCGTGGGTCGGCGGCACGGCTGACGACAGCGTCTACTATTACCGGATACACAGTCCCGTGGTGTTGATCGAATTTGACCACCAGCGACCGGCCAATACGCGGCATCTGCAAAAAAATCCGCAGCAGCCGATCCGTGATCACATCCACGTCGTCGTGCGGACGCCGAATGGGAACGACTACGGAAAAGATTTGTTGCGGCAGCATTTGCTGGCGCATCCGCACTGAGGAACGCGGGCCCGGATGGGGCGCACGGTTACGGATGAACGCCGGCGTATCCCGGCGGCTCGGCCGTCAGCCGTAACTCCGTAGCGAATCGGTTGCCATTTACTGCGGTGCGTAAGTTTTCTGCGCGAGTCCCTTGCCGAGATGCCGACGGAAGGTGGCGAGGTCTTTGACGCCGCCGAGGGCGATCAACTGGCTCGCGAGGTTGCCGACGGCCGTGCCTTCGAGGGCAAAGCTCACGACGGGGAGGCCCGCCTCGTTGGCGGTGGCCTGACAGAGGAGGCGATTTTTTGAGCCGCCGCCGACGATGAGAATGCGTTGGAATTTTTTGCCGGCCATTTTTTCGAACGCGCGCATCGCCTCGGCGTGGCCGCGACCGAGCGAGTCGCAGATCAGGCGCGTGTAGCCGGCGAGATTTTTTGGCACGGGGAGTTTTCGCTTTTTCAACTGGGCGTCGATCGCGGCCTTCATCGAGATCGGATTCGTGAACGCGGGGTCGACCACGTCGAGCAGCGCAGCGGGGGCGGGGAGTTTTTCCGCGGCGGAGATGAGGGCGGCCCATGCGGTGTCGTTGGTCGGCCGCGTCGCGAATTTTTTCATCGTCCCTTCGAGTAACCAAAGTCCGATGACATTTGTGAGCGGCCGATAACGGCCGTCGCCGATGCGTTCGTTGGAGATGCGGGCGGCCAGCGCATCAGCGCCGAGGACGGGGGCGTCGCTTTCGAAACCCACGAGCGACCACGTGCCGGAGCTGATGAAAAGATCGGTGCCGTCGGGCGAGGCGGGCATCGCGTCGTAGGCCGCGGCGGTATCGTGGCCGGGAACGGCGATGACCTGAACGCCGGCGAGCTCAGGAAAGTTTTTCACTTTACCGAGGCGCGTGCCGGACAGAATCGGCTTCGAGAACCATTGAGGCGGCAGACGGAAATGTTTCAGTGCAGCGCCCGACCAGTCGGTGGAATGGACGTCGAGGAGCTGGCTGGTGCTCGCAATCGTCAGCTCGTTTTCCATCCGACCTGAGAGGAGGAAGTTGAAGTAGTCGGGTAGAAAGAGACAGCGTGTGGCGAGATCGGTGAGGGCGGGGCAAGACGCGACGGTCTCCTCGAGTTGCAGCGAGGAGTTATAGAAGACGTTCGGGATACCCGTGGCGGCGTAGATGCGTTCGAGGGCGGCGCGGGTGTTGGCGAGGCGCTGGAGGCCGGGCTGCGTGCGGGCGTCGCGATAGGCGTGGATGGGGAAGACGAGGCGGCCCGCATCGTTGACGAGCGCAAAGTCCACGCCCCAGACATCGACGCCGACCGAGGCGAGTTTGGCGCCGCGCGGGAGGGCGGCGACGGCGGCCCGCAGACCGATCTGGGCTTCGTGCCAGAGGGTGCCGACATCCCAGTAATCGTGGCCGTCGAGCGTGCGGAACGCGTTCGGAAAACGGTGGACCTCGGTGAGGGTGAGACGGTTTTTCGACCAAGAGCCAAGGATGACGCGGCCGCTCGTGGCACCGAAATCGACTGCGGCGGAATAAAGGGTGGAAGGCATAGGCGAGATGAAAGAAAGGGACCGGAGCCGCATGGTCACGGAAAAATCGCGGGCGTTTGCGTGCAAAAATTTGTCGCACTTCCACCACGCCGCCGCGGGATTTGCGGTTGCAAGAAGCGGAACGCGTCACACGTTTTTCCGTTCCTATGCTCAACACCGAGCGAAAACCCATTACCGGCAAGCGTGTGCAATTCATGGCTACGTGCCTGTGCGATGCCTTTTACGACGACGTCGCCGCGGCCACGGTGCAGGTGCTCGAATACCTCGGAGTCGAGGTCGTATTTCCCGAAGGGCAGACGTGCTGTGGGCAACCGGCCTTCAACGGTGGCGACTGGACTGCCTCGCGTAAGGTGGTGCGCCATACAGTGAAAACCTTTGCGGGCGAAGAGCCGGTCGTCGTGCCCTCCGGCTCGTGCGCGGCGATGATGTTTCATGGCACGGTGCTGGAGTTTGAGAACGAAGCTGACCTCGGCGAAGTCGAGGCGCTCGGCCGGCGCACGTGGGAGCTGGGCGATTTTCTTGTCAACGGTCTCGGCGTGAAGACGTGGCCGGGGCGCTTCGAGGCGACGGTGGCCTTTCACCGCTCGTGTCACTCGCGCGGGACGAACAGCAGTTCGGCGGCGTCAACGCTGCTCGGTTCGGTTGCCGGATTGAAGATCGTGGAATTTGGCGAGGGTGAGCAGTGCTGCGGTTTCGGTGGTACGTTCTCGGTGTCGTTTCCCAATATCTCGGCGAGCATGGGTGCTTTGAAGCTCGACCACATCCGCGCGGCGAAGCCCGACGTGCTGGTGTCGGGTGATATGAGTTGCATGATGCACCTCGGCGGTCTGGCGAAAGAAGAGGGCAAGCCGATCAAGACACTGCATCTCGCGCAGGTGCTCCGCGACGCGCTCAAGAACGGAAAACTGATTTAGACCTTCCATGAGATTCCAGCAAATCGATCAGTTTGCCGCCGAGCTCAGAGCTGACACCCGGGCGGCCGTGTATGACGGTTCGAAAAAAGGGCACGAGAAGCGCACCAAGCTGCTCTTCGACGAATACGCCGATCCTGACCGCCTCCGCCGCATCGCCGGAGAAGTGAAGCAGCACGTCGTCGAAAATCTCGATACCTACCTCCCGCAGGTTGAAGCGAAGTTGAAGGCCAATGGCGTGATCGTGCACTGGGCCGCGACCGCCGAGGCGGCGAACCAAGCGGTGCTCGGGATCATGCGCGCCCGCGGGGCTACGAAGATGGTGAAGGCCAAAACGATGGTCAGCGAAGAGACCGAGCTCGCGCATTTTTTGGAGAAGCACGGGATGGAGGCACTCGAGACCGACCTGGGTGAATTCATCGTGCAGATCGACGGCGACCATCCGTCGCACATCGTCAAACCGATCATCCACAAGAACCGTCGTGAGATCGCGACGTCGTTTGAGGAAAACGGCCTCGGTGCTTACAACGACGATCCCCAGACGATCACGCGGCGCGCGCGACATTTTCTCCGCCACAAGTATCTCGAAGCGGATGTCGGCCTGACGGGGGCTAATTTCGTCTCCGCCGAGAGCGGCCGTCTCGTCCTTGTGACGAATGAGGGCAACTCGCGCTTCTGTCTCGCTGCGACCAAGTGCCACATCGCGATGGTGGGCATCGAGAAAATCGTGCCGCGCGACTACGATCTCGCGCTCTTTCTCAATTTACTGGCGCGCAGCGGCACGGCGCAGGAGCTGACGGTTTACACCGAGTTTATCAGCGGTCCGAAATCGCCGACGCAGCCCGACGGCCCGGAGGAGATGCATGTGATCTTCGTGGACAACGGCCGCACGGAGGTGCTCGCGAGTGATTGCCGCGACATCTTGCGCTGCATCCGTTGCGGGGCGTGCCTCAACGTGTGTCCGGTCTATCGTCAGGCGAGCGGCCATGCGTATCGCAGTGTTTACCCCGGCCCAGTCGGCGCGGTGCTCTCGCCGCTGATGATGGGCGACAAATTTCCCCAAAAGGCCGACCTGCCGAAAGCGTCGAGTTTGTGCGGGGCGTGCCACGAGGTTTGCCCGGTGAATATTCCCATTCCCGATTTGCTCCTGCGTCTGCGCAATCGCGCGAAAGAAGAAAACGTCCCTTCCCCGGGTACGCCGCCGATGGGCGCGTGGGCTTTGTTGGCCTCGCAACCGACCGCGTGGCGGGCGTCGCTTTTCGGTGGTAAAATCATCAACTACCTGCCGACGAAGTTGCTGCCGATCCCGGCGTTGCGGGCGTGGGAGGCGAAGCGGTCGTTGCCGGCGTGGCGTGGCGGCGAGTTTAGAAAGTGGCTGAAAACCCGAAAGGGTAGGGCGGACTTCAGTCCGCCTGCGCCGTCACGCGCCGAGGCCAAAAAAGCGGACTGAAGTCCGCCCTCCTCCGATCCCCATGAGCAGCCTTAAGGTCGACCCCTTCATCGCGCCGGAGACGGTGATGCGGGAGTTCACGGCTCGGGCTGTCATCACGGGCGCGATCCTCGGCCTGGTGTTCGGCGCCTCGTCGCTCTACCTCGTGCTCAAAGTCGGTTTGACGGTGAGTGCGTCGATTCCGGTGGCGGTCATCTCGCTGGCCATGTTCCGGGGGCTGTCGAAGGTGGGGCTGCGCGACGCGACGATTCTGGAGAATAACATCACGCAAACGGCGGGGTCGGCGGGTGAGTCGATTGCATTCGGGGTCGGCGTGACGATGCCGGCGATTTTGATTCTCGGTTTCGACCTCGAGCTTTCGCGTGTGCTTATCGTCGCCCTGATGGGCGGGCTGCTCGGCATCTTGATGATGATCCCGCTGCGGCGTGCCCTCATCGTGAAGGAGCATGGCGTGCTCAAATATCCCGAGGGCACCGCGTGCGCCGCCGTGCTCAAGGCCGGTGCCTCGGCCGAGTGCCGCGCCGTGGCTTCGCCCACGGCGCAGGCCGAAATGCGCGCTGCCGAAGCGGCCGGACTCGGCACCTCGCCGGGCGCGAAAGTCATCTTCACGGGTTTTGCCATCGGCTTGCTCTACAAGACGCTCAATGTGGCGTTCAAGGGGTGGAAAGACGTGCCCGAAAAAGTCTTTGGCGCGCCGCTCAAAGGCGGTTCGGTCGGCGCGGAGGTTTCGCCCGAGCTCGTCGGGGTCGGCTACATCATCGGCCCGCGCGTTGCTGCAATCATGTGTGCGGGCGGAGTGTTGAGTTACCTGCTGCTGATTCCGCTGATCAAGTTTTTCGGCGATCACATTCCCGGTGCTTTGGCGCCGGGCACCATACCGATCTCCGAGATGGGGCCGAACCAAATTCGTGGCGCCTACATTCTCTACATCGGTGCCGGCGCGGTCGCAGCGGGGGGGATTATCAGTCTCTTTCAATCGCTGCCGACGATTTGGCAGGGCTTGAAGGGAGGACTGCGTGATATCGGGATCGGTCGCTCGTCGAGCCATGTTCAAGCAGTCGTGCTGCGCACGGATCGGGATCTTTCGATGAAGTTCGTCGGCGTAGGGATCATCGTACTCATGGCGGCGGTGGTGCTGGCGCCATCCCTGCATATGAATCTCCTGGGCGCGCTCCTGATCGTCGTGTTCGGATTTATTTTTGTTACCGTTTCCTCGCGTTTGACGGGTGAAATTGGTTCTTCCTCAAATCCCATCTCCGGCATGACCGTGGCCACCCTGCTGTTCACGTGCCTCATTTTTCTTTTGGTCGGGTGGACCGGTGGGCGTTATTATGTGACGGCCCTGTCGGTGGGTGCGATCGTGTGTATCGCTGCTTCGCAGGGTGGGACGACGTCGCAGGATTTGAAGACGGGTCACTTGCTCGGGGCGACGCCCCGCTATCAGCAGATCGCGATTCTCGCCGGGGCGTTACTCTCCGCGCTGATGCTCGGTCCGATTCTCCTCAAATTGAACGATACCGCGACGGTCTACGTGCCCGCTGCGAAGGTTGCGCCCGCCGGTTTGCAGACCGACGTCAGCAAGTTGGAGAAACGCGAGGCGCTCGTCGGTCCGCAGGCGCGCGACGACGCGGCCTCGTATCTCGTCTGGCAAAAGACCGACGAGGTCGGCGGTCCCGCGGGAAAATATTTTGTCGACGCGAGTGGCGCGGCGGTCTGGCTCGTGGATCCCGGGATCAACGGCACGCACACGACTCGCCCCGATGGCTCGACGGTCCGGAAGTTCGACGCTCCGAAGGCCACGCTGATGTCGTATATTATCAAAGGCATCCTCGACCAAAAACTCCCCTGGGCGCTGGTGCTCCTCGGGGTGATGATCGCGGTGACGCTCGAATTATCCTTTGTGCCGGCCCTCGCATTTGCGGTGGGCGTGTATCTGCCCCTGTCGGCTTCGTCGCCGATTTTTGCGGGCGGGCTCGTGCGCTGGCTGGTGGATCGGCAGATGCGCAAGCGGGCTTCGCACGCGGCGATGACGCCGGAGCAGTTCACGGAAGAAAGCGACAAGAGCCCCGGCGTGTTACTGGCCTCCGGCTACATCGCGGGTGGGGCGATTGCAGGCATCATCATCGCGTTTCTTGCAGGCGTGCTCGATCAGTTCGACGCGACCCTGCACAAATGGTCTTCGGCGAACAATCCGTTCTTCGAAGGGCCCCATGCCGACGCGCTCTCGATGATCCCGTTCATCGCGATCTGCGGTTTCCTCTATTTCGTAGGCCGCGAGAAAATCCTCCACCCGCAGAAAGCTTAAGATGTCCTCCTCCGACGATCGCGAATCCATTCTTTCCCGTGTCCGTGGCGCCCTCGCGCCCTTGCACGAGCGTGCGGCCATGCCTGACTACACCACGGAATTGGCGGTCATGCGCCAGATGATGGGCAGTCGCGATGGATTAGTCGTGTTCGCCGAGCGGCTCGCGTTGGTCAACGGGATCGCACTCACGGACCCGGTCGCATTGGTCGCACGATTGCGCGAAAACAAGTGGCTGCACGGCTACTGCGATCCGGCGCTATGGCCGGCCCTCGCGCCGTTTTTCGGGGCGGATTTTATAGTGGAGACGACCTATGATCGGAAGCGGGTTGACGACTATGCGTTCGGGATCACGCGCGCCGTCGGAGCGATCGCGGAGACGGGTACGATCGTGCTCAACGACGCCACGACCTCACGCCGGCTCGGCGCGCTCGCCCCGTGGGTGCACATCGCTGTGGTGGAGCGTGCGAAGATTTTTTCTGACCTCCCTGAGGCGGTCGCCGGATTGGGGCCGGACACCAACGTGATTTGGGTCACGGGTCCTTCCAAGACTGCCGATGTCGAGGGCATCCTGATCGAAGGCGTCCACGGTCCGGGAGTCCAGATCGCGCTTGTGGTGTAAGGACGCCGACGTTTTCGGCCGCTGGGGAATCCCACCAACCTACACGGCGCTCAGTCGAATTTCGGCACGAAAGCCGTGCGGAGTGCGATTGGAAAAACGCACCTCGCCGCCGCACGCGGCCACACTGCTGCGCACAATCGCGAGCCCGAGGCCGACGCCGCCGGTCTCGCGCGTGCGGGCGGTTTCGGGTCGATAAAACGGTTCGCCGAGCCGAGCGAGCGCTTCCGGGGCCACGCCGGGACCTTCGTCCTCAACGGTAATCCTGACGCCTTCGTCGCTCGTCACTGCGGTAATGAAGATAGCATCGTTCGCTCCCGTGTAGCGCACCGCGTTTCGCACCAGATTACCGATCGCACGGGTGAGCAAAGCACCGTCGGCCCGGACCTCGATTTCGCTCGAGATTGCGACCGAGACGCGTCCGGTGGCCTGCTCGCGTATGAGCATTTCCCGCACGAGCACGCCGAGCGGCACGGCTGCGAGTTCAGTGGCGCGGGGTTGCATGCCGGTTTTTGTGAACGCGAGCAGTTCGGCGACGAGCGCGGCCATTTGTTGGACCTCCTCGCGCACGTCGGCGATCTGCGGTTGCAAAGCCGGATCAGCGCGGGCCTCGAGAATTTCCGTCGCCACTTGGAGACGGCCGATCGGCGAACCGAGTTCATGGGCGACGTCGCCGAGGAAGCGCTTCTGGCCGTTGACGAGGGTATCGAGGCGTTCGGCCATGCGGTTGATTGATGAGCCGAGGACACCGAGCTCGTCGCGGCGACTGAGTTCCACTCGGGTTGCAAACTGACCTTCGGCGATTTGCTCGGTCGCGCCGGAGAGTCGCTTGAGCGCGCGGGTGATGCTGCCGACCAAGGGCAGCCAGAACAAAACCGAGAGCAAGAATGCGCTGGCTGCGATGGCCAGCCATGGGCCGGCGTGGAGGAGTCGGCCCACGGCAAAGACCGAGGAAGCACGGATGATGACCGTGCCGGCCGTGGGTTGGCCAAACTCATTGGGGATGGGCACGCGCAGACCGATCCACGTGGCATCGGGCGACGCGGAGTGCACAATAAATCGTACCCCGCTCCCGCGGGTATCGGGTGGTGGTCGGCCGCCGAGAGGCGGGCCTTCTTTTTTACGACGAGCATCGGGTGGCGGCCCCCGATCGTCGTGGGGTGGCCGTCCCTCTGGGGGGCCTTCACCGCGAGGCGGGCGGGGGCGCGGTCCGCGTGGGCCGGGGCCGGGGCCGCCGGTGCTTTTCTTTTCACGCACGCGTTGCAGCATTTCGGTACGGGCCGCTTTCGCGGCCGCTTGCATAACGTCGCGGCTTGGCGGTTTGCCGGCACCGCCCCAAATGGTTTGGCGGCCCATGGCGATGGGTTCGGCGCGCTCGCCCGGCTCGGGCTCAAAGCCAGGTATGACTTGCACCTCTAGGTGTTGCTTGGTAAAGCGCTCGATGTCCTGCATAAAGCCTTCTTCGTCCATGCAGACCAGGTTGATGGCCGTGCCATCGGCGCCAGCGCGGCCCGTGCGGCCGATGCGGTGCACATAGTCCTCGCTGACATTGGGGATTTCATAGTTCACTACATGCGGCAATTCGTCAATGTCGATACCGCGTGCGGCAATGTCGGTGGCGACCAGGGCGCGTACATCGCCGCTCTTGAATCCGGCCAGTGCCTGGGTGCGCGCTGCCTGGCTTTTGTTGCCATGCAGGGCCATGGCGCTGACGCCGTTTTTCTCGAGGTATTCGGCCACGTTGTTGGCGCCGAATTTGGTGCGGGTAAAGACCAGCACTTGGCTCCAGTTTTGGCTGTTGATGATGTGTGCCAGCAAAGCCTTTTTCTTGCCGCGTCCCACCGGATGGATGATTTGGTTAATGCGCTGCACCGTGGTGTTGCGTGGTGTGACCTGCACGCTTTGCGGGTCTTTCAGCAGCGTAGCGGCCAGGTCGCGGATCTCGTCGCTGAAGGTGGCCGAGAACAAGAGGCTTTGCTTATCGCGCGGCACCAGAGCAAGCACTTTCTTCACATCATGGATAAAGCCCATGTCCAACATACGGTCCGCTTCGTCTAGCACGAGGATTTGCACCTGGCCCAGGTCCAGCATGCCTTGCTGGTGCAGGTCCAGCAGACGCCCGGGGGTGGCGACTAGCAAGTCCACGCCGCGTTTGAGCTTGGCGATTTGC
>Ga0209550_10001854_pt1 | contig 20364 bp, 17 predicted proteins | sample LauGreSuBDMM15SN_2_FD_187567 | JGI IMG/M metagenome (GOLD analysis project Ga0209550, IMG submission 187567) | Freshwater lake microbial communities from Lake Michigan, USA - Su13.BD.MM15.SN (SPAdes) (version 5) | ecosystem: Environmental > Aquatic > Freshwater > Lake | place: Lake Michigan... | reverse complement strand
ACGGTCAACGCCAAGGTTTTAGCAATAAAACCTTGGCGCCAGCCCGATACCGGCCAGTTTAAGCAAAGACGAAGACCCGTAAGGGTATTGGATCTTTTTCAACGGTCAAGGCCTGCGGGGACGCAGGCCATTACGAGGTAGTACTCATGCAATCTTTTTTCTATCGGCTCAGCGCTGCTGCTGCGGCCTTGGTTGTCTCGACCAGCGCGTTCGCGCAAATCTTCCCCCCAACTAAGGCTACGACGGCGGCAAGCACTGTTTCTGCCCAAGCACCCCGCGAACCCTCATTTGCCGAAATCAAGCTTGGCTCTACCCCGCAACTTGCCACGATTGTGGTGACGCCTGGGCGTACCGCCGAGCCCCTGTCAGACACGCTAGGCGACAACAGTGTGATCGGTCGCGACGAGTTAGACACCTTGCCCAACGGCACGCTAGCTGACGCCCTGATGCGCGAACACAGCATTGAAGCGCTCAGCTATGGCGGCCCGCAGTCGCTGAGCAGCGTCAATATTCGCGGTACCAACAGCAATCAATCCTTGATTCTGATTGACGGCCTGCGCATCAATAACGCGACCTCGGGCGACGCACCTCTGAGTGCCATCCCACTGAGCAGCATCGAACGTGTTGAAATCGTACGCGGCACCGCAAGCAGCCTTTACGGCGCCGATGCAATCGGTGGTGTGATCAACGTCATCACGCGGGGCGATCAAGACCGGCCGTTTTCAGCGTACGCCAACGCAGGGGTCGGCAGCTACGCCACCACACAATATGATGCGGGCTTTTCGGGGGCCAAAGATGGCTGGGTGTACAGCTTGTTTGGCGGCTACGGACAAAGCGCTGGCACCAACGCGACGCGACTAACCAATTACTCCTATAACCCCGACAAAGACTCGTACTACCGCAATAACGTCGGTGGCACCTTGGGCTACACCTGGAAAGCGGGTCAAACCCTCACTTTTCAAAGTTATCAATCCAACGTCAATGGCGGCTACGATGCCGGCAAGCCTGACTTCAACGACCGCGGCATTCAAACGGTCAGCACCAATATGCTGACGAGCAAAAACCGAGTATCTGACTTTTGGACCAGCACGTTGCGCGCCGGTTTTACCAACGAGCGATACCAAACAGTCAACGCGGGGGCTGACCTCGTGCCCACGAACCCGCGTGATGGCAAGCAACATTTTGCGACGCGCCAAGGGCAATATTTGTGGCAAAACGACCTGAAGTTTTCACCGACTCAAATCGTATCGCTTGGGTATGAAAGGCTTGAGCAAAACGTTGATGGCACGCTTTCAAATGGCAATTATCCGCAAGCATCCTTTGTGAACTATCAACAAACCGCGCGCGATACCAACTCGCTTTTCGGGATCTATCGAGGCACCTGGGGGCCGCAGTCGGTGCAGGCGAGCATGCGCAATGACAATAATTCGCAGTACGGCAACTTCGTAACAGGCAGTCTGGTGTACGGGCTGTCGCTGACACCGCAGTGGCGAGCCACAGTGGGTGCCAACACGGGCTTTCGTGCACCAAATTTCAATGAGCTCTACTGGCCCGTCACGCCTTTCTATGCAGGCAATCCGTTATTGCAACCCGAGAAATCACGCAATATCGAGATGGGGTTGAAATACTCAACTGAAAAGACGCAATTAAGTTTGGTCGCGTATCGCAACGAGATCACGAACTTGATCTTGACTCAGCCGGTGGTGCCTGGTGATATTTACTCACCCTACGCGCCAATCAATGTCGGACAGGCGCTGATTCAAGGCGTCAGTCTGTTCGGTTCGCATCGCTTCAATAGCGACACGCAAGTGCGGGGTAGCCTGAACTGGCTCGACCCACGCAACGCCGAGACCGGTGCCTTGTTACCTCAACGGGCTCAGCAGGTGGCTAAGCTAGCGTTAGATCAAGCCGTCTGGCGCGCCCGCTTAACAGCCGAATGGTATGTCAGCAGCGAGCGCAAAGACACCATGTCAGGCGGCAACCTGGGTGGCTATAGTTTGCTTAACCTGCAGGGCAGCTATCCACTGCCTGAGGGCGCCGAAGTACAAGTGCGCTGGAACAACGTCTTTGGCAAGCAGTACACCCTCATACAGGGCTATAGCACCTTGGGCTCAAATGTATTTGTCAACTTAGCGTGGCGGATGTAGCATCAGCCATCGGGTTATTGTTGAGCGAACTGTGTGATGCGCACGTTTTTTTGTCGGGCTAGTTTTCTAGTGTGCTGTGTCTTGACCTTCGCAGCTAGTGCGACTGAAATCGAGGTCATCGATGACAGCGGTCGAGCGGTGCTGCTCAAAGGGCCCGCCCGTCGGGTCGTCTCGCTATCGCCTCACACCACTGAGTTAATTTTTGCTGCCGGTGGAGGCGATAAACTGGTTGCGACAACTGAAGGCAGTAATTTTCCGGCACAGGCCCTTACCCTGCCCAAGCTTGGAGATCAGCGTGCGCCGGATCCAGTTCGTGTGGCAGCGTACAAGCCTGATTTAATATTTGGCTGGCTGACCACTGAACTTGACTCGCTCAAAGCGCTGAACGTCCCCATATTTATCAGCACGCCTACCTCGCTCATTGAAATCGCAGACAGCGTCGAAACCTTTGGTGTACTGCTGGGCACCGCCCCAGTCGCGCGGTTGCGCGCGCAAGCCCTACGCCAGAAGTTAGACGCCTTGGCCCAGGCGGCTGCCGGCAAGCGCGTCGTGCGGGTGTTGCTGCAGGCTGGCACCGAACCCGAGGGGGCCTTGACGCGCGAGCATCTTTTATCGGACGTCATCACGTTATGTGGCGGTAGCAACATCATCAACGAAGACGGAGTGGGGGCACCAAAGCTCAGTCTTGCGCAGCTAGCTGCCCGAGCGCCTGAGTTAGTGCTGATCGCACGCATCGGAGCGGGGGCCGCGCCAGTCGTGGATAGCGCCGGTGTGAATCAGTGGCAGAGCGCAGGCCTGCCGGCGGCGCGGCTAGGTCGCGTGTTTATGGTGGATGCGGATGCCGTGTTTCGGTCTGGCCCACGCTTAATCGAAGCGGCCGAGCCCATTTGTGAACTGATCGAGCAAAGTCGAAAATAGCCTCACGCCCGCACGGCTGCACCCTCTTGCCCACTCACGTTAAACTGTAGCGATCGCGACCGGGTTGCCACCAGTCACCACGCATTGACTTACTGAAAAAATATGAAAACAGACTCGTCTGATCCCTTGGTGATTGCCGGTAAGGCCTACCATTCGCGCCTGCTTGTGGGCACCGGAAAATACAAAGATTTTGCGCAGACACGCGAGGCAATTGATGCCAGCGGTGCACAGATTGTTACCGTCGCCATTCGTCGCACCAACATCGGCCAAACGGCTGGCGAGCCTAGCTTGCTTGAGTATTTGCCCCCTAGCCAATTCACCCTACTGCCCAACACTGCTGGCTGCTATTCGGCCGACGAGGCCGTACGCACCCTCAGATTAGCGCGTGAACTCTTGGATGGGCATACCTTAGTCAAACTAGAGGTACTCGGCGATCCGCACACCTTGTTTCCGAACATGCCCGAAACACTCGCCGCAGCTAAAACCTTGGTGGCTGACGGGTTCCACGTGATGGTCTATTGCACCGACGACCCGATCCAATGCCGCATGCTCGAAGACATCGGTTGCGTTGCAGTCATGCCATTAGCCTCCTTAATTGGTTCGGGCATGGGGATCCTAAACCCCTGGAACCTGCGCTTGATTATTGATCAGGCAAAAGTCCCTGTTTTGGTCGATGCGGGTGTCGGCACGGCCTCAGATGCCGCCATTGCAATGGAGCTTGGCTGCGATGGCGTGCTGATGAATACCGCAATTGCTGGAGCGCAGCGCCCAGTTCTCATGGCGAGCGCCATGAAGAAAGCCGTTGAGGCGGGTCGGGAGGCCTTTTTAGCTGGACGCGTGCCACGTAAAACCTATCAGGCGGCACCAAGCTCGCCCACAACCGGTTTGATCTCCCCCCTTACCTCGAACACCAAGACATGAGTGACGAAACAGCGGTACGCGTCATTCCCAACACTTTGACCATCGCCGGCATGGATCCCTCAGGGGGCGCTGGCATTTTGGCCGACATCAAGGCAATGAGCGCCTTGGGTGCCTATGGCTGCGCGGTAGTGGCGGCTCTGACCGCACAAAATACTCAGGCAGTCACCGAGATCTCGCCCGTCAACCCGCAGTTTGTGCGCGCGCAAATTGACACCCTGTTTGCCGATGTTGAGATTCATGCCGTCAAGCTCGGGATGCTGGGGCAAACTGGCATCATTGAAGTCGTTGCAGACCGCCTCGGGCACTTCTTGCCAGCCCATCTCGTTCTGGATCCCGTCATGGTCTCAAAGAGTGGCGATTTACTACTCGAGCAAAAGGCGATTGGCGCCCTACGTGAGCAATTACTTCCGTTGGCCACCTTGATTACCCCCAATTTGCCCGAAGCCGGGGTGTTACTTGAGATGCGCTCAGTCGAGACCGTGCGAGAAATGCGCCGGGTGGCCGAGCGCCTGCGTAACCTGATGACCCACGGCGGGCACCGCTGGGTACTCGTTAAAGGTGGGCATCTTCCCGGTAACGACACGATAGACGTGCTACACGATGGCGACAAAATGATTGAATTGCCGGGGCACCGAATCCAGACACGCAACACACACGGGACAGGTTGCACGCTATCGGCCGCCATAACGGCGCTGTTGCCACAGCTACAAGACGTACCTGAAGTGACTAAGCGCGCTAAAGACTACCTGGTCCGGGCCATTGCTCAATCAGACGCACTCAAAGTTGGTCACGGTCATGGCCCCGTGCACCATTTTTATGCGCTATGGTCAGGAAAACCCTTACAATAAGGGTTTTCCGCAATAAGTACCCTCACAGACTAGATTATGAATGCAATGACTTTGCCTGAGTTTGAACGTGCCCGTTTCAATATGGTTGAACAACAAATTCGGCCCGTAGGCGTATTTGACGCAAACGTAATCGACGCCTTGTTCAAGGTGCAGCGCGAACTGTTTGTGCCGACCAACTTTCGTAGCCTGGCGTTTGCAGACATTGAGATCCCCTTGCAGCTAGGCACTGTCGACACACGTCAGTCAATGCTCAGCCCCAAACTTGAGGCCCGTCTCACCCAACTCTTGCAACTCAAACACGACGACTGCGTGCTAGAAATCGGTACCGGCTCGGGTCATCAGGCGGCGTTGCTGGCACGGTTGGCTCGCTCCGTTACGTCAATTGAAATCGATCCACGCTTAGCAAGCTTTGCCCAGCAAAATTTGCAAAAAGCACATTGCAAAAATGTCACTGTCGAAGTGGGTGACGGCAATAACGGTTGGGGAACCGCCGAATACGATGCAATTTTGGTAAGTGGTGGAGTCGACAAAGTGTCAAATGCGCTCAAATATCAATTAAAGCTAGGCGGGCGCATGGTCGTGATCGTCGGCCAGTCACCCTCAATGACTGCCTATCGCATCACCCGCACGACTGCAGCGAGCTTTGAAACCACATCACTGTTCGAGACCGTGATTAAGCCGCTCACAGGGGCCTGTGGTTCACGCTTCAAGTTCTAAAAACTTTACCCTGCACCAACCGCAGGTTAGAACTGGCTGCGAAAGCACAACATAGTCTGCCAGTAAAAAAATCTAGCGGTATCGGCTCTTAGCGCTGTCGAATTTTTTCGATTAGGTTGGTCGTTGAGCGTGCGAACTCAAACGGTATGGCTACAGCTTTACCGCCCCACGACTCAACGAGCTTGGTTTCGGGCAGCACTTGCATCTCGTAATCCCCACCCTTGACGATGATATCGGGCCGAAGTTGCCCGATGATTTCAAGGGGTGTGTCTTCATCGAAAACAACGACTGCAGTCACGCATTCAAGAGCAGCTAACAACGCAGCGCGATCGGCTGCAGTGTTCACTGGGCGGTCTGGTCCTTTGCCCAAACGCTTGGCAGAGGCATCCGAGTTCACACCTACGACCAAGGTTGCGCCAAGCTGTGCTGCCTCATCTAAATAGGTGACGTGACCGCGGTGCAGGATATCAAACACACCATTGGTAAACACCAAAGGCTTGAGCCACTGCCCGCGTGCGATCCTTTCAACAGCCTGCTGCGCTGAAAGGATCTTGGCTTCGAACCGCGCACTCAAGCGACTGAGCCTACAGCCCCCGAGGCTGAGCGAATCAGTTCTTTGCGATAGCGGTTCAAGTCTTGCACGGTCTTAAATGAGCTATCCATTAAGAGCGACATGTTATGCAAAATACGCGTGCTAACTTTGTGCTCCCAGTCTTTATCAAAGACAATTTGATTGTCTAACCAACGCTCAAGCCATCCTGGCTCGGGCAGTTTTGACTGAACGGTATCATTGGGAAACATGTCTTTATTGACATGAAGATTCGTTGGATGCAAGGCCTGAGGCGTGCGGTGCGCCGACGCCATCAAAACACCGATTTTGGCAAAGGCCATACGAGCCTGCGCGCCGATTTCTTGTCCGCGTTGCGTCAGCGCGCGCTTCATATAACGTAAATAAGCACCTGCGTGACGAGCCTCGTCTTGTGCAATGACTTTATAAATTTCTTTGATCACCGGTTCAGTGTGCCAATCAGAGGCACGACGGTACCAGTGATTGAGCCGCACCTCGCCACAGAAATGCAGCATCAGTGTTTCAAGCGGCGGCGCGGGGTCAAACTCGAAGCGCACGCGGTGCAGTTCTTCTTCGGTTGGAACCAAATCTGGGGCAAAGCGGCGCAAGTACTCGATCAACACGAGTGAGTGCTTTTGCTCTTCAAAAAACCAAACCGACATAAAGGCCGAAAAATCGCTGTCGTCTCGGTTATCACGCAAAAACATTTCAGTCGCAGGAAGCGCAGCCCATTCGGTGATGGCGTTCATTTTGATCGTCTGCGCCTGCTCGTCAGTGAGCTTGCTGCGATCAAAGTCTTGCCACGGAATATCGGTGGCCATGTTCCAGCGCACGGATTCCATTGACTTAAAAAGTTCTGTGTAGAGCATATTCACTGCCTTTAAGTTTAAATTTCAATCAACGCATTAGCGTCCAGAGTGCAACTGCCAAACTCAGGGCAGCCACGCCCGTTAATGCCACCAATACACGATTGCTTTGCTCGCGCGAGCGCCGCATTAGTTGCAGTTCGTGCAAGACCTGACTCGACACATCTGCGCGACTGAGTTGAGCATGCACCAATCGCGGTAATTCAGGTAACCACTGCGCCCACTGACCTGCCTCTTGCATCAGCTTCTTACGAGTTCCCTTTAAACCAACCCGCTCAAGCATCCAACGCTCGAGGTAAGGTTTAGCCGTTTTCCATAAGTCTAACTGCGGATCGAGCTGGCGACCTAATCCTTCGACATTTAGAAGGGTCTTTTGTAACAGTACCAACTGCGGCTGTATCTCGACATTAAACCGCCTTGAGGTCTGAAATAGGCGTAATAACACTTGTCCAAGTGAGATTTCAGCCAAAGGCCGATCAAAATAGGGCTCGCAGACTGCACGAACCGCCCCCTCGAGCTCTTCTTCGCGCGTGGTCGCTGGCACCCAACCTGACTCAATGTGCAAGCGCGCTACACGGCGGTAATCACGTTGGAAAAATGCTAAAAAGTTTTGGGCAAGATAGTTTTTATCAAACTCAGAGAGCGACCCCACGATGCCAAAATCGAGCGCGATATACCGGCCGAGCGTCGCGGGCTGATCCGAGACATAAATATTGCCCGGGTGCATGTCCGCATGAAAAAAACCATCATCGAAGACTTGCGTGAAAAATATTTCGACGCCGGTACGCGCCAGCGTAGGAATATCAACACCTGCTTGCTTCAGGCGTTCAATTTGGCTGACCGGGATACCGTACATGCGCTCCATCGTAAAGACGGTCGACGCGCAATAATCCCACATGACCTCGGGTACCCACAGTAACTCACCGCGTTTGCTCTCAGGGCCAAAGTTACGGCGAAGCTGACTGCAATTAGCAGCCTCGCGCAACAGATCAAGCTCGTCATGCAGATGCTTATCAAATTCAGCAACAACCTCACGAGGCTTCAAGCGCCGCCCGTCGGGGACCAAGCGCTGTACCAGGCTGGCAAGCACCCGCATCAGCGAGAGATCTTTATCGATGACTTCGAGCATACCCGGGCGTAATACCTTGACTGCGACATGACGCCCATCATGAAGAACCGCAAAGTGCACCTGTGCAATGGATGCAGAGGCAACTGGATCAGTTTCGAACTGTGCAAACAGTGTCGAGGTGGGCGCCCCAAGTGCGGCTTCAATCATCGCAGCGGCTTTGTCTGAGGCAAACGGTGCGACTCGATCTTGCAGCAAGGCAAGTTCATCCGCCACGTCCATTGGAATCAAATCGCGACGGGTTGACAACACCTGTCCAAACTTCACAAAGATAGGGCCCAGAGCCTCTAGCGCAAGGCGCAGACGCATCCCGCGCGGCATTGTGGGGCGCGAACCCAAACGCACTAACCACAACAAACGATAGGCCAGCGGATGGTCTATGCCCGAAAGCACAAGTTCATCGAGCCGATAGCGCAGCGCAACGACGATGATGCGTAAGAGTCTGGGCAAAGACATCATAAAGAGGTGCCGAGGCGCGAGGTGAGGCGCGACAGTCGCGCTTGAAGTGCAGCGTGTCGCCGATCGATTTGAGCTAAGTGGGCCAAGGTGACCTCGCGCTCTTGCGACAGAGACGCGAGAGCAGGAGCGGTGGCCAAGGTGTTGGTTTCTTCAGATAAATATTCAGCAAGATTCTCGGCCACGCCGCGCGCGAACGACTGCGCGCCAACGAACACGCCTTGTACGCCTTTTGCCAGGCGGCGCGCGGGCACGTCTCCCAGCCATTGAGCCAAGGCGTCTTCGGGATCGGGGCGCAAATCACGCGCCAGGTCAGACACAACTTGTGCTAACGCAGCCTGCCCAGTGACATGTACGCCTTGGGCAATATCGGTTTGTGCATCGGGCGCAAGTAGTGCTGCCCATGATAGTTTTTCAGCGATCAACTCAAGCACGACATCAGGCACCGCTGCCGAGTCTGCTGCCTCGAGAGTGCCATCGTGCCCAATGGTAAACGTCACCTGAAAACCGCCAACACAGATCCGCAGTGTTTGCCCGGCATGGGCTGCTAAACGTTGCGCTGCCCAGGGTTGTTGCTGAGTCAACAGATTGAAGGCGTGCGCCCAGAACCTGACGGGGTGTAAGGCGAACCTCGTCGGCAAAGAAGGGAGGGCGATGGTCACGTAGGTGCAGGCACTAGAAGTCTATTTGAAGGCGTAGTTTAACGGGTGAACTGACCGTTGGTTGAAATGGGCATAAAAACGCCCGCTAGGCGGGCGTTTTTAGATACAACGTTGAAGCACTAACTTAGCTGGCCTGCGTCACTGGGATTTGTTGAATACCTGCCAACAACCAACCACCTTGCTCAGGTTTAAACAGATTCCAGACTTCTTCGAAGCGGAACGCTTCTGCACCGGCTTGCTCACGCAACATGCCCGAAAAGCGCACGCTCGCCAAATGACCGTCAGTGACTTTTTCGATACCTAACATTTCAGCGTTGAGCAACACCACTTCGGTATGGTTTTCGCCAACACGCCCTGACAACTGAGCCTGCAACTCTTTGAGCAGATCGTCGGTCAAGAAGTTACGCATTTGGGTCAGGTCGCCGCTATCCCAAACTTTCTGAATCGAGACGAACTGCGCTTTCGCTTCTTGCAAGAAGCGATTGGTATCAAAGTCAGCTGGAATAAACCAATTTTGATCGGGCGCTGGTGCATCTGAACCAAACCCTGCTGCCGACATCGAGCCTGTGGCTGAAGCGGGCATCGCAACCGGTGCGGCGCTAGGCGCAGCACTTTCACGGTACATCTCGTTGGCAGGTGGTTGCCCTGCAGACGCGTTGCCTGCACCTTGTGCTGCAGGTTGTGCTGCCGAACCGCCGCGCATTCTACGCAGTATGAACATCACAGCAAAGATCGCCACACCGGCCAACAACGCCACCATTAAAAAATCGGCCATGGCGCCACCAAGACCAAAGTGCGACAACAGGGCTGCGATACCTAAGCCTGCAGCGATACCGGCCAAGGGACCAAGCCAACGCGAAGCGCCACTAGGCTTTGCCGCGGCGGCAGCAGGCGCAGCTGCGGGCGTTGCGCTCTTTTGTGCTGTTGAGCCAGTTGCCGCAGCAGGGGCTGCAGGCTTTTGGCTGCTGACATTGCTGGATTGCTTGCCAGAGCTGGTGCCGCTACCGGCACGCGCCGCTTGGGCGTCGAAAGTGACCGCAGACAACGATACGCCGCCTAAGGTAATGAGTGCTGCCGCAAACACACGAGTAACAAATCGGGACATCTTGAGCTCCTCGGCGCCTGAGCGCCAAAACATTCAAATAGTGTTTAAAAGTCGAAGACTCTCAAATCTTACTAGAACCTGAATCTTACTCAAAGCTGAACAGGTTGTAAAGCATGGACGATAAAAATGTGCAGAAGTTCCGTCATTCGCCACATTTCAGCGTGTAATCATGGCTAATCGTTGCTTAACCATCGGCCAGATGGGTCGCACGTTAGCCCAACTTAACGCCCTCATGCAAGGCCGTTAAGCCCGCCGACAAGTTAAAAAACTGCACACGCGACAACCCTGCCTCGCTTAGCATGCCTTTGAGTGTTTCTTGATCAGGATGCATACGAATCGATTCGGCTAAATATCGGTAACTGTCAGCATCACCTGCCACTTTTTGACCGAGCCAGGGCAAGATCTTGAACGAATACCAGTCATAAGCTGGGGCCAGGGGCGCCGCAATCTTTGAAAATTCGAGCACCAACAGTTTGCCCCCCGGTTTAAGCACCCGTGTCATCTCAGCTAAGGCACGGTCTTTGTGGGTCATGTTACGCAAACCAAAGGCTACCGTCACACGGTCAAAATAATTTGACGCGAATGGCAAGTGCTCGCCATCGCAGACTGCGCAAGGCAACACCACACCATCGTCAAGTAACCGATCTCGCCCAACGCGCAGCATCGAGTCGTTGATATCTGTCAGCCAGACCTCACCTTGCGGGCCTGCCTGCTTGGCAAAGGTGCGGGCCAAATCGCCCGTGCCCCCAGCGATGTCCAATACTTTCATGCCGGGGCGTACCGCAGCGCGCCCGATGGTGAAGGCCTTCCAAACGCGGTGTAAGCCGGCAGACATCAGATCATTCATCACATCGTAGCGCGAGGCCACAGAGTGAAACACCTGCGCGACCTTGGCCGCCTTCTCTGATTCAGCGACCGTCTGATAACCAAAATGCGTGTTCTCTTCTGCCATCCCTCTTACCCCGCTTGTTGCGTGATGTCCACTGCCCGAACGGCCGAGGCATCGTGTGGCGTTGCGCATCGCGCATACAGCCGCTTGGTTAAGTAAACTGTCATATACATGACATATTGCCGCCATACTATGTTCATGTCGCGCGCGTAGGCGTGCAATTTAAACTGGTATCCACCATGTCAAGCACCATTTTAGTCGTTGAAGACGAACCGGCCATCCAAGAGCTCATCGCCGTCAACTTATCGTTTGCGGGTCACAAGGTCTTACGTGCCTTCGATGTGACGCAAGCAGAAACTCTCATTCGTGCCGAATTACCCGATTTAATCCTACTTGACTGGATGCTGCCGGGCGCTTCGGGCCTCACCTTAGCGCGAAAACTACGTAGCGATGAGCGCACCCGCCTAGTCCCCGTCATTATGCTCACTGCGAAAGGCGCCGAGCAAGACAAAGTAGACGGGCTTGAAGCGGGCGCCGACGATTACATCACCAAGCCCTTTTCTCCTAAAGAACTGATGGCTCGCATCAAGGCAGTGCTGCGCAGACGTGCCCCGCAACTGACCGATGACCTGATCGAGGTCGAAGGGCTCAAACTAGACCCCACCTCGCACCGCCTAACGGGCAACAGCCAACAACTTGCCATCGGGCCGACCGAATTTCGTCTGCTTCATTTTTTTATGACGCATCCCGAGCGAGTGTTTTCACGCGGCCAGTTGCTCGACCAAGTTTGGGGCGACCACGTATTTGTTGAAGAGCGTACTGTCGATGTGCACATCCGTCGCCTGCGTAAGGCACTCGAACCCTCGAAACACGACATGCATATCGAAACGGTACGCGGTAGCGGCTACCGATTTACTCCACTGATTCCGAAATCTTAAGCTTGATGCGACAATCGAGCGCATGAGCTGGAAACGCACTCTTCTATTTATTGTTTTTTTGTCAGCGATTGCCCTGGCGATTGAATATCGCTGGCAAAACTCGCTCGGCTGGGTTGCGCTATCGCTCACCACCGGCTTACTGTTGGTCATTCGGCGCCGGCACGCTGAGCGCGTGGCGCGCTGGATTTTGTCGCCGGATCAAGACCCGCCCGCAGACGTAGGCCCTTGGGATGACGTTGTGGCGGCGCTGTATCGCCGCATTCGCGACCAAGCCGCCACCATCCAAGAGCTTGAAGAGACCAGCACCAGCGCCATGGCCGCCGGTCAAGCACTGCCTGTCGGGGTCGTCACCTTGACCACCGACCTACAAATTAGATGGTTTAACCTAGCGGCAGAGAAGCAACTACATCTACAGCCAGAGCAGGATCTCGGACAAAACTTACAAAATATCCTTCGCGCGCCGGCCTTTGCGTCTTACGTCAAATCGGGCAACTGGTCTGAACCACTCACTCTTAAAATCAACCACGCAAGCGGTAACTACAGTCTGCTGCTACGCTTGGTGCCCTACGCGCGCGATCGCACGCTGCTGATCACTCGCGATCTGACTCAAATCGAGAAACTCGAAACCACTCGTCGCGATTTTGTTGCGAATGTTTCACACGAAATGCGCACACCACTGACGGTGCTGGCGGGCTTTGTTGAAACCTTACGCGATGCCCCTGAAGGTGCGTTAAACGCGCAACAACGCGAACAGTATTTTGGTCTCATGGCTGAACAAGCGCAACGCATGCAGGCGCTCGTGACCGACTTGCTCACCCTGTCCGACTTGGAGACATCCCCAAGCGCAGAGTTCACAAGTGTGCGAGTCGCGCAACTGATAGACACTGCGCGCACGCAAATTGAAGCACTCTCGGGTGGGCGCCATCAGTGGGACTGGCAAATAGAAGCAGGTGTTGATCTGGCTGGCAATGCCTCAGAACTCGCCTCTGCGTTCTCGAACCTGCTGACGAACGCGATTCGTTATACGCCCGATACCGGCACCATTCGCGTCAAGTGGCAGAGTCTAGCAGACGGTCGCGCCCGTTTTAGCGTGACAGACACCGGGATTGGAATCGCCTCCGAACACCTGCCGCGTTTAAGCGAGCGCTTCTACCGAGTCGATCGTGGCCGCTCGCGCGCACTTGGCGGTACCGGACTGGGGCTCGCCATCACCAAGCATGTCGCTATGCGGCATGATGCAATCCTTGAGGTTCAGAGCAAAATCGGGCAAGGCAGCTGTTTTAGCTTAGTGTTCGACGCTGAGCGCGTACTACGCAATCTGTAACCGTTGAAATGCTCAGGCTGCAACTCAACAAAAACGCTTAAACTGCGACTGTTAACGCGTACGTGGCGTTTGTTTACTGCAGCTTGATGCACCGCATGATCGCACCGACCTTTACTTTGCGCCACCTAGGCGACCACTGTCTGAGCCTCGATTTTGGCGATGCGATTCTTGCCGAGACGGGTTTGATTTGCCTGGCGGCCACTGAAAAAATTCGAGAGGCTCGCCTGCCTGGCGTAACTGATGTGGTGCCCTCTTACACAAGCGTGGCGGTGCATTATCACGCAGAGCCTCAAACTGGCTTGCCAAATTTTCAAAGTCTGTCCGAAAGCCTCACGGCACTCATTCGAGCAGGCCTGGCGCCCGCGACTCACGCGCAACGAACCGTCGACATTCCGGTCTGCTACGGTGGCGAACATGGCCCTGACTTAAGCGACGTTGCGAAGGCAACAGGCCTCACAGAGCAACAAGTCATACAAATGCATTGCGCACCAGGCAGTATGGTTTTCATGCTGGGCTTTGCCCCAGGCCATCCTTATATCGGCATCCACGACCCCTTATTCGCACTGCCACGTCGTGATGTCCCGCGCACGGTGGTGCCGGCAGGCTCTGTCGCCATCGCCAATCGCCAGTCAACCATCTATCCCACGCGACTGCCGGGCGGCTGGCATATTTTAGGCGCCACGCCACTTAAGTTATTCGACCTAGCGCGCCCTCAGCCGACCTTACTCTTGCCCGGTGATCACATTCGTTTTGTGCCGATCTCATCAGCCGAGTTTGACCAACTCGCTGCGCAGCAAAATCAGGTGCAAGCATGAGCATGGTCGTTCTGAAGCCGGGCATGCTCAGCACGTTTCAAGACCTTGGCCGCTTCGGGCAACAACACTTGGGGGTGTCGGTGGCGGGTGCCATGGACCAACGCGCCCATCAGTTAGCCAACGTGCTTGTCGGCAACGACCCCGCTCTTGCCACCCTTGAGATCACGTTAACAGGCCCAACGCTTCGTTTTACAAAGCCGTGTTGTCTCGCACTGTGCGGTGCAGACTTGAGCGCCACCTTGAATGGACAACCACTTGTCCTGAATCGGCCGATCGTCGTCAGGGCAAAAGATGAACTCAGCTTTGGAGGGCGCCAGCACGGCACGCGCGCTTACCTCGCGGTGCACGGTGGCTTTGCGCTAACGCCGGTGCTGGGTAGCACCAGCACCTATCTGCGCAGCGCCATGGGCGGCTGGCACGGCCGTGCGTTGCGACGCGACGATGAGATCCCTTTACTGCAGCCTCTAAAAAATGAGGGGCTCGAAGACCTCGCCATGGATTTATGGTCGCTCAAAATCTATCTGCCAGCGGCCCTGGCAGAGCCACGACAGGCCTTTGTACGGCTGATTAAAGGCCAACAATGGGACGAGTTCACCCCCGAAAGCTGTGCCGCCTTACTCACCGAACCCTACCGCGTCAGCCCTGACTCTGAGCGCATGGGTTATCGTCTGCAAGGGGCACCTCTTTTGATGACAACGCCCCGTCAAATGATCTCTGAAGGCACGACCTTCGGTACCATCCAAGTGCCTGCAGGTGGCCAGCCAATCGTCTTGATGGCCGATCGTCAAACCACCGGCGGCTATCCCAAAATGGCTTACGTTGCGAGCGTCGACTTACCGCGACTGGCTCAGATGGGGCCTGGCGATATGGTGAGTTTCAGAGCCATTAGCCTTGAACAGGCGCAGGCGCTTGGCGTTGCCCGCACGCAAGCTTTTGCGACACTTGCAGACGCGCTACAACCTGTACGAAACTTATTGCTAAATCACTAAAAACTTATTGCTCAATTGCTGAGAACTTGTTGCTAAATTACTGAGGACATGATGACACTAAAAATTGATCTGAACTGCGATATGGGCGAGAGCTTTGGCGTCTGGAAGCTCGGTAATGACGAGGCCATTCTGCCCTTCGTCTCATCCGCAAATATCGCCTGTGGTTTTCATGGTGGGGATCCGGCCACCATGCGTAAGACAGTGGCCGCCGCGCTTAAACAAGGCGTTGCCCTCGGCGCCCATCCGGGCCTGCCTGACCTACAAGGCTTTGGCCGTCGCAATATGGCCATCACCGACCAAGAAGCCTACGACATGATGGTCGTACAGATAGGCGCCTTGGCGGGCGTCGCAGCCTCGCAAGGGGCTCGTCTGCGCCATGTCAAAGCACACGGCCAGCTGTACAACATGGCGGTCAAAGACGAAGGGCTCGCCCGTGCCTTGGCACAAGCGACCTACGATGTGGATCGCGAGCTTGTCTTTTTTGTCTTAGCAGGCAGCGCCATGGTACCGATCGCTCAGTCGATTGGCCTGCGTGTCGCGCAAGAGGTCTTTGGTGATCGCACTTACTCACCTGATGGCACGCTCAGCCCGCGCAACAAACCAGGTGCCATGATCGAAGACGTACAAGTGTCGATCAAACACGTCTTGCAAATGGTGCAAACAGGCACCCTTACCACCAACGACGGCAGCGTGGTCAAAGTGCAAGCGGATACGCTATGCATTCATGGCGACCAGCCGGGTGCGGTCACATTTGCCAAGGCGATCCGCGAGGCACTTCTCACTGCAGGGGTTGAAGTCGGGGCTTGAGCTTGGCTTGAGCTTGGCTTGAGCTTGGCTTGAGCTTGGCTTGAGCTTGGCTTGAGTCGGGGCTTGAGGCCTAGCCCCTGACCGGGCAGGCGCTTAACAGACGCTCGGCAATATAAAGGTCTTGCAAGGCAATGCCCGAGCTATCAAAAATGGTGATGGCTTGGTCGTCTTCGCGACCCAAGGCCTGGCCACTGAGTACCGCGCCGATTTGCGTCAATGTCACAGTGCCGGCCTGAATCAAGGCGGCAGCGTGTTGAAACTCACCGATCACCATTGATTGTGCCGCCAAATCACAAAATAGTTGCGAGCGACCATACAAGCCGGTCGGCAACTCTTGCTTGCCGACGCCATCAGCACCCATGCACGAAATATGTGTGCCTGGACGTATCCAATTCGCTTCGAACAATGGCGCTTTTGCTGGCGTCGCCGTCACGATGATGTCGGCGCGTGCACAGGCGTCTTGCGCCGATGCACGTTCAACTTTCAACCCGTGGGCAGCCAGGCGCTGGGCAAAGCGCTCTGCGCGCGCCGCATCTGAATTGACCACCAGAACGGTCTCAATATTGCGAATGCGAGCAATCGCCATGCAGTCGTAGCCGGCCTGATTGCCAGCGCCAAAAGCCGCAAGCGTTTTCGCATTTTTACGCGCCAGCTGATTAGTTGCAACCGCGTCTGCTGCAGCAGTGCGATACGCATTCACGACACCCGACTCGATCACAGCACGCACGCCGCCAGTATCTTGATTAAACAAAACAGTCACTGAGTTGTGAGTCGGTAGACCTCTGGCCGTATTGCCGGGCCAGATAAAGCCCATTTTCAAACCAGCGATCGCCTCGGTGGCACCCGACTTTACAGAAAAGCGGTTACGCGGATCTGAGCCGTGGGCAATCAGTGCCGGAAACACCACTGAGCCTTGTGCGCTAACGGCCTGAAAGGCTTCGCTTATCGCCTCAAAGGCCATTTCGTGCGTCACGACGATAGACGATTGCGCTTCAGGTATATATCGCATTAACGTTCAAACCTTATGCTTCCGTGTATTGTGACTTGCCGCCAGTTTTAGCGCGATCTCTGCAACAGGAGCGCGCTCAATTCGCGCACTCGTACGCCAAGAACGCGCCAAATCTAGTGCCCTCTCAGCACCAGCAGCATGCTAAACCAGCACGCGCTCAATGCCACCATCGTTGGCTTTTTTCACGTACTCTTCCAGCCAGTTTTCACCCAAAATCAATCGTGCCATTTCGACCACAATGTAGTCGGCTTTGGCTTCAGTATCTTGCTCAAAGCGCGACAAGCCTTGCATACACGAAGGGCACGAGGTCAACATCTTGATGTCACCCTCAAACCCATCTGCACGCAATTCTTGCGTGTTTTTAGCCAGCTCTTCTTCTTTGCGAAACCGAACCTGCGTCGAGATATCAGGCCGCGTCACGGCCAGCGTGCCCGACTCGCCGCAACACCGCTCAGTTTTAATCGCCGAGTCACCCACTAACGAGCGCACGGTTTTCATTGGATCTTGCAGCTTCATGGGGGTATGGCACGGATCGTGATACATGTAACGCGTACCTTGCACGCCCTCGAGCTTGATGCCTTTTTCAAGCAGATACTCGTGAATATCGATCAAGCGGCAGCCCGGAAAGATCTTTTCAAACTCATAGCCTGCCAACTGGTCGTAACAAGTACCACAACTGACCACAACGGTTTTGATATCGAGATAATTTAAGGTGTTGGCCACACGATGAAATAACACGCGATTGTCGGTGATGATTTTTTCGGCTTTATCGTCCATGCCGTTGGCGCGTTGGGGGTAACCGCAGCACAAATAACCTGGCGGCAACACTGTTTGTACGCCAGCGTGCCAAAGCATCGCTTGCGTGGCCAACCCAACTTGTGAAAACAAACGCTCAGAGCCACAGCCCGGAAAATAAAACACCGCCTCTGTTTCGGCCGAGGTTTCACGCGGCCGGATAATTGGCACGTAATCAGCGTCTTCGATATCCAATAGTTTGCGCGCGGGCTGCTTGGGCAAGTTACCCGGCATTTTTTTATTTATAAAATGCACCACCTGCTCGCGCAACGCTGGCTTGCCGACTGTCGCAGGGGGTTTCGCGGTTTGCTTGCGCGCAAACTTTGAAAACAAATCGTGGACAAACCGCTGCACCTTGTAACCCACGCCAATCATCGCCATCCGTGTCGCGTTGATCGTTGCAGGGTCTTTGGCATTTAAAAAGAACATGGCCGCGGTGGTGCCAGGGTTAAATGATTTATGGCCCATGCGGCGCAGCACAGCGCGCATGTTCATTGAGACCTCACCAAAATCAATATCAACTGGGCACGGGTTGTAGCACTTATGACACACCGTGCAATGATCCGCGACGTCTTCGAATTCTTCCCAGTGTTTTAAGCTGATCCCGCGACGGGTTTGCTCTTCGTATAAAAAGGCCTCAATCAACAGCGACGTTGCCAAAATTTTATTACGTGGAGAATAGAGTAGGTTGGCACGTGGCACGTGGGTAGCGCATACGGGCTTGCATTTGCCACAACGCAAACAGTCTTTAATCGAATGGCTAATCGCACCAATATCGCTTTGCTGCATGATGAGGGATTCATGCCCCATCAAACCAAAGCTCGGCGTCCACGCGTTACGCAAGTCTGCCCCGGGCATAAGTTTGCCGGCGTTAAAGTGATCGTTTGGATCAATCTTGCGTTTGTAATCCTGAAACGGCGCCAGCTCGGCCGAAGATAAAAACTCATACTTGGTGAGGCCAATGCCGTGCTCGCCCGAGATCACCCCATCAAGGTCGCGTGCGATTTGCATAATCCGCGCCACTACCACGTTGGCCTCGCCAAGCATTTCATAATCATCTGAGTTGACAGGGATGTTTGTGTGCACGTTGCCGTCTCCGGCATGCATATGCAAGGCCACAAAGACGCGGCTTTTTAACACCCGAGCATGCACCGCCTGCAACTCAGTCATCACAGGCGCAAAATCTGTGCCGCTGAACAAACCCGACAACTCGGCCTTGACTTCGGTTTTCCAGGAGATGCGCAGACTGCGGTCTTGCGCCATGTCAAACAGTCGCGCAGTGGGTTGACTGTTCAGCCGCTCGCGCGCTGTCACAACGAGTGCGTCTAAGCCATACAACCCAAAGGATTCAAGCGCTTGCTGCAACGACAAATCAAGATTGTCGCGCACCCAGCGCCAGCGTCGGCGTACCTGCCCAAGTACCTCAAGGGCCTGCGCTTTACGCTCGTTGAGCGCCTCTTCGATCGACACGCCTTCTTCGGTGCTTCGGTCAAGCTTGGCCACTGGCAACCCGCCCGCGCATACTGCTTCGAGGGCATCGAGCAGCTTGAGCTTATTGCGAATCGAAAGCTCGATATTGATGCGCTCGATATGGTCGGTGTACTCGCCCATCCGGTCAAGCGGGATCACCACATCTTCATTAATTTTGAAGGCATTGGTATGACGCGCAATGGCGGCAGTACGCGCCCGGTCGAGCCAAAACTTTTTACGCGCCTCTGCGCTCACCGCAATAAAGCCTTCACCATGACGAGTATTGGCAAGGCGCACGACTTCGCTGGTGGCTGCTGCCACTGCAGACTCGTCGTCACCCACAATATCGCCAAACAACACCATTTTGGGCAATACACCGCGCTTACTTTTGGTTGAATATCCTACCGCACGCAAGTAGCGCTCATCCAGGTGCTCGAGTCCGGCTAATAACGCACCACGGGCGCGGCCGGTTTGATCAAGGTAGTTTTTAATTTCCACAATCGAGGGGATCGAATCACGCGCCTGACCAAAAAACTCAAGGCAGACTGTACGGGTGTGGCGAGGCATCCGATGCAACACCCAGCGCGCGGCCGTAATCAGGCCATCACAGCCTTCTTTTTGTACGCCTGGCAAACCCGATAAAAACTTATCGGTCACATCTTTACCCAAGCCGATTTTACGCAGCCCAGCGCCATCGACATCAAGAATTTCAGTGCGCAAGGGGCGTTCGCCCGCAGGAGCAGTGCCGTCAGACCATCGCAGTTCAAACCGAACACGTCCGGCTTCGTGGATTTTGCCCATGTTGTGCTCAAGGCGCGTGACATCGAGCCAGTTGCCATCGGGGTCAACCATCCGCCACCAGGCGAGATTATCCAAGGCTGTACCCCAGAGCACAGCTTTTTTACCGCCCGCGTTCATGGCGACATTGCCGCCTACGCACGAGGCATCTGCTGAAGTGGGGTCGACCGCAAAGACAAACCCCGCAAGCTCGGCG
>Ga0209550_10001852_pt1 | contig 20378 bp, 18 predicted proteins | sample LauGreSuBDMM15SN_2_FD_187567 | JGI IMG/M metagenome (GOLD analysis project Ga0209550, IMG submission 187567) | Freshwater lake microbial communities from Lake Michigan, USA - Su13.BD.MM15.SN (SPAdes) (version 5) | ecosystem: Environmental > Aquatic > Freshwater > Lake | place: Lake Michigan... | reverse complement strand
TTTTGCAAATGTGTGACAAAATCAGATGTGTCCTCGAGCAGCAAACGTGACGCTTCATCTGTCCCTCTGATGGTAACATCTCGGATATTCATAGCAGCGAAAACCTTGCTTCGAATGAGGTCGTAGACAGGACTGTCAGAGAACTTACCACGGGTCATTGCATCCTTAAAAGCAAAATATTCACGACGCATGACCAAGTCGGTTGCATCCGACAAAGAATCGATCTCGATCTCCTCCTTCTCCTCCTCGCTACCGATGGTTGTGTGCGCGGCCGCCTGATTCTGTGCCGACTGTTCGGCCGCTTTTTTAGCTGCTTTGTTGTAATTGCGGTTTCTACCCAAGACTGCGATGGCCAAATCAATCGAAACAAGTCTCGGAAGAAGCACCGACTCGCACTTCACGGTATCTTTGTCGTACACTTTCCCAGTTTCAAAGATTGCATTCGTGTCGTCCAAAAAAGAACAATAATCGCGAATCAATGCATTCACCTTGTCGAGATGTTCATCGACATTTTTAATCCCATAAATCGATTGCGCCATGACGACGTTGGATACGTACATGTCTTCGGCGTCGTCGCCGGCCACGACATAAACCTTCTCCAAACGATGATTCAAAGTTGCCAACATGTTAGCAAGAGTTGTTACAGAACTCGTCCATTCACATCGCGGTACAAGGGTACCCACCAGCTCCATTGCCTTTCGCTTACCCATCACGAACGAGGTAGAGAACAAAGGGGTGTCTTGCGCACCGCTACTGAATATGATCGCCGGGTACCACAATTTGTCCACTTTCGTTGTGAGATTTATCACCTCTTTTGAACATTCAAACCGTGTGACAACAACCGTGTGACTACACCGAAATCGACGATCGCTTTCGATTTGTGAGTTCACCGAGGAGGCACCACAATTTGGTCCACTTTCGTTGTGAGATTTATCACCTCTTTTGAAGAATCAAACCGTGCGACAACAACCGTGTGACTACACTCACTGAAATCGACACGTGTTCTTGGATTTGTGATATTTACAGCGGGGCACAGAAAACGAATATTTTCACCTGGGAAAAGAAAAAAAATGTATTGAGAATAATTTGGCCGTGAGCTCATGATAGGTCATGTATGTTGGTGGCAATCCAACTTGCAGTAACGGGCTCTTTCAAAATGACGATAACAGCGGATTGGGGGGGGAGATTCACCACACAACAGCGTCACAGAGGGGAATCTCATCATCCCGCCACGTAAATATGGTCGACGAGGAAAGCTTGACCCCTGTTGGTTCTCTGGATGTCGCCGAGGACAACAAGTGCGGTATTTGCCACGAACCGTGCGGAATCGAGGATCGTACGAAGTTGTTGATGGGTTGTTGCAAGCAAACCGCGTGTTTGACGTGCATTCTGACTCAATCGCTCACATCGAGTCATGCAACGTGCGCTTTCTGCCGTGGCCAGGTTCTTTCTGCACCCAGCTTGCATGACATGGTGGATCGTCGCACGGATGGCAATATCGATTTTGAGGACGAAGAAGAAGAGGTCGAAGAAGACGAGTTGTTGTTTCAATGCAACTGTTGCGACAACATCCTTCCCGACGTCTCAACGTGTGAGTCTTGTTACTCTGACTGTTGCCTCGATTGCAGTTACAAGATCCGATTTACGAATGGACAACGCGTCTTTTGTGCCGGTTGTGTGCGCTATTTCCATAAAGTGGCAACGGCCAACAAGGTGGCCAAGCGTAGAAAGAGGCACCTCTGCTCTTCTCCGACGTCTGTGGAATGTGTCATTTGTTCCGAGACCCCATGCTACGACTGTTTGATTCACTGCGCGGACCCTACCGGAGTGCCAAAATCATTCTGCCTCAAGTGCGTTGATGCAGTCGACTCTTTTTTCGACCAGATGTAGTTTGTAGACTATCGCTTTTTCACCAGTTCTATAGTATCGCTTTTTCTAGGAGACACTATTTTTTTGTACACTTAAACACACCTCGATACACACCTCAAATGCCACGAACGGATCTCAAGACGCGCTTGCGGTTTCACCTGGCGCAACTCAAAATGCCAATGACGCGATCCCGGACGAGACAACAGACGGTGAATGTGCAATCGCGCAACAATCAAGTGTATCACGAGATTCTAAAAGAGATGCATCCAGGTATGACTCCGAGCGAGTTGATTCGTCTCATACGCGTAGCAAGAACGGTATTACATCATGTATGACAACATAACTTTGACACCGTGCATGACACCACCCGTCTGCGAAGAAAGAAGAAATGAATTGTTCCCCAATGCGGTGGAACAATTCATGTCGCAGTATACCTCTTTGGAGTATGCACTCCGTGGTCCGTCGTCGTCGTCCAATGTGTGGGAACTCGCGATTCCCACACACATCTGCATCGGAGAAATTACACACGGACGCAAAGAACACCTGTACCGCAAACAAAAGCTGCCCGTTGACCTCTGGGATCGGTTCAATTCTTTTTTCGGAAGATTTGTTCTCAAAAACATGCGTGGCGAGACTGTTGCATTCGTACGCCTACTTTCGGAGCAGCTCCATCGCGATCAAACACTCTTGGCACATATACGCGTCGAGTATGGTCCCTCGTCGTTGCAGCAGTGTCCCTTTCCAACGTTACCGGTAAAGAACAATCGAAACGACGACGTCGCCCTCACTCAGCAGAAAAAAAATCTCGAAGATGAACTGGAACGCGTCCAACACGACTTGTCGCGCCACGTGACTCACATGAATACACTGTTGGAACAGTGGCATGTCATGTGGGATGATTTCCATCGACGATGTCAAGTACGACACGCTCACATCTCGCGAATTCTCTTGGGCTGGTATACGGAACGTCCATCACGGGAAGATTGTTGCGTCTGTTGGCATGCAATGGCCCCGAACGAATTGACCATTCCCCCGTGCGGGCATTTCATCTGTACCACGTGCCATGGAAAGTGCACCCACTGTCCATTGTGCCGCGAACCCTATCAACCGACGTAGTAGCATGACCGCGAAACCTTTCAATCAACGTCCCCTGGCCTATTACTGTTGTGAGTTGTGCCACAGAGTAGAGAGAGTGCTCAAGTTTTGAATATATTTCAGCGTATGGGTCTTGTTGGTGTCACTCATCAATTGTATGGGTGCACGCAATGTGTCGATGACACGCATAATCTCTTGACTGTTGGCCATGCTACCCACATCATCCGCATAATTCTTGGTAAAGAAAAAATCAATATTGCCCTGCTCTATGGGATCGCGGTACGGCAAAAAAACTTGTCCGTACCACACTTTTAAAATGGCCGTGGGGTTGGCTTTCCGTATCATGTCAAACGTCTTTCGTGTGGTGGCCAACTCGTGATGGTCGGGGAAAATACCGAGAACATCGTCCACAAACTCGAAGAAGTGAGTGTTGAAGGCTTTGAGTATCGTCGATTTGTCCATCGTCTCTACAGTTTTCCGGGCATGTTTTTAAGTACTTTATTTTATCTCTTGGTACTACAGAATGTTCGAGCCCGTCGTCGTTTTAGTCACTCTTTTAGTGGCGGTTCTTGTTGTTGGTCAAGTGTCATTTAAAATGTTCATCCCGGATATGATTGAAGGCATTGACGACGGGCCCAAGGCAGCGTCGGAATCGGCCCAAACGGCGATGACCAAGGCTTCGATTGATCTGACAGTGGGGGCCAACCAGGCCGCGGTGGATTCCTTGTTTGGAGGTTTACAAACTCGATGCAACAATATTAAAAATCGAATTGATACCATCAATCAAAAAATTCCTCGTACCGTCGCGGATATTCAAGTCAAATCTGTGGCCTATGTTCCATGGGAGAGCAAGGAAAATTCAATGATACAAATCAATAAAATTCCCTATCAATTTACACCTGCCATTGCATCGTCGACGGACTGTTCTTGCAACTATGGGTGCAAGTGGGATATAGTCTTTACCTTGCCCATCGGGCCCGCTGGAAATGCGGGTCTTCCGGGAGACCCAGGTACGCCCGGACAAGCCGGCAAATCGGGTCAAGCTGGCCCTCCAGGCCCACGTGGCAACTGGGCGATCCCACCACCATCTTCGCCACCTCCATAAAGACTTTTTCATTCTGTATTGTAAGAATGAAACAATCTCTGTGGTGGTTATTTTTCACGTCGGTGATTGTCGTCATTGTTGTGGGAACGCACCGGATGATGGTTCACGTACACGAAGGATACGATGGCCAGGATTCCACCTGTGGCAACGACGCCTGGATCCGAACGTGTTTAGACGTTTCCAGTGGTCAAATACAAGACTATGAGACATTTAACAAAATTGTCAATTTTCTGACGAAAGAAACAAACGACATTCAGTCCCGAACAAATATTACATTTACGGTCGATCCCGTGTCGATGCAATACGTCAATCCGGTGCATTTGCAAGATCCGAACTCGAGTGCTGCCATCAACACGGTACGTGTGGTGGGTCAAGTCCCCAATGTAACGCTGCAATTCAATTGGCCGACTCCACCGCAAGGTCCTGCAGGGCCCACGGGTGCCGATGGAGAAGCCGGACCGGTGGGCTCCGTGGGCCCGACGGGCCCACGCGGTGAACCTGCACTCCAGAAGGCATAAATATCTACGGATTGGATAGATTAAAAATGGATACGGTGCATCGCAGAATTGTATTTCTGGCACTATTACTTGGTATACTCATTTCAGTCTGGGCCCGAAAAGAGTCCCATGCACGAGTCGTAGTCGTGGAAGGAGCCGCTACGGCGACTACAACAGCGTCGACGAATCCAGTGCCACAGTGGATGAAAACCGAGTACATGTCCGGTTCGAGCTGTCCTGCCATTGTAAGTCAATGTCTGTTGCCCGATATGATTAGCGATTTGAATAATAAAATTCAACATCAAAAAAATTTGATCAAAGAATATACCAAGGAAATTGTCGACATTGAAAATCGGTACCCGATTACCTTCCAAATCGATCGTGTGGACATTTCCAACGTTTATTTAGACGCAACGTCGGCGCTCCAACGTCGTCCCACCTTTGCTTCCTGGGTAAGCGGAACGTTGCCGTACCCCCAATTGTCGTTTACCTTTCCAACATCGCCTCCGGGTCCACCGGGCGGAAAAGGTCCCGTGGGAGCTGCCGGATTAGCTGCCGCGGCAACAATGTTACCTGTAGGCGAACAAGGTCCTCCGGGTTACGTGGGTGTGGCCAAAGAATAAGGGGTCGTAAATTTCTAATCATGTTGTAAGAAATGTTTAGAATATTGTTGGTATTGATCCTTTTTATTGTTGGTTGCACGTTGTTGTTCAACGTCGAATTTTTTTTACAACATTTTCGTGAAAGTGCAGATGGCTGTCGCAGCGATGAGAAATCGGAAGATTATAGAGAATATAAATGTTGCGATCTTGATGTTGCATGTAAAGGAACAGCCACAACGAAAGGAACGGGTATCGGGAACCGATCATGCTGGGATGACAAAACGAGGTGTGTGGCCAACGGATCGTATCGACCCATTATAGACCCAGACTTGAAAGATTCCATTGCCGCGGCCAAATCGTCGTGCAAAAATGCCGTCAATGCCGCCAAAGCAATGGGAGATGATAAGGATGATCCCGAGGCCTTTCCTGCGCGAAGTAACAATGCATACGCCACTCAATTGAAAATAGACGGATTAATTACAGAGTTGAGTGCGTATGAACTCCAATCCCAAGCAATTGCGTCGATTGCAGGCACAAAGACCCATTGTGACGCGCAAAATGAAAAGTACCGTGATTGGCAAAGTCAACTGGATCAACTGCAACAAGCGCCATGTAAAACGGAAGCCGCGATTCAACTGCCCGGTGCAAAAAATATTTCCGATTCTGCAGCGTCGAATGCTTCTGGTCTGAATGATATTCTGGCGAGTTTAGAGGCACGTCTCGCCATTATAGAGAAGAATTTGGAGGACAATGAAGTCACCATTGCCAATAGCAAATACAATGAATTACTCATCGACAGTAATGACCCACGCACGTTTGATTTCAGTTTGCCCAATGCTACTCCGGTCGTGTCGATTGTAGGCACGAAACCGCAAAAGCTTCGATTTGTGCTTCCGAAAGGTCAATTTGGTCCTCCAGGGAACAAAGGAGATCCTGGTCCAAACTATGCCGGACCCATGTCCACCGGATTGCGTGGGCCGAAAGGTGAAATTAGTCACTACTCGGGTCTACCAGAACAATGGACGCCTTATATCTAGGAAACCAGAGAAAATCTATCTGCGAGTAAAGTAATGAAAGAAGTTGTATGGGTTCTCCTTTGTGTTGTCATGTTTTCAGTCGTCGCCGGAATGTGGGTCCGACATGTGGCGATTGTTGAAGGGTATGGATCGTCGAATGAAACCACGCAACCCGGAGCTGCCGTTTCCAACAACCACTCCAAAAACATTAGTTCGGTGGAACAAGTATTGGATGATTTAGACGCGATTTTGATTCCCATTTTGAGTCAAGTCACGAAGCAAAATCAAATCATCAAAGTGGTCGTCGAGAAGGAACCCAAAACGTCATATACCTCCCCGGACGTGACACTGGATAATAAAAATGCGGATTTGCCCATCATGCACATTACCCTGCCCAAAGGAGTCGACGGAGAAAAGGGTCCAACCGGGAAACAAGGGCCCGCCGGTCCAACAGGGCCTCTGGGTCCACGTGGACCTCCCGGTGGACGATAAACGTAATCCCCAGACACAACTACCTACTACACCTCGCCATGAACATCGTGAGTTTTGACATTGGAATCAAAAATATGGCGTATTGCCTCTTTCACATTGAATCGACGACGATACAGTGTACCTCTTGGGATGTGTTGAACTTGATGCCATCCATAGTAGGCGGCAACGATCCAACAACACCAACTCCAACATGTTCGTCGTGCAAGCGAAGATCCAAATTCCAAAAAAATGCAACATTTTACTGTGAAGCCCACACGAAACACGCCGAACGTGAGTTGGGGTATGTCCGCCCAGGAAAACAATGGACACTCGCGGCGTTGCGAAAGCACAAATTGGATCCACTGCTCCACGTGATGCGTGAATGCAAGTTGGATGTGTCCGATTCTCCGACAAAATCCATGTGTGTGGAACGTTTGCAACAATGGGTCCAACGTTGTGTGTTGGAACCGAGTACGGTACCCAAGGTCAAGGCCAAATCTGCCAACGATGCCGACTTGATCGAGGTGGGGCGCCAACTCTCTGTGCAATTGGACGATGCTCTCACCACGACGCCGATTCACCAAGTGATTATTGAGAATCAAATTTCACCCTTGGCATCACGGATGCGCACGCTGCAGGGCATGTTGACGCAATACTTCATCATGCGCCACCCGGATGCCGAGATCCATTACATTTCATCCTCCAACAAGTTGAAGGAATTTGCGGCTGCCTTTGCTCCTCCGCGGACCATGGTAGTAACCGCTGCGCAAAAGTACCGGCAACACAAGCTAGACGGAGTGACCCATTGCGTGAGTGTTTTGCGCGCCAATCCATCCATCGGGTATACCGCGGACAGGCTGCTGGCCCATGCCAAGAAGGATGATTTAGCCGATTGTTGGATGCAGGCAATGTGGTTTCTGAAACACGTGCTGCGTCGAATCAATTGGAGTGCGGAGGACTTAAAAATAAAATGTATTGAACCATAACATACTCTAACACAGCATGGAAGTGATTGACATTGGCCTCTCGGATTTGGAACCCATCACCTTGAAGATTGATGAGCCATCGTCGTCGGGTGGTGGTCCACCTGCCAGTTCCAATTTTGGAATGGAATTTTTGATGAATGACAAGAAACGGTCCAATTCGATGAGCACGTCGGTCGATTTAGGAGACATGGACAATTTGGAGCGAGAATTGAACGATTTGTCTTCGAAAACGGCAGGTATGGCCGCCGCCCCTGTCACCACCGACACGAAATCGGTGGGCGGTTTGGGCAATTCCTTTGGCAATTTTTTCAGTAGTTTTGGATCGAAACCCGCAGCAACAGCCTCCTCCGAGATTCCATCGGATTCCAAGTTGGGAAGCGCCACGGTGGAGTCCATGGGCAATACGAAAACGTGGGATGGGTTTGGCAAAATGTCCGACGTGCCGATGGAAAAGCCCAAAATGACGGACCGTGAAATGCGTCGCAAGAAGCGCGCCATGATAAAAAAGCTGGAGGAGTGGTACGACAAGAAATATGTGAAACACACGTCACATTTCACCATGGATAGTCCGTATGAGGACATTGAAGACGAGTACGAGTCCGTCGTGGAAGAAAAGCGCAAAAAGGACAGTGTCAAGTTGCAGGGATGGTGGTTTACAACCATTGTGAATTCTCTCGAGTATGCCAATGCCATGTTTGATCCGTTTGGTCTCAATCTGGATGGTTGGGGGGAGCAAATCAGTGAAGATTTGGACTCGTACGAGGAGATTTTCAATGAATTGCACGACAAGTACAAGGGCGGGAAATTGAGTCCCGAGATTTCGCTCCTCTTGCGCGTGGCGTTTAGTGCCTCCATGGTCAACATTACCAACAAGGCCTTGTCTACGGCCACTCCGGGGTTCAACGATGTGATCCGTCAGAGTCCAGAACTCATGAAAATGTTTACGAATGCGACGGCACAGAGTATGAAGCAAAGCAGTCCGGGCTTTGGATTTGTGAATAGCATTTTGAATCCCGAAGAGCAAGTCAATACCTCGTTTGGTGCCCCACCGGCGCCGTTGGAAACCAAGTCGATGCCGCCGCCACCTCGACCGGGGTCCAATAGCAGCAGCCGTCCTGACATTTCCATGGGACGCGGCGCGGTGTTTCGCGAAGAGCAAGGTATTCCTCTAGAAACGTCCGGGAGCAGCATTCGCCCGGATATGCGTGGTCCGCAAAATTTGGATCTGCAGTCCATGTTGAGTGGATTAAAGCCTCGCAGCGAGCAGTCGGATCTGGGGGTCAGTGGCGGCGACGACTCCTTGATCAGTGTGAGTTCATTGACACAAAACGGTGTTTTGCCCAAGCGTACACACCGGCGGAAACAGCGTTCCGATAAAAATATTGTTTCCCTCGACATTTAAGAAAAATGACGACGGACGATTTCGAAACCTTGTCGAAATCGTTTTCTTTTGTATTTTGGTTTTGCATGAGTGCATTGCAAACGGCTTGGAGTAGGGCATGGGATGCCCTCGTTGCGCATCCAACGTTCCAAGTGTGGGCATTGCGTGCATTGTGGGCCTACAGTAGCGCTGCCGTACAATTTGAAAAGTGGTACAATGATTGGTTTCCTACGAGTGGTAAGAAACCGGAAGATCCGCCGCGCTGGACTTCGGTGTGCACATTGAATACAAACTTGGAATTTTCCGAAGTGTTGAATCACAATCCCACATCCCCGCAAGTTGTTGTTGCGAATCACGCCGAGGAGTTGTACGATTATGTGATTCTGGCCAAGGAAGACGCCGATTTGCCGTGGATTTCGGTGCGGCGCACCACGTCGTCAATGCACCCCTCAGTCGTGCTCGAGAAATCCGCGGCGCATTTCTTGGCCATTACGTATCATCATCCCGATTTAGGTGAAGCCATTCCGTTGGATGTGCCGCTTGACATGATGGTGGTGGACAATGAAATTTTGTCTCCCGCATTTGTGCGCCGTGCCTTGACCAAGGCGTCGTCGTCTCCCACCATTCCCTTTGATGATCGATATTGGATTGAATGCATCGATCACCGCATTACGTTGACCAAATTGATGTCTCGCCAATATTTGCTCTTGACGTCGGATGGTGGCCACCGCGTAGAGGATTTGTAAATGAAACGCAAAAGGTCTGGTTTGGTCAATGACCTCGGTTGAAATAAAATAAAAAACAAACATAAAGATTTTTTATCCTGTAGAATATACGGGGGAGCGTACGCATAAGAAAACATGTCGTCGCACCACCCTTTGCTTGGTAAATGGAATATGTATTTTCATTTACCACACGACAAAAACTGGACCCTGGAGAGTTACAAGATGATTCAGACGGGTGTGTCGACCGTCGAAGACGTGTTGGCATTGAACAATACCATGTCGGACCATGTGATCAAGTACTGCATGTTGTTTGTGATGCGAGAAGGTATTACGCCAATGTGGGAAGATTCCAAGAATCGCAAAGGCGGGTGTTTTTCGTATAAAATTCTCAATAAGCAAGTGCCCTCGGTCTGGAAGACATTGTTGACCGCCCTTTGTGGCGAAACACTGTGTGTCGATCCAAAATACAATGCATTGATCAATGGTATCACCATTTCTCCCAAAAAAAACTTTTGCATTGTCAAGATTTGGTTGTCGGATTGTTCCGTCCAAGATTCCAACATCATCATCAATATTCCGCACTTGTCGAAACAAGGGTGCATTTTTCGAGAACACGCACCCGAATTTTAGCCACTTGGGCCGCGTCGTTTCAGTCTCCAGTTTAATATGTGCATATGTAAATACATGTCGTTTGATTTTGAACTTTTAATGTTGAAGCCCACACCGGTGCAGGAAAAAGGGATATCAATTTTCTTTTCTCCGCACAACAGCAACGGCGTGGATACCCCACTACCAGTCGTGGATCGCAAACAACTCTTGCAACATTTATTGCCGTCCTTGTCCATGGAATGGCCTGCCAAATTGGCCAGCAAACTACCCGTCGACAAAAATCCCCCGAAAGAGGGCAAGGTGGTAGAAATGAAGGAGGAGGAAAAGGAGGTCAAGGAGAATGCGAATGGGAAAGCCATACCGTCGGAGTACCAGTCACACAAGGATACTGTACGAGGTCGTCTGGTAATCCAAGCGCCAGGAAACCCATGGATTTGTCCACACATTGCCTTGTTGGAAGGTACTTCGGACAAGGTGGTTTGTGTGTATTCCAAGGTGGCCGAAAAAACATGGTGGGGTCAAATCCTGGATGAGAAGGACGCAGAGATGCAATTTTGGGAATATGTTTCAGGTGGCTGGAATGGATCGCGGGACAAACCGTCCAATTTTCGTCAGTTGGCCGATGTGGATCAAGACGCAATTCGCGAGCAAATGTTGAATGAACTAAAGAAAAAGTACAAACTCTTACGCTACAACGAGGACGCCGTTCCTGGGGACGCGTCGTCGTCAGTGGTTCTGTTGGATGATGTAGAGGATTTCTGTGAATCCGTGGTACAGAAAAATGTCGACGCCGTGCGTCTTTATAACCACTTGATGTCGTCCGCGGACCTCCGCATTGTAGCTCTTACCCAATATCCGTGTTACCGCGACCCAGGGTCGTTGGTCCACTTGTTCAACTTGTTGCACGGATATGTTGAGACCTCCTCCTCCTCCTCCCACAAGCGCTTTACGAAACAGCAACGAGGAGGAGGCGCTCCAACAACACGCACAACAAAACGACGTCATCGCAAGGAAAAGCAAGCACCCCAACATACCACAAAAAGTGTACTACTCTTTCCCCAGCAGACCTTACCCAACGACTTTTACGAACGTGTAAAACACATGATTGTCGTATTGTCGACAGATGCAGCAGGACCTCTCGAACCTGTGTTGGAACGTTGTGAAATGACGGAGCAACAGTACCAACTGTACCGACATGCATCGGATGATGATCTGCAGCGTCGAAAATGTTGCACCTTTGCCTTGGATCAGCCGCTACTTGTTCGAAAGAAGGAGGAGGTAGAAGATGTTGTCCAACAAGCCCTCTATGAGCGTGAAGTGGCGCGGATCGTGGACGAGCAAGATGTGTCTGTACCCACACTGGAAAAATGCAGCCCCAAATTTTTGCGCGCGTTGAAAAATATCCAACAACACAAAGGCAAAGGTTCGATCGCGGTCTTTACGCCGTTTGAAGTGGAAGGGCAATTGTTTCGATCCATGTTGGAAAAGAATGGTTTCCAATCCACAGAAGAAGACTCGTCGGAAGACGCTACACGAAAAAGAGTAGTTGTTCTCCGGTCAGAAGAAGATGTCGTACGACAAGACCGAAGTGTGCCACAAATATACCTGATCGTATCTCCTTCGGACGACATGTGGTATACCGGATCGTCGCGACTCGTCGTTGACGCGATTCATTTGTTGGACATTCCCGATGAGACGTGGGTGCAAACGTTGCGAATATGTCGAAAATTTGCAGCCCCTTTTGCAGAAAATAGGGCAAAACTATCCATCGTCGTCTACTTGTCTACATTTTCACAATCCATGTTGGTCAAACACAAGTTGTTGGATCAAAAGAGCAAATTGACACAAGAGTCGCAAGAAAAGGACGGTTCGGAGCTATATCGATACTGTCAACACTATTTAGGTGACGCGCCGGCCACGATTACGGCGGATCAACAGTTGCTCGAGGAATTGTTCGTAAAAAACCATGTCATATTTAAGCATGTTGAAGAAATGGTTCGCTAAGAAAATGTGTGTTTAAATATATGGTACAAACACGTTCGAGAACGAAAGCGGAGGAGGCTGCCGCAGCTCCTGCCGCAGCTCCTGCCGCAGCTCCTGCCGCAGCTCGAACGACGCGATCAACTCGCAAAAAAACCACTGCCGAGGAACGTGTGCCAACCCCAGAATTGCCTGTAAATGTGCGAAAGTCGACGCGATCAACTCGTAAAAATTCCCCCCCTGCAGCTGCTGCCGCAGCTGCTGTTGCAGCTCCTGCCGCAGCTCGAACGACGCGATCAACTCGCAGAAAAACCACTGCCGAGGATTCCCCAGAATTGCCGGTCGAAGTCCCTGTGCGAAAGTCGACGCGATCAACTCGCAGAAAAACCACTGCCGAGAATTCCCCAGAATTGCCTGTAGTCGAAGCCCCTGTGCGAAAGTCGACGCGATCAACTCGTAAAGATTCCCCCCCAGCAGCTGCTGCCGCAAGTAGAAAGCCCTCACCTAGTCCGGACAAGCCAACTCCGAAAAGATCGAGTCGCAGTAAAGACAGACAAGATTCATATGAACGTCGTAAACAAGAAAGGGACCAAAATCGCCAAACCCAACGAAACGTTGCCGCAAAGCCTGCTGTAGTCGCTGTCGCAAAGCCTGTTGAAGTCGCTCCCGCAAAGCCTGTTGAAGTCGCTGCCGCAAAGCCTCCTGTAGTCGCTGCAGCAAAGCCTCCTGTAGTCGCTGTCGCAAAGCCTGTTGAAGTCGCTGTCGCAAAGCCTGTTGAAGTCGCTGCCGCCAAGCCTCCTGTAGTCGCTGCCGCAAAGTCTCCTGTAGTCGCTGCCGCAAAGCCTCCTGTAGTCGCTGCCGCAAAGCCTGCTGTAGTCGTCGTTGATGGTCCTGAAGAAGCGGACAAGGACAAGAACAAGGAACCTGAAGAAACGGACAAGGACAAGGACAAGGAACCAGAAAAAAAAGACACGGACAAGGACAAGGACAAGGACAAGGAACCGGAAGAAAAGGACAAGGACAAGGACAAGGAACCCACTATGAAAGACTTGCTTGCACAAATAAAGCAGCTAGAAAACGACAGAAATAAGAGCAAGGACTCAGAAGAAAAAAAGGATCTCAAGGAACAGATTGAAGAAATGAAAGAATTAATGTCCAACATGAAGGAACAAAAACTGGATGGCATGACTACAGAATGGAAACATGAATTGGATTTATTAAAACAAGAATTAAAAAATGCAAAGGTAGCAAGTGCTGTACCTCATAAATTTGCCGATGTTACGGCAGAATTGAAAAAGATTGCCGACGAAGCAGAGAAGCAGGTCGGGAGCGTGAAAAAATACGTGTTGGATAATAATCCAAAATTCATGAGAGAAAAGTCGTTTTGGGACAGTGTGATCGAGACACAGACAAATCTAAAACGCGACGCCAAAGAATTTCACAAACTCGCGCAAGAATTCAATGCGGCATCAAAAGAAGTCGAAGAAATTCGTACTCAATTTGAGTCACACCGCGAATATTTGCACGAACTCATCGGCCATATCATGCGGCATCACATCACGCTTCAGGAAAAAAAGAAATGAGCAAAAGGAACTTAAACCAAACGCGGTTCATTCGTGTATACAAATTCGAAATGAACGAAGCCAACAATGTCTTGACCATCAAAACGGTTCAGATTCAGCCGATTCGTAACATGATCACGGCGATCAAGGATATTCTTACAGATGCCACGATAACATATACGAAGCAGGGTCTAAAAATCATCAATTTTGACAAGACCCACACGATCTTGGTCAACGTCCTACTACATGCCAACAAGTTTGAAAAATACACGTGCAACCCGGACAAGATCATCGTGTGTGCCAATACGCTCCATCTTTTCAAAGTCATTTCGACCATGTCGAATGACGACACGTTGAGCATGTACATTGATCAAGACGACTACCACGATGGCATTGTGTCGCATTTGGGTCTACAGTACGACAATGGCGACATTAAGCAATGCTACAGCCAAAAGCTGCGTCTCATTGAGCCGGATACGGAGGAAATGGAAGTACCTTCGGTGGAATACTCGACGGTGATCAATTTGCCCACGGCCGATTTTCAAAAGATTATTCGCGACTTGAATGGTATCTCGGATCGCATCGAGATCAAGTCGGTGGGCAACGATTTGATCTTTTCCTGTGAGGGCAATTTTGCGAGTTCGCGCATTTTCCGTACGGAATCGGATGGCAACATGAATTTCATCCAAAAGCCGGATGCGGCGACGATTATACAGGGCGAGTTTTCTCTCAAAAGTTTGGTGCATTTCATCAAGTGCACGCCCTTGTGTAGTCACTTGGAAATGTACCTGGGCAATGACTTGCCACTGATTGTGAAATACGACGTGGCTTCTTTGGGCGAGATCAAGCTGTGTTTGGCGCCCTTACCGCCGTCGTAAAGTGCGACGAGGTGGTGGACGTCGTCGTCGTCGACGAATTGTACCACCTTTTGTCGTCGTGGACGGAAATTCATACCAATTGTAATGTGTTTCGCGTAGATTGACCAACACGATGCGTCGTTCATTCAAATTATACAGATGGGACTTTTCGGTCACGTCGTTTTTAATATCTAAAATGATGCCCAATGTAGCAAGTAATTCTTTCGTGAGTTCCACCTCGGGTTCGGACACGTATGTACCGAGAGTGGTGACTGCTTTTTTCAAGTCGGCGAGTTTGATGTCCAAAGTCGCGGAAGATTGCAGGATGGTTTGAAATGGGGTCGACAAGCCTTGTATTTTGAGTTGAAAGGTATTATTCTCGGATTCTATTCTGTCCTTTTCCAACGATTGAATCAACGCTGTGAGTTTCGAATCCAAGTGATCGGCCAAGTACTGTCGAAATGCAACAATGAATGTACCCTCATTGGCCACCGCATCCGGGGGTAAAGTGGTGGCCGTCAGGCTTTGTAAGAGATGCCGATTGGCAAGAGCTCGAAAAAGGGCATACAAAAAACAATCGCCGTCTCCCGGAACATTTTTCAATATCACCGGGACGGTTCCCACTTGTTGCGATCCATCCTCCTCTAGACGCGAGTAGTGCTTCCACAGGGCATGTTTTGGGTTGTAGTCGAGTTTAAAATCTGTTTGCGAAGTTGCCCGCACGCCAAAGTACAAGGGTTTGATGGGATCTTCTTTCAAGAATAAGGATACAATCATTTTATTGCCGGATATTTCTTTCACCGTACCCAAGACGTCGCGTATCGGTTCATCGGAAACGTCTTTGCGTAAACAGGCTGGAGTGATATAGAGACGGTCTCCATACACCACCTGTAAAACGCCAGCACCCGAAATTTTGCACGCAATTTGGGACTGGAATTGTTCCCCCACTTTGGGGTCATGTTGGATAAATCGTTCATAGGTTCGCCAAATGAGAAGTGCGGGATCATTGCGAATCGTGTATTGTTTCGTCGGAATGTTTTCCAACGAAGACCATTTTTTGTCTTCTTTGCGATTGAATGATTCGATGGCATACAACTCTATGGTAATCTTGTCGTTGGCGATTTGAATGACCTTTCCAGTCACTCGAAATACGTACCCCTTTTGTGTTTGATTTCCTTCCAAACATTCGACGGTCTTTTTTTCGTCATCAAAGGGAGTCTTGGAGTCACAATGAATTTGAGCGTGGAAATAATCGTTTTCATGCATCTTTTTTCGGGATGGAGTAGACAATGGAGAAACAGACGACGGCTCTACCTTGGATAACAATTCCAATTCGTGATTCAAACTCAGAATTGCCTCGTCTGCTTCTTTTTTACACGCGTCTTGTTTTTCGGCGGCGCGGCGTCGAAGTTGCAAGTTGTTCCAAAACGCCACTTCTTTGGGATCGTCTGCGGGGGGAGGATACGATACGTTGATGTTGTTCGTATCTCCATCGGTGGGTTGGAGCAACGTACAGTTCCATGTAAAGCCGGTCTTCTCACCGGCAGAGCGCCGTGACACACTGTTGATACGAACATAATATTCAAACTTGTCATCCATCATGGTTTTTAAAGAATACACGCGCAGCGTCGGTTTGTACGTTTCCCAGTTGACGGCTTCTTTGGGCACTTTGTCTTGTTTCAAGGAACGCGTTGACCCAATGGCAATCGGGGCCTGTTCCTTGTCAAAGAGGACCGTGTCCGTCAAGGGCAAGGGCGGCGACGCTTTTTCTGATTTTTTGGTATCACGAAACGCAAGCGATTTTTTGGTCTTGGGTCGACAATTTTTCTTTGAAATGGTCATATTGAAAGCACTTGCATTTGGTGTCCGAAAGAGGAAATTGTCTGTATCTTTCTCCATGACAATACCGGTTGTGTACTTATTACCATCGAGGGGGTCCAATGTGCATTCGTATTTCCCTGGGAGTTCGGAGGACGACATCTAAACTACCATGAGAAAAAACGGATACAAAGACGAAGCAATGGACCTTTGCAACAATGTCAGAACCCACGCTATGTTTGAATATGATTGTCAAGAATGAGAGCAAAATTATTCGGCGGTTACTGGAATCCGTCGCACCCTGGATCGACAGTTATTGCATCTGTGACACGGGGAGTACAGACGACACGATGGAAGTGATCCAGACGTTTTTCGAGAGTCGTCAAATTCCAGGGCGCATTTGTCAAGAGCCGTTTCGTGATTTTGGGTACAATCGATCGTTTGCTCTAAAAGAATGTGAGAAAATGGGCCCTGTTGCACGAAAGAGGGTGGATCGCGAGAATGGCGATCTTACACAATATGCCCTGTTGTTGGATGCCGACATGGTCTTCTGGGTCAATCCCACCGTCTTTCCTACCAAAAAGGCCCTGCATCAAATGTTGGCCAAGTATGAAGCCATGAGTATCTTACAGGGAACGGATCAATTCAATTACAAAAACGTGCGCATTGTAAAATGTGGCATCGGGGCATCGTATTGGGGCGTGACCCACGAGTACATGCAGCTGCCCGCGGCTTACGCATCGCACATGTTTGCCAAACACGACGTTTTTATTCGGGACATTGGAGATGGGGGTGCCAAGGCGGACAAGTTTGAACGCGACATTCGTCTCTTGAAACAGGGGCTCATCGAGTCTCCAGACAATGCGCGGTACACATTTTATTTGGCCAATTCCTTGCGCGATCATGGAGATACGGAAGAGGCCATTGCCATGTACACCAGACGAATTGCATTGGGTGGATGGGTGGAAGAACAATGGTACAGCTATTATTCGATGGGAATGTGTTATATGCGCATACAACAACCTCAACGCGCTATATGTGCTTGGATGGAAGGGGTACAATGTTTTCCCGAACGTCTTGAAAATCTCTACGAAATCATCCACTATTATCGATCCAACTGCAAATATGTCATTGCGCAAAGGTATTACGCCATGGTGCAAGATCAATTGAAACGGAGTCCTTATGACCAAAAAACGTTTTTGTTCATGCATCGCGACGTGTACGATTACAAATTGGATTACGAAATGACCGTGACTGGATATTACTGTAATCCCGATCATCTGGATATGGCCAAGCTGTCCATGAAAGTGCTGCATTATCCGGCGTTGCCGCTGCACCTTCAACAAAACGTCTTGTCCAACTATAAATTTTATGTGAAACCATTGACATTGACCACATCGTCGTCGTATTTTACGCCTCAATTTTTCGAAGCCATGACATTTCCGACCCTCGAACTCTTTTTTCCCAGTACACCATCCATGGTACAGATTGACGCTCATAAAGTATGTGTTGTGATTCGTTACGTCAATTATCGCATCGATCCCGACAGTGGCTGCTATATCACGAGAGACACGATTGAAACGCGCAATTGGATCATGACCTTGATTCGCGACGATGCTGCGACATGGTCGTTGCTCAGTCCGGGACAGTTTGCCACCTATGATTGCAACTATGACGGCCGTTATGTAGGCATAGAGGATGTGCGTCTGTGGACAAGAGGCGACAGACTTTGTTACAATGGCACTCGTGGATTACCAGACGGTCGCATTGTGGTCGAAACGGGCGACGTCGTCGACGGATCTTCTTTTGTAATGCGGCAACATTTGACCGTGCACGATCATCCCGTCGAAAAAAATTGGGTCTGGGCAACATTGACACATATGGTCTATAGCTGGCATCCCTTGACAGTGGTTACCCCAGAATCGCCAGAGACGCGGAAAATACAACTTCCGACGCCGAGTTGGTTTCAACATGTGCGCGGATCCTGCAATGCGGTGGCGATGGACAATGATGAACTGTGGTTTCTCTGTCACGTGGTGAGTTATGAGAGCCGTCGCTATTACTATCACCTCGTCGTCATGCTGGATGCAACGACGTTTGCATTACGACGCTATACGCGTCTCTTTACCTTTGAACAACCCAGCACGGTAGAATATGCTTTAGGATTCATCTATGAACCGAGTACGGATGAATTCCTCGTGGGGTACAGCGTCATGGATCGTCGCACCGAATTTCGGGTGGTGACGCGCCAGGCGTTGATCGATCTTTGCATCGAGCAAACGATTTGCGATGCCACGGTGTGATGCCGTACTTGAGAATACCGTCCAAATGCTGTGGGGTACCATACCCCACATTTTTATCGAGAGAGTACCGTGCAATCAACTCGGGATGTTGAATACACAAATCGGCAATGTAGTCATCGTGCGCAACTTTAGCCAAGATGGAAGCGGCAGCAATGCAGGTGTAATGATTGTCTCCTTGTTCCATCGTCACATGAGGTACCGTTTTCCATCGCGGTTCTCCATCAAGATCGTCTTTGAGATACACATAGGGTATGAAATCGTTTCCGTCTATCAATAGGAAAGCATCTTCTTCTTGTCGTGAATCGCACAAGACGTTGCGAATCGCACTGTGCATTGCGCGAAACACGGCTTGGCGAATATTGATGGAATCAATCACGTCGGGCTCCACATACTGAATGGAAAATTTGACACCGGGATGTTCTCGAATGTACTGGGCGACTTGACGAATCTTTTTTTTGGAATGAAACCGTTTTGAATCTTTCATGTCTCCATGTCGAAACGAGTCGTCTTTAGGTAAAACGACGGCTGCCGCATAGACACGACCAAAGAGTGGCCCTCGACCGGCTTCATCGACGCCAATCTGAAGAGTGGCGTCGGTCTCCGGGTAGGATGTGGCCAATGTGGTGGTCATGGTCTTTTTTTCGATCTATACATTATATTCCGATCAACAATCAAGATGGCGGCGGCGGCGAAATTTAAATCGGCTTCCATTTATCTATTTGTATTGCTACTTTTGGTGTTGGTCGTGTCGATGCTGTTTGGATATCAATCCGTCCAACAAAAGGTGATTGTAACGGAAGGTGCGACCATACAAAATGTACTGAAAGAAACGATAAATGGCTCTGTATTGTCGGTGGTGGCCAAGGATATAAAGGTCAATAATGGTCCGACCGTGACCATATTCTTGGATCCAAAGACACGTGCAGTAGTGGTAAAATCCGTGGTAACGCCAATTGCCAATGGTGGTGCAAAGGGAAGTACGACATTCACCGTACTTCCATACAATGCGTCCGAGAGTAGTAGTAAACCAATGACAACACTGACATTACCAGCACCTCCTACTGCCCCAACAAAACCATCATCCTGGATGATCACGATAGATGGAATCCAAATCGTGTATCATTTGACAGATGCCTTTGTGAATATCTTTGTATTCCAAGGTTCTACATTGTCCTCCATCATGTATGATGATACTCGTAAAAGTGAAAGTAAAAGAGAATTGGATCCTTATCAACTCTTATCAGCATCGATTGGAATAGATTTTAATGTTAAAAGTCAAACTACAACGATTCCAGACACAATTAATATTACCAAAGAGTTTACATTGACAACCGACAAAAAGAACAAAGTCAATCCGGTGAAGTCATGGAAGATTGGAAATACCTCAACTACATTTGGCGACAATGATAACAATTGGCATATTACCACCAAAGATGAACACATTCTATTTGTTTGTTGGAGTGCAAACAATATCAATTATATTTCAATTCTCATTCTGTCTA
>Ga0209550_10001851_pt1 | contig 20378 bp, 16 predicted proteins | sample LauGreSuBDMM15SN_2_FD_187567 | JGI IMG/M metagenome (GOLD analysis project Ga0209550, IMG submission 187567) | Freshwater lake microbial communities from Lake Michigan, USA - Su13.BD.MM15.SN (SPAdes) (version 5) | ecosystem: Environmental > Aquatic > Freshwater > Lake | place: Lake Michigan... | reverse complement strand
TGGCCAAGCCCACATCACTGAAATCTTGCAAGGCGCGGTTAAAGCTGCCCAAAGCGGGCAAGATTCTCAAGAGATGACCCACGCTTGGATATTTACTGGCCCGCCAGGCAGTGGTCGATCATCGGCAGCCGTTGCCTTTGCCTCAGCCCTTATCTGCCCAAAGGGTGGCTGTGGCACATGCCAAGAGTGCCGCAGCGCTTCATCCTCGGGCCATCCTGATGTTGAGATCATCCGCACCGAGGGCTTGTCCATCAAAATCGATGAGATCCGCGATCTTTTGACCCGCACATCTTGGGCCCCGGCCATGGGCGGCTGGCGCGTGGTTGTTATGGAAGATGCTGACCGCATGACGGAGTCTGCGGCCAATGCCCTTCTTAAAGCGATTGAAGAACCTGGCGCTCGTACTGTTTGGTTGCTTTGTGCGCCAACTTTGCATGACATCTTGCCCACAATTCGCTCGCGCTGTCGCCACCTGCAACTGCGCACACCATCAACGCAAGATGTCACCGAAGTTCTTCAAAAGCGCGATGGCATAACACCTGCCATGGCTGACTTTGCCGCGCGCGTTTCACAGGGGCACATCGGCCGCGCTCGCTACATCGCCAGCAATGAACACGTGCGCAGCAACCGCGCCCAAGTCATGAAGTTGCCTCTGCAACTCTCTTCCATTGCCGCCGCATTCGTTGCCGCACAAACCCTTGTTGATCTTGCAACCACTGAGGCCAATGCCGCGACCGAAGAGCGCGATGAAAAAGAAACGGCAGCTCTGGCTGAGGCATATGGCAAAGGTGCAACTGGTCGCGGTATGGCAACAGGTGGATCAAAGGCAATTAAGGAGCTTGAGAAAGAACAGAAATCAAGGGCCACTCGCGCCGTGCGGGATTCAATCGATGGGGCGCTCCTTGATATCGCAACTTTCTATCGCGATGTGATGTTGGTGCAATCAGGGGCTACAGATTCAATTATTAACATCGACATGGTCGATGAAATAAGTGCTTATGCACATAAATTCCCTGCCCATACGTCAGTGAAGAAGATTGGCGCCATCATGGAAGCGCGAACTAACTTGAGCCACAACGCAGCACCCTTACTTACCCTCGAAGCTCTGATGTGTCGTCTGGCTTAATGCAAAAAAACAAATCGTTACTCACAGCCTTTGCGATCTCATTTGCACTGGTCCTTTCAGGCTGTGCCTCAGAGGTCGCAATTGAAAAACCGCTTTCCTCACTCGCTAAGTACGAAAACCAAAATTTGGCATGGGCAACTTGCTATGAAACATTTGAATGCACTGACCTACTTGTCCCAGTTGATTACGCTGACTTAACTGTTGGCACATTTAAAATCGCAGTCCTTCGCTATAAAGCACAAGATCAAGCAAAGCGCATCGGCTCTCTCATCGTAAACCCGGGTGGCCCTGGCGGCTCAGGTGTTGATTACGCCTACAACGCCGGATATGTCTTTGATCCCGATGTCCTAGATCGCTATGACATTGTGGGCTTTGACCCACGCGGTGTAAAAAGAAGTGCCCCCATTGAATGTTTAACTGATGAAGAGACTGATGCAAACTACGCATCGGACGCCAAGCCAGATACCCAAGAAGAACTTGATAAAGCACTCGCTGATTCGCAAGACTTTATTAACAAATGCCAGAACTCCAATGAATTCTTAAGCCATTACTCAACGGCCGAAGCTGCCCGCGATATGGACATCCTGCGCGCAGCCCTCGGCGATAAGAAGCTGAACTTCTTTGGCAAGTCCTACGGCACATACCTCGGCACCCTCTATGCCCAATTCTTCCCCGAAAAAGTTGGCCGCATGGTTCTAGATGGCGCTCTCGATCCAAATATTTCAATCCTTGAGCAAAATATTTCTCAAGCAGTTGGATTTGATGAAGCACTTTCCGCTTTCTTAGCAGATTGTGCGAAACAAGATGATTGCCCGTTTCCAAAAAACAGAGAAGAAGCAACTTCAAAGATTATTACGCTCTTTGAAACAGCTGCTCTTAACCCCTTGCCACGCAAAACGAAAGTGGAAAACGATGAGCGCCTGGCCACCGAATCTTTAATTGTCCTTGGCACGGCATCGGCACTCTATGATGATGTCGATGGTTGGCCAAAACTTCGCACCGCATTTCTAGAAAGCCAACAAGGCTATGGTGATACATTCCTTGACCTAGCTGATCAATACTCAGGCCGCTCATCTAATGGCACATACCTGTCCAATGAACTAGATTCCGGTGTCATCATTGATTGCCTTGATTGGCCTGACACCCGCAGCGTTGCGAAAACCAAAGAAGACGCCAAACGCTTCAGCGATGCCGCCCCTGTCTTTGGCCCCTATCTTGCCTACACAAATATTGCCTGCAAATACTTAACCCCGCCAAATAAAGACAAGCTAACCCGTTCCACAAACAAAATAATTTCAATCAAAACCGCACCCATCATCGTCATCGGCACCACCCGTGATCCAGCAACACCATATGAATGGTCAGTAGGTCTTAACCAAATCTTCAAAAACTCCAAGCTAATTTCCCTAGACGCCGATGGCCACACCGGACAGGGGCGCGGTAGCGCCTGCGTAGATGACGCGGTGGATTCCTATTTCCTTCAAGGTAAAACCCCGAAGAAAAACCTGACCTGCTCACTTTAGATTATCTTAATAGCAACAATTGAAATATTTAAGAATCAGCGAGTGTCTGTATTCTCAAACTTCATAAAGTGATACTTTAACCAGATGCGTGTGCCACTTGCCTCGACTGGGCTACGTAGCCAAGACATCGAAGCTGCAATTCAGGTGCTTCAATCTGGCAATCTGACCATGGGAAAGAAAGTTAAAGAGTTTGAAAAATTAATTGCCGAGTATTTAAATGTTGAACACTTCGTAATGATGAACTCAGGGTCTTCTGCAAATTTAGCAATATTTGAGGCAATGTTGAGACCAAGCCAAGGTGAACCATTGTTACGCCCAGGAGATGGCGTTCTAGTTCCAGCAATAGCGTGGCCCACAACGATTTGGCCAGTTGTTCAACTCGGGCTTGTACCGATTTTTGTTGACGTAGACCAAGATACGCTTGCTTTGGACATAACTGCAGCCAGACAGGCAATTAGAATTGCCAATTGTCCCGTTAAAGTAATCTTTCCAATACATCCTCTCGGACGCGCTCTCACTTCTAAAGATTTTGAGAAATTTGCCCAGGAGAATAATTTGACTTATATAAGTGATGTATGTGAATCATTAGGAAGTTTTGAAAATGGGAATCATGCAGGTGTTACCGGTCTAGCCGGATCTTTCAGTTTTTATTTCTCGCATCACATAACAACGATGGAGGGTGGAGGGGTAGCAACTAACAACCTGGTATTTGCAGATGACCTGCGATCTATTAGATCGCATGGGTGGTCTAGAGACCGGTCTGATGTTAGTGAATGGACTCAGGATGTTTCCGGAACTGACGCCAAATTCTTGTTTGTTACTACGGGTTACAATATTAGACCGATGGAGATTCAAGCTGCTATTGGTATTAATCAAATAAAGGACATCGACTTGTTTGTTGAAAAAAGAAGAAATATCGCGCTTAGGGTGATTGAAGCATTGACGATCGGCTCAGAACTAAGTGTTGTAGGTACTGATTTGAATAAGTTAAGTTATGAAAGTTCATCAAACTCATGGATGCTGATCCCGATTCGTGTCTCCGGTGACAATTCCAAAAGCCGAAAGAAAAAAATTCTTGAAGATTTAGAGTCGCTAGGGGTCGAGACACGTCCAGTTCTAACTGGAAATTTTCTTTCGCAGCCAGCCATGAACCGAATTGATGGGAATCACTCACCGGCGTCGAATTTTCCGATAGCCACTGAAATTACAGATAACTGCTTCCTGGTGGGAGCTCATCACGATTTATCTCTTGAACAAATTGATCACCTTTGTAAATCTTTGCAAGAAGTGCAGCAATGATGATATGCAGCGCATAGTAAATTCTTTACCTAATGCACTAGAAGTTAATAAAGTATTGGTTGTAGCTGCATATAAAGAATTTGATAATTTGAAAGAACTACTGGGTGATTTGGATCAACTTATACCTGCAAACGTTGCATTTATTGTTGCTGATGATACAGGAGTTAATACTGAGGCCTTAATTCAAGAAATTGTAAAAGGGTCACTAAATGAAGCGAGAAATTGGCTAATAACTTTTGAAGAAAAAAAGAGTGGCCGTGGAAGTGCAGTGATGCGTGGCTTCCTCATCGCTAAAGCTCATTTTTCTGAGGCACAATACTTCGCAGAATGTGATGCAGACGGCTCTCACCGGCCCATAGATATAGCAAAAGTATTGCTTGCCCCTCCATCAGATTTCTTAATTGGGAGTCGTTATTTGCCTAAAAGTAAAATTGAAGGGTGGCCGATATCTCGAAGAATTGCTTCAAAAATTCTTAACTATTTGATCCCAAAAGCCTTGGGAATAAGTTGTACGGATGTGACGAATGGGCTTAGGCGATATTCCAGAATTGCAACTGAAGTGATTATGCAGCACCCACAGGAAAATACAGGATTCATTTTTTTGTCGGAGCAAGCACTCGTGTTATCTAAGATGGGAATTAATCCAGCCGAAGAACCAATTACTTTCGTCAACCGAATTCACGGAGAAAGTTCAGTCGGATTATCAGAAATTTTGAGTTCTCTAAGTGGTGTTTTCACTCTCTACCGAACAAACAAGCGGCATAATTAATGGAATTGATCGCCACGGGACTATCTGGGACTATCGGGAGAAAGCTTGACAAAGACATTAAGTCCGCAAAAGTTATTCTTGGATCAGGAAAACTCAGAGATAATTTCGAATCAAGAAATAATTCATTAAGCCTCATCCACCTCGGGGGGATTGTTGGCGAACTACAGGTTTCCCAGGATTTATCTCATTCCAAAAAGATAAATGTTGATGAAACCTTCAATCTGGCACGTGAGGTTATTGAAGACTTCCGAGGAAGATTTATTTACATCTCTTCTTCACACATATATGGGCCACACTCTTTGCCACTGAAAGAGGCAAATCCTTATAACCCTCAATCTAATTATGCTGATCAAAAAGTACTCACTGAACAAATTCTGTTGAATCATTTTGGAGAAGTGCATCCGCAACTGGTTATTCTCCGTGTCTTCAGTGTCCTAGGTTGGGATGTAGCTGATTTCACCTTAGGTGGAGCAGTGAAAAGAATTTTGGCCGGTTCAAAAGAATCGATTTCTAACACTGATGATGTGCGCGATTTTATGACACCATCAACCATTGCAGGTGCGATATCGACAATCGCGAAGACTTCAAAAATTTCAGGTACATTTAATTTATGTAGTGGAGTAGGAATTACAGTTAAGGACGCTGTTCGGAGTATGTTCGCAGTTGTGAATTTTAACGAATCGTACAATCAGATTAAATCTGGAAATTCCAAATCCCCATACATTGTTGGAGATAATACGAAGTTGATGAGCACGGGTCTGGATTTAAATCTTAGTTGGGACCCAAGGAACGATTTTGAAGTAATCAAATGAATAAAACTCGGGATCTTCGAAGCATGCACTTTTGGTTTAACCAGAAAAATAAATCATTTATAATTTGGCGGGTTCTAGCAAATCGCAATATTACAGCCACCCTGGCGTCCTTGTTGGTTGCCGCCTTCTATTTCTTACAGCAGAAATTTTCATGGCCAGGTTTACAAATGTCAGGAATTCGCGGTTCCTCAAATTATATAGATCAGGAGTCTGTGCTTAACTCTGCAAGATGCTTTAAAGAAATTGGAATTTCAGTTTATGAGATTAATACTATTCCAGATGGATGTGGTGGTTTCGTCTATTCAATTGAGTTACTTCGAGTTTTAAATTTTTTTCACCTTTCAAATCTTAGTAGTGAAGTTCTTGGAACAATCTATATGTGGCTCACGATACTTGCCTTGTGCAGCGTTTTCTTCTGTATAAAAAATTTTAGAAAAGGCGACTATCTAGTAGCAGCTTTCGCATTAGTTTCACCAGGTATTTGGCTGCTTTTGGAGCGTGGGAATTACGATGAAGTTGTCTTCATCCTCGCTATCCTCGCTGGTTCTTTGCTCTCCTCAAAGTATCAAGAATTTGGAATGGTATTACTCGCAGCCAGCGTACTCATTAAGTTCTACACATTGCCAGCTTTTTTGCTAGCGATCATTTTTCTTAAACGCAAAAATTCGAAAATCATTTTTGGGGCGGTTGCATGCGTGGTGACAGTCTACGTCGTTTTTTTGGTTAAACAAATAGCAGCTTTCCCATCTACTTGGTATATATCTTTTGGTCTAGATTCCCTCGGGCTATATCTAAATTTGTTTACTAGAGAGAAAATTTCTCAAGACTTACAGATTCCTGGAATAATTAGATCGGCCATTGGGGTTGGGTTCATTGCTGTTTTTATCCTGTACTTTACAAGAATTAAACTAATTTCCAGTGGAATACTAATAAATGAATATTTGAAAAATCGTACTTCAAGTATTTATAATACTTTGCTATTTGTATTTCTTAGTTGCTTTTTTGCGGGGATGAATTACGACTACCGACTCGTATACTTAGCCGTATTGATCGCACTAACTCCTGCTATTTTTTCTCGAAGTGGATTCAAGAGAGTCATCACAATTAGTGGATGTGTCGCTTTATGTTTCAGCACTTTTGCCTTTGGACTCAGCGGGGTTCCTGTGTTGATTATTCAGTTTATTGGTGATGTCACCTTATATATATTTATATCTGCGCAGTTGCTTTACTTATACAAGGTGTATTTTGAGTCACATTTGAATCATTACTTGAAAAGAAGAATGTCTTTTTGAATTATCTCTTGGCTAAGTAGTAACGCGCACGCCTTGTGGAAACTGAGAATCCCACGATTAAGCCACAGGCCACCTTGAACTCTTTAGAACCTCTGTGGTCTTGCTCGATCAAGAAACCACGCATAATTGCGGTCTATTTGGCGGCTATGCCGGCTCTTTTGGTAACGGCTACCCCTTTCTATGGTGCAGAATAAATCCATGCGCTTAGACCATGTCTCATATGTAACTTCCCATGATCAACTAGCTGACACAGTGCAACGCCTAGGTTCACGCCTGGGGACAACATTCGTTGATGGTGGTATCCACCCACGTTTTGGAACACGCAACTTCACTGCACCACTTCTAGATGAAAAATACATCGAAGTTGTTTGCCCACTTGATCACCCAGCAACAGAGCAAACACCTTGGGGTAAGGCTGTTTCCAAGAAAGCACAAGAAGGTGGCGGCTGGCTTACCTGGGTCTTTAGCACAGAGGATATTGCACCAATAGAAGAGAAGTTTGGCCGCAAGGCAGTTGATGGCCACCGCACCCGCCCAGATGGAACAGACCTAAAGTGGAAGCAAATTGGCGTTAAAGAGATTACAGATTCAAGAGAGCTTCCATTCTTTATTCAGTGGTTGACAGAAGATCATCCTTCGAAAGATGGCTTAACAGTTTCAAAGATTGAAAAGATTGTTATCGCAGATAAAGATCAACTATCTGATTCTTGGTTTAAAACCGAAATCTTGAGTGCACTGGATAAAGTTTCAATTGATTGGGTAGATCCATCTACTCAAGATGGCGAAACCGGAATAGTTTCCGTTCATCTGAGCACACCAAGTGGCTCAGTAGTACTGGATTAAGTTCCAAAACTAATGTTTTCAGTTTCCAAATTCCTGGGCGTTAGGTTTCAATTCCAACTGGAAAGGTCTAAAGTTAATTGAATTCACAGAAATCAAGATGAAGTAATTGAATAAATACACTTCGCCGACTAGCTTCCAATTCATAGGAGTATCTCCGCACTTGATGAGTGGAGCCCGAGGTCACCACGAAAGTTTTCACAAAGCGTTTTTTAAAGGATTGCAATCACATGATCGAGTTAAAAACCCTATTTACCTGGGGAGTCGCAAATATCAACTGGCTGATAAAAGTTGGTACGAGCCACAAGTGCCTTCAAGACTAACGTCTAAGTTCAAGGTAATGGATTTGAAATATTTCAAAACTCTTCTTCATATAGTAGATGTAAAAAATTCTAATTCAGTACCGGTTTTTGTTGCATATGAGGGAAATTTATTCACAGTGTTTATCTTCTCAGCTGTATTACGACTTCGCCCAAAAGCTTTCGCAATTATTAACATATTTGATAATCAGCAAATCGTAGCTCGATTAGAATCAAAGCATCAAAAATATTATTACAAAATGTTGTGCAATATTGCTCTTGAAGGTATCAAAAGTCGGATCGTGATTACAGGTGATACTTCTCGGTTCGCGGGCAAACTCCAAAACTCTATTAAACTGCACGTTGAGACATTCCCGATGTTTTCCTCACTAAGTACTAGGCAATTTAAATCTCAAAAGTCTTGTGGTTACTTCATAAACTTACGCGGAGAGAGATCGGCATTAAAATTACTCCAAATTTGCAATGCACTTGGGGACGAAAAGTTACCTAACATCTTAATCCACGGACACATACCAGATGCAATTTATTTGGAATTGTCCAAGTACAAGTCAATAGAGTTTAGCCATGGACATATTTCAGAACTGGAATACGAAAGGTTATTCCAAAATTTCAAAAACATTATTTTTTTGTACGAACCTGCAGTTTTCTCCTATTGTTCTTCAGGACGCCTATGTGATGCGATCTTGGCTTCAAACACAATATTTGTACCAACCGATACGGCGCTATCAGACTTCACATGCCTACACGGAAATCATCTTTCATTTGATTTTGAGGATAATAACGCGCTAGTAAACATCTTGCTCAGCGAGTTTGAAGTTTCTAAGAAAACACTTGCGCCTTTGCCTACTGTTCACAATTCGATTTCGGCCTTGATTTCGATGGTTGAACAGGTTGTGCCAATTAAGGAACAGAAATCCTTAGGTATAATTTTTTGGACAGTCACATCAATTGGCTGGCTTATATCCGCATTGGGATATTTTTTAAATGCAACGGTATTCAAATTGAGAGTTTGACTTTTTTTGTGAAGAATGATGAGTTTCGCGTTATTATAACGATATGAGAATTCTAGTTACTGGGGGTGCGGGATTTCTTGGATCCCATTTATGTGATCGGCTATTACTCGAAGGTCATGAGGTAATCGTCCTAGATAATCTTTATACAGGCACACGGGAGAACATCGCAACACATTTACTTAACCCTAAATTTGAATTCATACGACATGACGTAACAATTCCAATTGCAGTGGAGGTTGACGCAATTTTCAATCTAGCCTGCCCTGCATCTCCCATTCATTATCAGCGTAATCCTGTACAAACTATTAAAACAAGTTTGTTAGGCGCTATAAGCATGCTAGAACTTGCAAAGAATACTAAAGCAAGAATTTTTCAGGCTTCAACAAGTGAGGTGTATGGGGATCCATCCGTCAGCCCGCAAAGAGAAGAATATTGGGGGAACGTTAACCCAATAGGCATTCGCGCTTGTTATGATGAAGGCAAGCGAGCTGCTGAGTCTCTATTTTTTGATTACAATCGCCAGTATGGAGTAGATATAAGAGTTGCTAGAATTTTTAATACATACGGACCTCGTATGGACTTGCAAGACGGTCGTGTTGTGAGCAATTTCATTACACAAGCGCTTAAGGGATCTCCAATTACAATCTATGGAGATGGATCACAAACAAGATCCTTCTGCTACGTAAACGACTTGATTACCGGAATATTGAGTTTTTTTATGCAGAATCAAATCCAGGGACCTATGAATATTGGAAATACTAACGAGTTCACAATGCTTCAACTTGCAACCCTAGTCATAGAATTAACAAATTCAAGGTCCAAGATTGAATATAGATCACTACCTTCAGATGATCCAAAACAAAGAAAGCCGGATGTCAGTTTGGCGAAATCTGTCATTGATTGGGCTCCATCGATTGAAATTGAGCAAGGGTTACGCATGACAATAGAAGACTTCAAAAATAGAATATGAAAGCGTTTTAATTAAATTGTTAAAACTTAATGACAATAACAACAATATAATTCATACCAGCGCTTATAGCCAACTCAGAATAACCTAAATCATGTCACCTAATATCACTTTAGCGTTAGTCCACTTGGGCGAAACAAGTCCTAGGCATCTGTGGGTAAACTTTCAAAGACTCCAGCGTGATTTTAAAAATTTAGATATCGTACTTATTGCTGATTCCGAAAGAATATTAGTATTTGCTCAAAGTTTAGGGTTGACTACTTACCAATACAAAGAGACTAAGGAAGACAGCGATTTCTTTTCAACTTATCCAGGGAAGCAGGACTATCATTTCCGCAGTGGATTTTGGAGACATTCACTTCAACGCATATTTGCTTTAATCCAATTTCATAATCTTCTAGGCGATACTCCACTAATTCACATAGAGAACGATATTTACATAACACCTGACTTCCCGTTCGAAAAGTTTTCTGATTTCACGAAAATTGCTTGGTCGCGGTACAGCGAAACCCATGATGCGGCGTCCATTCTATTCCTACCCACAACTTCTGAGTCTCAAAACCTTAATTTATGGATAAAGAATATTGGTCATGAGTTAGATGAGATGAATGATATGACTATTCTAAATGTAATAGCCAGATCGCACGAAGAGGTAGCACTGCTTCCAATTGCCGAGAGTGCTAATTCGGAGCTGCTTAATCAAAACATAATAATTGGCGATGACGCCATTGAGATTACCAAATATTACAATTACTTCGATGGGTACTTCGACCCGGCAGCCATAGGAATGTGGACATGTGGTGTTGACCCCAGAAACAATTTAGGTTTTGTTAAGCGATTTATCCCCTTACCTGAATCTTATATTGATCCAGAAAAAGTAGGCTTACAGGTTAAAAATGGAAATGTAAAGGATCGCAATTTAAACAGTATTTTTAATCTGCACGTTCATAGTAAATCCTTAAAGATATTAGGAGTTCGAAGCCCCAATTACTTGGAGAAAATCGCAAATTCAAAATACAATTTTATGTTTTCTGCTAAGGCCCTCTTAGCAATCGTTTTAGACTACAAAAAACGCGGTAAAATTTTACATTTATTTTATAATTTACCGCCATTTACATTACTGCGCAAATCTTCAGCATTCATTGCCTTGAAAGATTTCCTCTTTAAGTGAATCAATTATCTTCGTACAATAAGCCACGCCAATACGAGATCCACAAGGGCTTTAAATCTTTTGTATTGAATTCGGCCACGTGTATTTTCGATATTCTTAGTAATTCATCTACAGTCCAATCACTTACCGTCAAAAAAGGAATACCCAGCTCTGACACATTTTCACTCCAAGGGCTTTCCTTTACTACGGGATAAGAACCGGAATAAAGCGACTCCCAGAAACGGTGGGTGTCGATACCATTTCCTTGTGGGCAAGCCACAAACTTATAATTCAGGCACAGTGATCTGTATTGTCGTTCACCTTGGAAATCATCGTAAAAATCCCAAGGCCCTTCGGTGTACTTGAATTTAGTTAATTCTAAACGCTCTTTATGAGTGATAGTGAATGGACCCACGAGGGTCCTCTGAAGCCGCAAATTCCAGGGATGCTTGCTCTGGAATAGACGTGGATTGCCGTTTTTACCTAGTCTGAAATTTTCAAGACCAATTGGCAAAACTGCGTATTTCGGATTTTGAAAATTTAAATTTTGTAAATATATCTTTTCTATATTTTTTGGAATATTTGGTATTGCATTATGGTAATTGCGGTCACTGTTGCCGGCAACCACGATTCTAGTCTCGGTATCCCGGATCTTGTCCAAAGTGGCTTCTAAATATTCTCCTTGAGTAAAAATCACTATTTTTTGGATTTTGAAATACTGCACTACTGAACGAATACGCCACCTATTAGGAAAGTAATTGACATCTACCGAATCTGCGAATGTATCCCCAGAAAGAAAAGGGCTATTGTTAAATTGCCAACGCAAAATTTTTCGGAACTTTACTGGTACCAATGATAATCGTCTTCGGATTTTATTTATAAAATTATAAAACATACTGTTGAGATTCTCTTTCATATCAAACTTGGAATTGAGAAAACCATATAACTCTCGTCCCCACTATTCACAATAGGTATAGTAAATCATCGTTAATAAGTATTGTGTCTAGCGCATACTGTCGACCCGAAGGTTCCGCGTGTGGGACAGTGATAAAAAACGGAGTGAAACCCAATGATTTGATTTTGGCTATCAACTCGTGATGAGCAGTTTCGCCATCATAAAGAGGGGTAAAACTTGATTCAATTTCAATAATTGAAACCTTTTTTAGAATATTGAGGGCTCCAAGAATCGCATCCATTTCCGAACCCTGCACGTCAAGCTTAAGAAAGATGCTCTGAAATTCGTTTAATTGGTCTTTGATTGTATCTAAGGCGATCACAGATACCTCTTCAGTTTTTGTAAAGAGAATATCTGGACGTAGCCGTGTATGAAAACTTGGAATTAAAAAAGAAGATGACATTTGTTGGTTACTTGCAATATTCATTTGTCTCCTTCCGTCTTTTTTGCCAAGAGCGAATGGGAAAACCTTCCACTCGGTTGAACGTACATTTGCTCGTGATTCTAAAAGATTTCGGGAATCTTGTAATGGTTCAAATGACCAAATCTTCAATTTAGGGTGCTTCTTGTCTAGCTCTAAAGCCCACTGACCTATATTCGCTCCACCGTCAATTACTAAATCTGGTTTAATAACCGAAATTAGCCTTGATCTCTTGTACTCGAATGTCCTATTAATTTTTTCTATTTTAAAGTTAAAGAAGCGAAAAATGTAACAATTGATAAGCTCAGGAATAGAGACGCGTTTCACCCCGATATTAAATCAGAATATGAGCAATTATCAGTGTTTCGACTTACCTTCGCGATAATCACTGGAAATTAGGATTAGAAGGCTCTAAATCCTACGTTCCACAAAACAAAAAAACAAGGAAGGAACCCGATAGAATTGTACTGATGAATCTTGAAGAAACGAAAAACTCTGTCACAGTCATAATCCCGACTTTTTTCAGGGTCGAATCAACGGTAAGGGCTATCAACTCTGCGTTGTCACAAACCGTGAAACCCAAAAAAATATTTGTTATAGATGATGGAAGCCCTGATCAAGTATTCGAAAAGTTGAAACAAGGTGTCGACGAATCCCTGGTCACTCTAATCAGGAGCAACAGGTCTTCTCATCCAGGAATTGCACGCAACGTGGGAATAGATCTAGCGTCGACACACTGGATAGCCTTTCTGGATAGTGATGACTACTGGCTGGAAAATAAGTTGGAGCGACAACTACTGTTTGCTGAAGAAAATTCAGCTCGTGCTATTGGCAGTAATGCATTCACACATGAAAATAATTTGGAAACGAGTTTTTATCAACAAATTCCGAAAAAAGTAGTAACAAAAGTGTTGATGAAAAATAATTATGTTATCAATAGTTCGGTGTTAATTGAGCGAAGCCTTCTTTTGAATGTGGGAGGTGTAGCCAGCGATTATTCGGTTCGAGGCGTTGAAGATTATGCGACTTGGCTTAGAGTGTCGAAATTAGTGGATTGGTATCTGCTAAATGAGAATTTACTTTACTATGATCAAGGCTCTTCAGATAGCATACGCAAATCAAGTAAAATAAATTACTATTCACAAGTTTATGCTTGGCTAGATTTTGCAACTTGGTCTGCGATTAGATCGGGTCATAAACAAATGTCTATCCGTATTTTACTAAAGCTATTAGGAAAATTTATCGGGAGAAATTCTTGAAGGTCGGAATTTTAACGGTCGCAACTGGGTCATACCTCGAATACTGGAATGACATGATTACATCCGCACAAGTGAATTTGAAGAATTCAACCCATGAAATCACTTTTCATGTATTTACTGAGCGGCACGAAGACGCAAAGGAAATGACGCAAAAGATCTCATCATTTCAATTTAATGTTCATGAAATTCCCAGCTACGGATGGCCAGAAGCCACGTTATTCCGATATCGAATAATTGAGAGATTCAAGGACCAGTATCAGGAAGATGTGTTGATGCATCTTGATGCAGACATGTTGATTCGTGCTAATTTTCTAGATCAAATAGAATTTGATGAACTAATTGGTGGAGTAGGGCTAGTGGCTCACCCGGGCTTTTGGAGGCCAAAAGGTGGGAAGAGGATGAAACTATATCTGCGGTATCCAAGAATTTTATTTTCTGATGTGCGAAATTTATTCTTGTACGGCGGACTGGGCACATGGGAAACGCGTAAGCAATTAAAGGCGTATGTGAAAAGAAGTAACCGGCAAAGATATGTCTGCGGGGGATCCTGGCTGGGAATGCGGTGTAACCTCCTGTCATTAATTGAAATTTGTGCAGAAAGAGTTGATCAAGATATCGCTCTAGAGCAGATGGCTATTTGGCACGATGAAAGTCATTTGAACCGGTGGGCGGCTGAAAATAAATTTACTCTGCTATCACCATCATATTGCTATGACCCAACTTACCCACAGTTGTATCCAATGCAAGAGTTAATTAGGGCAGTCGATAAAAGAAAATGAAATCTAATTCTCTAAGAATTTTCGCATGAGTAGCAAAACTAACAAAGTCGAAGTCGAATTAGTTGGCGGCCTAGGGAATCAGCTGTTTGGCTATTTTGCTGGAAAATATCTGGCTAAGGCAAATAACTCAGATCTACATTTGAGAATTATGAAATCGAACCCAGGAGAGACCCTTCATAGTGGTTCAATTCTTGAACTAAACCTGGATGGACTTTTTCTTCGTGACAGGCGAACAAAATTAAATAAACTTTTTGATCGTGTTTTAAACAAAATGTCGCGTACAAGTGCAACTTTTGTAAGGATAAACTCTAATCTACGCCACAGGTATTACTCGAATGCAGTCGGGTTTGATGCCAATATTGAGACACTAAAATCTCCCATAAGAATATCAGGCTACTTTCAAACTTGGAAATATTTTGCTGAGTTTCAAAAGAGAATTAGAAGTAACATCGATATCGCTGCAAAATCCAATTGGTATCTAGAATGGAGAAGAAAAGCAGTTAACGACAAGGCTGTCATGTTGCATATTCGCCTAGGTGACTATCTAGAGAAAAAAAATGAGCTGTTCGGATCACTTTCAACTGACTATTATGAGAGAGCCCTCCATCGACTACCAGTTGAGCTATCCCAAAATCCTATTTGGGTTTTTTCTGACGATATCGATTCCGCCCAAGAGATGTTATCCACTATAAAAGGTTTTAATTTTGTATGGATTAAACCTCCACCATCTACTAGTCCTACCGAATCACTCTTATTAATGTCCTTCGGCGCCGCAAATATAATCGCAAATTCGACGTATTCTTGGTGGGGCGCAATGCTTAATAATTGCCAACCATTTGTTGTTGCTCCCTCCAAATGGTTCAAACAACTTGAGGATCCTGAAGATTTGATTCCAAAGAATTGGATACAAATAGAATCTTCGTGGCGCTAGCCTGCCTTACGTTGGCTTCTTCTAGAAGTTTGCTTCAATTTCATTACAAAAATTTTATAAATTACGAGCGGGTTACTGAGTAATTTAACCAGAATACTTAGTTTGGCTTTTTTCACCCAGGTCAATTCTGGATACAGTCTAGATAATGCGAATAAATCACGAAGAAAAAGAATTCTCCTTTCATCGGAGTAGGTAAAAAACCTGTAGTCAGTGTAAATTTCCGCCCAAGTCTGTTCTAATATTGCCAAGTCCTGAGAGCAAATTCCAAAATAGTTCACCAATTCTTTGGTTTTTAACTTCATTTCCTCACTTTTGTTTGAGGTTATGGAGTCTTCATGGATTCTGTAATGTAAAAGAGGGAGAGGGACTGATACCAAAGAACCTAACCTGGACATCCGCAGCCACAGAGACAAATCCTCTGCTGGGAAATCTGCCAGTTTATAACCACCAGCTTCTAATGCAATCATACGATTCATAAGCGCGACAGGGTGTGGTGTTCGGGAACTGGTTATCAAAGATAGAGAGACGGCTGGGTGAAAGACCGCACTATGAATTGTTCCCAAAGGTAAATTATTAATGCTTTTTATTTCATAATCAGAAAATATCAAAGCTACATTTGTATTTATCCATTTTCGTTGTTCAGATAATCTATTTAATGAGTATGAGTCATCTACGTCAAATCTAGCCACCCACTTATTTGAAGCATTTTGAAGTCCTAAATTCAATGCGTCAACCAAACCAGAGGATGACCCAGGCAATATCCGAACACGAGAATTTTTAGCTTGCCAACTTGCAAGAATTTCAGAGGTGCCGTCCGTCGATCCATCATCGATTGCGATCACCTCGTCCAAGCCAAAAATATTTGATTCAATGGATTCGATGGCCTCCAAGACAAACTGAATACCATTTCTAATTGGTATTAGTATTGTTATTGGCTCACTAACCTTCATAAAGACCTACCACCACCTAAGATATGCTCCATAAGTTGGAGTAAGCCTAATGATTATTGTTTGAGAGAGGGACTTTTCACTATGAGTCTAACTTCTACGATTAGAGCTTGCTTGCATATACTCCGCCCCGTTGATCGCACCAAGTATATGACAGTGCTCATAATCCAAGCCTGTCTGGGTATATTAGATTTAATAGGCGTTGGCATTCTTGGCGTAATCGGCGCGCTGGCAATTCGCGGGGTTCAATCCCAGCAGCCCGGAGACCGAGTTACTCAAATTCTTAATTTGCTTAACTTAGATGATTTAACATTTCAATGGCAAATAGCGTCTCTCGGCATATTTGCCCTTGTCTTGTTGATAAGCAAAACACTCGCCACTGTATATTTCACAAGAAAAATCCTATTTTTCTTAGGTCGGAAAGCAGCAGAAATCTCAGGCGAGTTAATCTCGAAAACATTAGCACAGCCGATTCTTGGAGTTCAATCTCAAACATCTCAATTAGTTCACTACGGCATCGGGTCAGGAGTATCTGCGGTAGCCCTTGGAATATTAGGGACTGCATCAACTTTGATTGCAGATTTATCACTGATAGTAATTATTGGAGTGGGAATTACAATTATTGACCCGTATATTGCCGTTATTGAATTGGCATTCTTTTTCATAATAGGTCTTGCTCTTTACCTATCAACCCACCGTCGCGCTCGAGCTACGGGCAATAAAATAGCCTCACTCAGCGTGGAGAGCCACAAACAGCTTTCAGACATTCTAGACATTTACAGAGAAGTGTTTGTACGTAACCGACGATATTATTTAGCCCAGAATCTCAAGGAAACGAAAGCAAAAATTTCTACGGCAGTAGCGGAACAGGCGTTTTACCCAAATATAAGCAAATACGTAATTGAAGTCTCTGTCATATCCGGATCTGTACTAATCGCTGCGATTCAATTTTTAAAGAATGATGCGTCAAATGCTGCTGCAACCTTGTCTATTTTCTTGGCTTCTGCGAGTCGAATTGCACCATCACTTTTGAGACTTCAGCAAAACTTAATTCAAATTCAGACCAATATCGGAACGGCCGAACCCACACTGCAAATGATGAAGAAAATGGAATCCTTTAAACTCTTGCTTCCAAGCGAGAATAAAATGGACTTTTCACATGGTGGCTTCACTCCAAAGATTGAAGTTGAAAATGTTTACTTTAAATATCCAGATTCAGATGATTATGTAATCCGTGATCTGAAATTAGAGATATCACCAGGAACCTTCACCGCTATAGTCGGTCCTTCTGGAGCAGGAAAGAGTTCACTAATTGATTTACTTCTTGGAATTCATAAGCCCAATGAAGGTTTGATTAGAATTTCTGATTTAGATCCAGAAGAATCAATAGCGCGTTGGCCTGGTGCAATCGCATATGTGCCTCAAAAAGTAGGCATGTCAGATTCTTCAATTAAAGCAAATATCGGCATTGGTTTCCCATTAGAGGAAATTGACAACAAATACTTGAGTGCAGCGATACGTATGTCACAACTTGACAGCTTTATCTCATCTTTACCAGAAGGCGTTAACACGAAAGTTGGAGAAAGAGGAACCAAATTAAGCGGGGGGCAAAAGCAAAGAATTGGTATCGCTCGAGCGCTGTACACAAATCCAAAATTGCTAATTCTTGATGAAGCAACGAGTTCTCTGGATGGTCAAACAGAAGCAATTATTGCTGAATCTATTGCTGATATGCGTGGCTCAATTACCCTTATTGTGATTGCACATCGACTTTCCACGGTTCTGAAAGCTGACCATATAGTGTATTTAGATTCAGGAAATATTGTTTTCACAGGTACATTTGACGAAGTTAGGAAAAATGTCCCTGACTTTGACAAGCAAGCCAATCTAATGGGTCTATAGAACTATCTCGGCCTGCGTCGTCTCTGATTTGAATTAGGACGTGGCTTGCGGGATCCACGAGAATGTCCCTTGTTTTCAACAACCGGTGTTACGTAAGGAATTCCAGAAGGTTCTTGGGCTCCGGTAATCCTCATTAGGTCTTGATCCAAAGGTTTCACGCCTACGAATTTAGGAGTTACTCCTGCACGAGATGTAAGCCCACCGACAGATTTCTGCTGCTTAGTCGTCGCAAGAGTTACCACTGCGCCAGCTTCTCCAGCACGTGCTGTTCGCCCTGAACGGTGTAAATAATCCTTGTGATCTGTCGGCGAATCAACGTGAACGACAAGAGAAATCCCATCAACGTGAATGCCGCGGGCTGCAACATCTGTTGCAACGAGAGCGGCATTAGGTAGTTGCTTGAAAAGTGCGAGTGTACGAGTACGAACCGCTTGGGACTTTCCACCGTGGAGTGCACCTACTGGGACACCTGCGTGCGCAAGCTTGTCTGCTAAGCGATCTGCTCCGCGTTGTGTCTTTACGAAAAGAATAGTCTTTCCATTACGAGCTGCGATTTGATTTGTGATGTCATCTTTATCACCAGGATGCATAACAAGCACGTAGTGCTCCATTGTTGAAACTGATGCACGGTCATTTTGTAACGAGTGAGTCTTTGGGTTGTTTAGGTATTGGCGCACGAGTGCATCAACGCCGCGGTCAAGAGTTGCTGAGAAAAGAAGTCGCTGCCCATTTGGCTTTGCTTGGTCAAGGATTTCTTTAACAACGGGCAGGAAGCCCATGTCCGCCATTTGATCTGCTTCATCAAGAACAGTGATTTCTAGATCATCGAGTTGGACTTCACCTTTGTTAAGTAAGTCAATTAAGCGTCCTGGTGTTGCAACAAGAATTGCTGTTGCTTTGCGCATTGCAGTTATCTGCTTTGCATATGGCATACCACCGGCGATAACGACAGAGTCATGACCAATTGCGCGAGCAAGAGGGGTTAAAACTTCATCAATTTGCTGCGCAAGTTCACGGGTTGGAGTAAGAACTAGCGCCAATGGCTTATGCGGTTTTGCGGCTTTCCCACTGATATTTGTGAGTAAAGCAAGACCAAAAGCCAGTGTTTTACCTGAGCCAGTTTGGCCGCGGCCAAGAATGTCATGGCCGGCAATTGCATCTGGAACTGTTGCAATTTGGATTGGGAATGGGTGTGTGATGCCTTGTGCACTCAAGGCGTTTGCTAGTGCTGGAGCAATACCTAAATCACGGAAAGTAGTTGTTACTTCTGTCAGTGGTGTTGCATCAATTAGGTTGGCATCAGCTAGGTTTGCAGAAATGTAATTATCATCTGCTCCGAAATCTATGGCAGCATTGGTATGGGTCTTATGTGCTTTGCGGTCATCACGGGCGTAAGCAGGTGAATCGTTGCGGCGATCACGTGCCGGTTTAATAGGACGTTCTGCGCGGTAATTAGAAGCAGTTACATCTGGTGCTGTTTTATGCTTAGCAAAAGTTTGTTTCGATGGTGCACCTGGCTTGTATTTTTCGCGCTTGCCAGGAATAAAGTTTGGGCGACCATCTTCTGTGCGGGCAACGCGCTCTTTAGCGGCATCACGGCGAGTTGTTGGGCGAGTATCTGGCTTCTTAAATTCTGGACGTGCTGTGCGTTCATTGCGAGCAGAAACAAATTTCTTTGCGCGTGACTCTGGTTTTACAGATTCTTCTCTTGCCTCTCTTGGCTTTGAGGCTGTTTTCTCTTGGTAGCGCTGTGCGCGCATTTTTGAACGCTCGGTTAAACGAGCATCTTTCTTAGAAAGAGTTGGTGTGTCGATATCTGAATAACGTTTTGTTGAAGGCTTGCTTGCTGGTTTTGTTGAAGCAGCTTTAAATGGCTTAGCTTCTGCGCCTTTACGTGCAGACTTTTCTGCACTCGTGTGACGCGGCTTAGAAATAGGAGTTGAAGCAGCTAGTTTTTTGGCGCGTGGCTTGCCGGCTTTGGCAGATGCTGCTCTGCGGGCTTTTCCGGGCGCGGTTGTACGTGGCTGTAGAGACATAGAAATGCATACCAATCGAGACGACAAGCGCGTCTCG
>Ga0209550_10001850_pt1 | contig 20385 bp, 18 predicted proteins | sample LauGreSuBDMM15SN_2_FD_187567 | JGI IMG/M metagenome (GOLD analysis project Ga0209550, IMG submission 187567) | Freshwater lake microbial communities from Lake Michigan, USA - Su13.BD.MM15.SN (SPAdes) (version 5) | ecosystem: Environmental > Aquatic > Freshwater > Lake | place: Lake Michigan... | reverse complement strand
GAATTAAAATTTTTAATTAAATAAAGTAGCTAAAACATAAGACTTTGAAAAAAAGTTATTTTTATTATTTCCTATAATTATAATTAAAAATAAATATTTTTATGAATGAAAATAAAATAAAAACTAATCTAGAAATTACTCAAGTTTTAAATGAGCCATATAAATATGGATTTAAAACAGAAATTGAAACTGAAAAATTTCCACCAGGTCTAAACGAAGATATTATAAAATTAATTGGTGAAAAAAAAGAAGAACCTGACTTTATGAAAAATTTTCGTTTAAAAGCTTATAGAAAATGGAAAAAAATGGAAATGCCAATTTGGTCGAACCTCGATATAAAAACTATTAATTATGATAATATCACGTATTACTCAATTCCAAAACAAAAGAAAAAATTAAATTCACTAGAAGAAGTTGATCCAGAAATACTGAAGACTTTTGAAAAGCTTGGAATTTCCTTAGATGAACAAAAAAAATTATCAAATGTAGCCGTTGATGCTGTTTTTGATAGTATTTCAATTGCTACAACATTTAAAGAAAAATTAGGAAAAGCAGGAGTTATTTTTTGTTCTATTTCGGATGCTATTAAATTTTATCCTAATCTAGTTGAAAAATTTTTAGGAACGGTTATTGGATCCGGTGATAATTTTTTTGCTGCACTTAATTCTTCCGTTTTTTCAGATGGTTCTTTTTGTTATATTCCTCAAAATACAATTTGTCCGTTAGAATTGTCAACTTATTTTAGGATTAATGATAAAGATTCCGGACAATTTGAAAGAACCTTAATCATTGCGGAAAAAAATAGTACCGTAAATTATTTAGAAGGGTGTACGGCTCCCAAATATAGTGAAAATCAGTTACATGCTGCTATTGTTGAATTAATAGCATTTGAAAATGCTAATATTAAATATTCTACAGTTCAAAATTGGTATAGTGGAGATGAAAATGGAATAGGGGGTGTTTATAATTTTGTCACTAAGCGTGGTTTATGTACAGGAAAAAATGCCACTATTTCTTGGACTCAAGTAGAAACTGGTTCCTCTATTACATGGAAATATCCAAGCTGTATTTTACTTGGTGAAAATTCAAAAGGAGAGTTTTATTCTGTAGCATTAACAAATAATCGACAACAAGCAGATACAGGTACAAAGATGATTCATCTAGGTGGAAAAACAAAAAGTAAAATTATTTCAAAAGGAATTTCATGTGGTTCTTCTAAAAATTCTTATCGTGGACTTGTTAAAATAGGCTTAAATGCCAATTATTCAAGAAATTTTTCTCAATGTGATTCTTTTTTATTAGGTTCAAATTCTCAAGCCGCAACGTATCCCTATTTAGATATTTTTAATTCAACAGCAGTTGTTGAACACGAGGCTAAAATTTCAAAAGTAAGTGAAGAACAATTATTTTATTTAATGCAACGTGGAATTAATATGGAACAGGCTGTTAGTTTATTAATTAGCGGTTTTTGTAAAGATGTTTTTAATATGTTACCAATGGAATTTGCCAGTGAAGCAGATAAATTATTATCATTAAAATTAGAGGGAACAATTGGATAATGAATGAAAATCTATTAAGTATTACTAATCTGAAAGCTGAAATAAATGAAAAATTAATTATTAAAGATTTAAATTTAAACGTTAAAAAAAATGAAATTCACGTAATAATGGGGCCAAATGGTTCTGGAAAAAGTACTTTATCAAAAATTTTAGCTGGTCATCCATCATATTTAATTAAAGACGGAACTATTTCATTTAATTCAAAAAATTTACTGGAAATGTCACCAGAAATGCGTTCTCATGAAGGTTTATTTTTAGCTTTTCAATATCCTTTAGAAATTCCTGGAGTAACCAATTTTGATTTTTTAAGAATTGCTTATAATGAAAATAAAAAATATCATGGAATTCGAGAGTTAGATCCACTTGAATTTATGGAATTAACAAATTCAATTTTAACTAAATTAAAAATAAAACCAGAATTTTTAAATAGAGATTTAAATCAAGGTTTTTCAGGTGGTGAAAAAAAACGTAATGAAATTTTACAAATGTTGTTATTAAATCCAAAATTAATAATATTAGATGAAATTGATTCTGGTTTAGATATTGATGCTATTAAAATTATTTGTGATGGAATTATAAATAATATAGAAAAGGATAGTTCTTTAATAATAATTACTCATTATCCAAAAATATTAAGTTACTTAAAACCTAATTTTATACATATTATGATTGATGGGAAAATAATTAAAACAGGAAATTTAGAATTAGTATCAAAACTAGAAGAGAAAGGCTATGAATTTTTTATAAATTAGAGAAAAAATTAAAATTTTTTCTCTAATTTATAAAAAATTACTTCATAAGTTCACCTTGAATTTTTAAGATAGCTTCTTTTAATAACGCTTCTGAATCTGGAGCTAATTTTTTTGTTTCTTTAACTAATTTTGTATAACGAGTATCTTTAACATTTAAATATTCTTGAAGACTTGAAATAAATGTTCCAACTAAAGCAACTGGTAAATTATCTAAGTAGCCATTTGTTCCTGCATAAATTAAAGCAACTTGATCTTCAACAGATTTTGGTGTTCCTTGTGGTTGTTTTAATAATTCACGTAAACGTTGTCCACGTGCTAATTGTGCTAACGTTGCTTTATCTAAATCTGAAGCAAATTGAGAGAAAGCTTCAAGTTCTGCAAATTGTGCTAATTCAAGTTTTAATTTCCCGGCTACTTGTTTCATAGCTTTTACTTGTGCTGCTGAACCTACACGTGATACTGAAATACCTACATCAACGGCTGGTTTAATACCGGAATTAAATAAATCTTTAGATAAGAAGATTTGTCCATCCGTAATTGAAATAACATTTGTTGGGATATATGCAGAAACATCACCTGCTTCAGTTTCAATAATTGGTAATGCTGTCATACTACCACCACCAAGTTTTTCATTTAATTTTGCAGCTCGCTCTAATAAACGAGAATGTAAATAGAATACATCTCCTGGGAATGCTTCACGACCTGGTGGACGACGTAATAATAAAGAAATTTGGCGATAAGCTTGAGCTTGTTTAGTTAAATCATCGTATATTACTAAAGTAGCTCTACCTTTATACATAAAATATTCTGCAATACTAGCGGCAGTATACGGTGCTAAATATTGTAATGTTGCTGGATCACTAGCATTTGCAGCTACAATTACTGTATAAGCTAACGCATTTTTTTCTTCAAGAGCTGAAACACATTGCGCTACTGTAGAAGCCTTTTGACCAATTGCTGCATAGACGCATACAACATTTTCTGTTTTTTGATTAATAATTGTATCTAAAGCAATTGACGTTTTTCCTGTTTGACGATCACCAATAATTAATTCACGTTGTCCACGTCCAATAGGTATCATTGCATCAATTGAAACAATACCAGTTTGTAATGGTTCACAAACAGATTGACGTGAAATAATACCTGGTGCTGGTGATTCAATTAAACGACTTTCAGTTGATAAGATAGGTCCTTTACCATCAATAGGTACGACTAAAGCATCAACAATACGACCTAATAAATCATTTCCAACCGGAACTTGTGCAATTTTTCCAGTTGCTCTTACAGAACTTCCTTGTTTAATGTTTCTACCAGTTCCCATTAAAACTGCTCCTACGTTACTTGTTTCTAAATTTAACGCAATACCAACAGTTTGATCTTCAAATTCTAAAAGTTCTCCACAAGCAACATTTTCTAAACCAAAAATACGTGCAATCCCATCTCCAACTTGTAAAACAATTCCAACATCTGCTGTTCTAGTTGTAGTTTGAGTATATTCGTTTAACTTATTTTGTACAAAATTAGTTAGTTGACTTACGTTTTTCATATAATTTAATGTTTTTTAAAATTTTATGTAGATTAGTTGTTTTTTAATACTTATTAATAAATCTTAATTATTTTTTTTAGTTAAACTTCATTAAAAAATAAGCTAAATTCTTTTAAAATACTTGCATCAATTGCTACTGATTTATATTCTATAATCAAACCACCTAATAATTTTGGATTATAAGATACGTTTAATATAATTTCATTAGAATTTGTTAAAGATTTTAATGAGCTTAATAATAATTCACCATAGTTTTCTTGTAAACTACTAGCAGTTATTAATTTTACCATCGCAGAATTTTTGAATTTTAATAATAATTTTGAATATTCGTCTGTGATTTCTGGTAATAATGATAAATGTGTACGTTCAGATAAAACTTTTAAAAATGATTTCATTGTTAATGTTAAACCTGGAAAAATATTTAACAAAATTTCTAATTTTTGAACTTCTGGATATGTTGGATTATTAAAAAATGAATTTAATTTTTTAGATGTTCTTAAAGTCGAACTTAATAATAATAATTCTTCCCCAATAATGTAAACATCTGGAATAAATTTTTGATTAGTTAAATTTGCTTTGGTAATATCTAAATTATTATTTTTTGAACTCGAATTTTCAAAACTTTTTACATTTTGAAATAATGATTTTGAATAAGTTGTAATAACTTTTTTATTTAAACTCATTTTTTAATGCCTCCTAATTTTGAAATTGTAATTTCAATAATTTTAGATTGTTCTGATTCAGATAAACATAGAAATTTACGTAAAATTCGACTTGCAGTTATATAAATAATATAACGTTGTAAAGAAATAAAGGCTTTATTTTCAAAATTTTTAACTAAATTTTCTGTTGTTAAAAAAGTTTCTTCTAATCCCGATTTTACTAAATTATATTTATTCTGTACTAAATCAATTTTATCTTTTTCATAAAGCATTTTCCATGACTGTAACCAAAACAAACTTTGTGTAAAACCTTTTTCAGCTAAAAAGTAATAGTTTGATGCATTTAAAACATCTTTCTGAGCATTTTCAATTGTTTGAATAATTTCCTTTTGTCGATTTTCAAGGCTAGCACTAAATGAAATTTTATTTGCATAAATTAATATACCAAGTAAAATTACAATATTTTGTACATTTGTTTCTAGAATATTAGGATTTAATTGTATAAATGGTTCTTCATTATTTATAAAGAACGAAAGACTATTCCATTCCATAGTTATGATTAATTAAATTTTATTTCACCATAAACCGTTTTACGAACCTGATTGAAATTTTTTAACAAAAAATTTATCAGTTAGTGAAACTAAGTCATTAGTTATATTTGAAAAAAGAAAAGCAGATTTAATTGCAAGATCACCTTTTAATTTACTTAAGATTTTTGTATTTTCTTTTTGAACAAAATTAATTTCTTCCTCAAATTTTGAATTACAAAAATTTCTTGTAAGTTTTATTTGTCGATTCATTTCATTAATTTCTTCTGTTAATAATGAAACACATTCAGATAATTTTTCATAACCAAATGTTAATAAAATTGTCGATTTTCGTAAAGTATAATTAACAAATTCTGCACGATCATCAATTTCTTTCGAAATAGGGGTAATAAATTTGAAAGTAACAACAATTGCTAAAATAAAAAATAAAGTTAATTCAGCAATAAACGTTAAATCAAAATCAAATAAATTACTTTTATTAAGAAACAATGTAGTTGGAGAAATCATAATATTATTTAGATTGTTATTTAATAAAAATATAAATAAAATATGGAAAAATTTACTTTGTACAAAGTAAATTTTTCCATATTTTTAAATTATCCACCAACAAATGGATTTGCGAATAATAAAGATAATGCAACTACAAGACCATAAATTGTTAAGGATTCCATAAACGCTAAAGATAATAATAACGTACCACGAATTTTTCCTTCAGCTTCTGGCTGACGTGCAATACCTTCAACAGCTTGACCAGCTGCATTTCCTTGTCCAATTCCAGGACCTAAACCAGCAAAACCAACAGCAATAGCAGCAGCAATAACAGAAGCTGCAGAAACAATAGAATCTACCATAGTATAAAAATTTTTGAAAAAATTTATTTCAAAGAATTAACAAATTTCATTTATATTTACTTATTCAATCACTTCACCAATATAATTGGCTGCTAAGGTAGAGAAAATTAAAGCTTGAATAGAACTAGCAAATAAACCTAACATCATAATTGGTACTGGGACAATAAACGGAACTAATGAACATATTACAGCTACGGTTAATTCGTCGGCAACAACATTACCAAATAAACGGAAATTTAAAGAAAGAGGTTTTGTAAAATCTTCAACAATATTAATTGGTAATAAAAATAAAGCTGGTTTTACATAACGTTTAAAATATCCTATACCTTTAATTTTAAACCCTGCAAAAAAGTAACTAAGTGATGTTAAAAGTGCTAAACATGCCGTTGTATTAATATCATTTGTAGGAGCAGATAATTCCCCTTCTGGTAATTCAATTAGTTTCCAAGGAATTAAAGCTCCAGCCCAATTTGAACCTAAGACGAAAAGGAAAATTGTTGCTGTAAATGGTAAAAATTGAGAATAATAAGAAGGTCCCATTTGCGTCACAGCAATACTTTTTACTAATTCATAGACTACTTCAACAAGATTTTGCAAGTTACCAGGAATTTTTTGTAAATTACTTGTCCCTGCAATTAAAAATAAAGAAACTAGAGTAACTACAAGTGTAGAAACAAAAACTGTTTCACCATGAAAATGAATATTTTCCGTTAAATCAACGTATAAATGTGATCCAACTTCAATTTTTGATAAAATAAAAGTATACATATTTATTATTTTTTATTAAAAAATAATAGTTTTTAAAAACTATTAAGTTATTTTTTTTCTAAAGTTATTAATTCTAGAAAACTTTGTTTTAAAAGAATAAACAAATTTCTTTATTAAATAAACTAGGTTTATTTAACTTATACTTTTTTAGTTATGTATTTTTTACTCTATTATACCCTAAACAAATTCTATTAACTAAATAATTTAATATGAAATTTATCGAAGAACTAGAATCATCATTAGCTGGAATAGGATATGGTATTAAATCTGGATTACAATTTGTATCAACAATACATATTGTTGGAATACCCAAACGTAAACATTCTTGAATTGCTAAAGAATCTTTTAATTGATTTGTAAAAATAACCGCATCAGGTAAACTCGTCATATTTTTAATACCATTAAATAGACGTCGTAATTTATCAATTTCTTTTCGAATATTACTATAATCTTTTTTAGAAAAATTTTCAAAAATTCCTTCAGCTTCTTGTTTTTCAAGTAATTTTAATCGGTCAATTTGTTTTTGAACTGTACTCCAATTTGTTAACATACCTCCTAACCATCTATAATTAATATAAAAACTATCACATCGTTGAGCTTGTTTAGCAATAATTGAAGACGAAAGCTTATTCGTACCTACAAATAAAAATTTCCCACCTTTTTCTGCTTTTTTCTCTAAAATATTACCAGCTAAACGAAGTAATTTTGACGTTTTAACTAAATCAAAAATATGGTAACCATATTTTGCATACAAAATATAAGGAGCCATTTTTGGGTTCCATTCTCGTGGACTATGACCATAATGAACTGAAGCTTTTATATATTGTTTTGCTATTTCTTTTTTTTCTAATTTTTCATTCATAAAAGTTTTTTCTAATTTTTAAATAGATAAATATTATCTAAATAGGTTTTATAATTTAAAAACGCGGATCCTGCTGGAATAAGTCTACCAGTAATAATACATTCTTTCAATCCTCTTAACCAATCGGAAGTACCTTCAATAGCAGCTTTTGTTAATACACGTTTTGTTTCTTGAAAACCAGCTGCTGATAAAAACCCATCTTTACTTAATGAGGAATTTGTTGAAGATAATAATAATGGTTCATATTTTGGCGTTTTGTAACAAATATTACTATCGGCATTTTTTAATGCTAAATAAATTTCATTTATTAATGATAATCGAATTAATTCACCAGGTAAAAGTGGTGTATCCCCACTTTCTTTAATTACGACTTTTGATGTCATTTGTCTAACAATTATTTCAATATGTTTACTTGAAATATTAACACCTTGAGATTGATATATTGACTGAATCGAATTAATTAGTAAAATTTGAAATTTATTTAAACTTCTTATAGTTCCCAGTAAAATACCATCATACGTTGAATGATATTTAAATAAAATATTTAATAAATCATGAATATCAATTATTCCTTCTGTAATTGGTTCACCAATATCAATAAAATTACCTGATTCATATAACACTTTTGATGTTAATGGTAATTCATAATTTTGAATTGGACTTATATATTCTAAAAAAACTAATTCATTTGTTGAAGTTTTAATAATATAATCTCCCTTTTTATTCTTTAAGATATTGATATTATCATCTTTGTTAATTTCAAAATGTTCAAAAATTTTACCATTTTTATATTTGAAAACTTTTTCATAATTTAAGCCTTTAGATTTATCAATTTTCCATGTAGATAAAGGTAATTTAGAATAAACTAACATTTGTTCTCCTGTAGGAGTTGTTAATATAAATTCATCTTTCTTTAATACTGTTTTTCCTTGATTATCAAAACCATTGGATTTCAATTGTATATTAAAAATTGAGGGTAATAAAAACATATTAAAAATGAAGTTTTTATATAGATATACTTCATTTTTTAAAAAAATACTATGTCCAATACTAATAATTTGTTTTTCTTGTCTTAATTTTGAACGATTTTTTATTTTTTCTTCTTTATTAAGTACAAAAGAACAATCAATTATGGAATCACTTATATTTCGTTTAAAAGAATCTAATTTAGAATCATTTATAATTGAATTCATTAAAATAATTCCTGATCGATTAGCTAAATAAGCTTTATTTTTGGGGCGTCTAGCTTCAATTAATTCTTCAATTTTTGGTAATCCTTGAACAATATCTTCAGTTTGCTGAGTATAATTAACCAATGTTGCGAAAATTTTATTTTCAAAAACAAAATCACCTTGTTTATAATTTAATATTGTTCCACGGGTTAAAAAAATTGGTATCGCATTTTGAAAAATCATTTGAAAACCATTTTTTCCTAAGAAAAATCCAGATCGACTAAATTTTAGGTTTTTATCTAAATCATTACCTGAACGAACAACTGCTTTTTTATCTTGAAAAAACGAAAAATTATTTATTTGGTCTGAACTAATTTTCCAAATATCATCTTCCATTACAGCAAATAATGTTTGATAATTTTTTGAATCCTTTTTTCTTAAAGAATAAATTAAACCTGAAAAATTGGGGGAAATTTCAATAAATCCAATTACACTATGTTTGTCAACATATTGATAATTTTTAAAGGTAAAAGAAATTTTTATTTTACAATTTTTAATGGACTTAAAAAAAATGGAAGAATCAATTTCAATTTTTTTTTCGTTATTAAATATATATATTTTTGCGTTTTCTCTTTTAATTATACCTGATATTGGTGTAATTATTTTTAATTTTGCAAAAGGAATTAGATTAGAAAATTTTTTTAAAAATAAATAATTAACTTCTCGAGGTAATGTAAAAATTTTACCTGATGCAATCCATAAAATTCCATCATCTTGATTTACCTTGATAGTCCTTTTATCTTTTAACATTTTTCTTATTAAAAGATTTTCAAATCTAATTTCTCCTGAAATTGATGTATAAATGGGTTTTAATTTTCTTATTCCGGGAGTCAAAGTTTGAAGTGAATATTCAGCAATTAATTCATTTTTTTTTACAAAAGTTGAGTTATTTTTATATAAAAATGAACCAATATCTAAAAATATATCTTCTTTTTTCCCTTCCCAATTAATAACTGATAAATTTGTTTCTTCCTGTAATTTTAAAACCATAACACCGTGATTAGTACGATAATTTATCGTTTTTAAATTTTTTGGTAGTATTAATTTTCCAGAGAAAGGGGATAATATTTGTTGAATGTTTTCACCAGTAAAAATTCCACCCGTATGAAATGTTCGCATGGTTAATTGAGTTCCAGGTTCTCCAATTGATTGAGCTGCAATAATTCCAACTGCTTCACCTAATGAAATTATTTTTTGTTGTGCTAAATCCCATCCATAACATTTTTGACAAATTGAACCATTTGATTTACATATTAAAGACGTTCTTATATTTAATAATAAAGGTGAAATTTCTTTTAATTCTTCTAAAATATTAGTTGTTAATATTTTATCACTTATAGATAACGGAACCATGGTTTTTAAATTAATAGCATTTATTAATGTTCGACCCGTTAAATTTTTTATCGTAGAATTTTTTCGGTATTCAATTAAAATTCCTTCTTTTATGTTACAATCAATTTCACGAATTATTAAATCCTGTGCTATATAAATTAAACGTCTAGTTAGATAACCAGAATCAGCGGTTTTAAGAGCTGTATCAACAATACCTTTTCTGGCTCCATATGAAGAAATAATATAATCAATTGAGCTTAAACCTTCTCTAAAATTTGTTTGAATTGGCAAATCAATGATTTTACCATCTTGATCTGACATTAATCCACGCATACCAACTAATTGTCTAACTTGAGACATATTACCTCTAGCACCCGAGAATGACATAATATAAAGATTATTTGTTGGATCAAAATTTTTGTAATAATCAATAATTTTATTTTTTAATGCTTCGGTTGCAATATTCCAACTATCAATTATTCTTTGAAATCTTTCAGTATCTGAAACAAATCCTTGTTGCCATTTATTACTAACTTCAAGAATTTCTTTATTTGCATTTTCAATACATTTTGATTTTGAATTTGGTGTTTTTAAATCTTCTAAATTGATTGATATTCCAGCATTTGTAGCATAAAAAAATCCTAATAATTTTAAAGAATCTAATAATGATGAACATTGACTAATTCCAAATTGTGAAAATGTTTCATGGACTAATGTTTCTAATATTTTTCTTGTAATTGTTTTATTAAGAAGCATATTATTTTTGAAAAATGTTATTAAAGTTTAAGTTAAAAAGTAATCGTCCGGGAGTTGTTTCCATAAATAAATCAAGAATTTCAAAGTTATTTTCCATTATATTTTTTCCAATTAAAATTCCGATATTTGTTACTAAATAATATTTAGAATAAGTTTTTTCAACTTTTAAAATTTTATAAACTAAAATCTCTTTTTCATTTATATTTAAATTTGTAATTGTATCTTTAAACTTAATTTTTCCATTATCGTGAACAATTTTAAAATTTTTTACAGAATATCTTACTAAGATAGGGGTATGTAAGCTTAACTTTTTTTGATAAAAAGCAGATAATGCTTCACTTTGATTTGCAAACCATTTTTTTAATATAAAATTATTTTTATATATCATTAAGGTTAAATAATAACAACCAATAACCATATCTTGTGTTGGTTTTAGAATAACATCTCCATTAGAAGGCGATAAAACATTATAAGAAGGACGCATTAAGGTTTTAGCTTCTAATTGAGTACATTCATATAATGGTAAATGTACCGCCATTTGATCACCATCAAAATCTGCATTAAAACCAGTACAAACTAAAGGATGCAAATGTATGGCTTGACCTAAAATTAAAACCGGATCAAAGGCTTGAATTCCAAAACGATGTAATGTAGGAGCTCGATTTAATAAAATTGAATGTCTTTTTGTTAACGTTACCAATAAATTCCAAATAAAAGGTTTATTTTTTTTTATAATTATATGTGCTAATTTGGTATTATGACTGGGGGCTTTAATTTTTGTTTTTAATAACTCATTTATTAAAAATGGTTGAAATAGTTCAACGGCCATTTCATAAGGTAGTCCACATTGATTTAATCTCAAATTTGGTCCTACAATTATTACTGAACGACCAGAATAATCTACACGTTTTCCTAAAAGTGATTGTCGAAATCTACCTTGTTTACCTTCTAAAATTTCAGTTAAACTTTTTAAAGCTTTATTATTTAAACAAAACATTCGATCTTTACGTAAACGTGCATTATCAATTAATGAATCAACTCCTTCTTGTAATAATTTTCGACTATGAACAGTAATTAAATCCGGCGCAATAAAATGATACATAAAATCAAACAGACGTTGATTTCTAGTTATAATTAATCTGTAAATTTCATTTACATCTGCTGCCACTAGTCTCCCGCTTTCTAATTCTAAGAGGGGTCTTAGATTTGGAGGTAAAACAGGTAAAGTTGTCAAAATCATCCAACTAGGGTCAGTTTTTGTTGCTAAAAAACTTTCTAAAATTCGAATTCGACGAATTAAAGTTTTATCCGGAGTATATGTTACATTTAAATTTTTCAATAAATTTATATCGATAAATGCTCGCGATTTTTTTATTTCGAGTTTTAAATTGATTGATTCTAATGCTGCTTTTATTATTTCGGACCCACGACGTTTTTCAATTTTTAAATTTTTTGAAACGTTTAAATTGCTACTTTCTTTATTATTAATTTTTGACTTAAAAAATTTTTTTAATTCATTATTTGTTTTATCAGGATAAAAAAATGGATAAAGTGGATTTTCTTCATCTATTATTTTTTCTCCATCTTTAAATTCAACAACATCTTCAATATCATTAAGGGTTATTGTTGGATTAATACACTTTAATAAAATACATAAGTAGTTTGGAATGCCCTTTAAATACCATAAGTGGGTAATTGGACATGTTAAATCAATATACCCCATTCGATAACGTCTAACACGAGACTCAATTACTTCTACTTGACATTCTTCACAAATTTTATCAATTATAAACCCATTATATTTTCCACATTTACATTTCCAATTTTTTATCGGACCAAAAATTTTTTCACAAAATAAACCATTTAGTTCTGGTTGATGTGAACGAAAATTAATTGTTTCTGGTTTTAAAACTTCTCCAATTATTTCTCCATTCGGAAGAATTCGTTCAGCCCATGTTTTTATTCTTTTTGGTGAAGCAATTGTAATTTTTAAGTAATCGAATGAGGCATTTAAATTTTCTAATTTAAGAAGAGTTTTTTCAAGTTCTAAAATTTCATCATTAGATTTCATAAATTATTCAGATATTCTAATATTTTTCTATAGATTATGTTTTTTAAGACGGTCTAAAATTTTATTTTTTTCAGTATTTTTCTCTATTAAAAGCATATCGTTTCTATCTAAAATATTACTATTTTTTGCAAACTGTTCAGCTTTTTTTCTTGCTAACAAAGCTCTTAATTTTAAACGTTTTTCAATTTCTTTGAAAATATCTTTTTCAACGTCCTCTATATTTGTTGTTGAATAAAACCCGGCGTCAAATTTTCTAATTGAAAAATCTAATCCTAATGAATGTAATTCTCGAATTAAAGCTAAAAATGATTCCGGAATAGAAGGATTCGGTTTTTCAATATCTTTTCTGATTAGTATTGATTCATACATATCATTACGTCCATCAATATCATCTGATTTGATTGTTAATAATTCTTGTAACGTATTTGAACAACCATATGCTTCTAATGCCCAAACTTCCATTTCTCCGAATCTTTGTCCACCTTTTTGAGATTTTCCTGCTAAAGGTTGTTCCGTAATCATTGAATATGGTCCTGTTGCACGGGCATGTATCTTATCTTCAACTAAATGTATTAATTTTAGAATATAACTTTTTCCTACGGTAATAGGATTGTCAAAATATTCTCCAGTTCGGCCATCTCTCAATAAAACTTTTCCCGGATAATATTTATTAAATAACCATTTTGACTTTGTTTTTAAAGCAGCTTCTTTTAATTTTTGATTAACTAAAATTCTTGATGATTCAGCACCATAAATTTCATCAAAAGGAGATACTTTATAACGATTTCCTAATTTTTCTCCTGCTAGGCCTAGTAAACATTCGAATACTTGGCCTACATTCATCCTAGATGGAACACCTAATGGATTAAAAATAATATCAATTGGTGTTCCATCAGGTAAATAAGGCATATCATGTTTAGGTAAAATTTTTGATATGATCCCTTTGTTACCATGACGACCAGCTAATTTATCTCCGATTTGAATTTTTCGAATTTGAGCAATATAAATTCGTATGATATCGCACGATGTAAACATTGAAGGTTCATCTTTTGTAATTAATGTTGTTGAAATTATTCGAACATCAATTATTCTTCCTTCTGTAGAATGGGGAACTCGAAGGGATGTATCTTTAAAATGTTCATTTTTTTGTCCATATAATGCACGTAATAATTTAGCTTCTGGTGATGAATCTTCTTCACATGGAGTTAATTTACCAACTAATATATCATGTTCTTTGACATAAGAACCAACTTTAACAATACCATCGCTATTTAAATGTCTGCGAATATGTTTAGTTAAATGAGGTAATTCATTCGTTAATTTTTCACTACCTGTAGCACAATATGTTAAAGTTGTTTCATGTTCTTCAATATGAATTGAAGTCAAACAATCTTCTAAGATAATTCGTTCGTTTATTACTATTGCATCTTCATAATTATACCCTTCCCATGGCATGTATGCTATTGTTAAATTTCTTCCTAATGCTAGTTCACCATCATTTGTACTTGGACCATCAGCAATTAATTGACCGGAAAATACTTTTTCACCTTTCCATACAATAGGTTTTTGATTAATTGTAGTTTCTTGATTTGAACGAAAATATTTTTTTAAATAATAAGTAATATTATTCTCAAAATTATCATTAATTTTTATCAAAAAGGAAGATGAAAAAGTTACATTCCCTTCACAATAACTTTTTATTACCATTGAAGAATCCAAAATAGCAGCTGATTCCAAACCTGTTCCTACAATAGGTTTTTGAGAATATAACAATGGAACAGCTTGTCGTTGCATATTTGATCCCATTAAGGCACGATTAGCATCATCATGTTCTAAAAATGGTATTAAAGCAGTTGCTAATGAAACAATTTGTATTGGCGATGTCGTTAGAAAATTTAGTTTTTTTGTCTTTTTTAAAGAGAACAAATTATTTTCTTTTGCAGAAATATAGTCAACATTAATTTTTCGTTCATTATCTAAACTAATATCACAAACTCCTATTGTTGTCTCAGATTCTTGTTCTGGATTTAAAAAAATCGGTTTTTTATCCGAAAATACATGTTTATCTTTAATAAAAAAATAAGGTGTTTCAATTGAACCCAGTGAACTAATTCTTCCATATAATGATAATGAAGTAATTAAACCAGCATTTTGTCCTTCTGGTGTTTCAATTGGGCATAAACGTCCATATTGACTAGGGTGAATATCCCGAATTACAGTACTAATATGATCTCTTTTTAACCCATTTGGTCCAAAAACGCTTAATCTACGTTTATGTGTCATTTCCGAAAGAGGATTTATTTGATCCATAAATTGGGACAATTGACTTGTCTTAAAAAATTCTTTTATTGTACTGGTTATTGGTCTAGGATCAATAATCCATTCTTCGGGATTTGATTGTGTCTCTAATTCAAAATTTAATTTTTGTGAATTAGAAATTATCGATTCTTCTAGTAGACTTTTTTGTAAACGATATAAACCAATTCGAATTTGATTTTGTAATAAATCTCCAACACATCTAATTTGTTTATTTTTTATATCATCAATATCGTCACTGATTCGATCATAATATTTTAACTCAATTAAACCATCAATAATTCCAACAAAGTCTTGAGCAGTTAAATAAGTAATATCTTTGGGTAAATTTAAACCTAATTTTTTATTTATTTTATAACGACCAATTTCACCAATAGAAAAACAACCAGATCGTTGATTAAAAAATAATTTTTTTATTAAAGAAAAATTATCATAAACTTTGATTAAGCGAAAACGATCATCTTCACTTTTTTCTTTTGTTATTTTATTTGTTAACTGAAAATTTGAAAAATGTAAGGGATATTTCAAACTGTCCAAAATTTCTTGAATACTTAATCCAAAATATCTAATTAAATCATAAATAAAAATACGATCGGTTTCTTCTTTTTCTTTTTTTTTATCTTTATCTTCAAGCTTTTGATCATTTGATTTTGATTTATATTCATTAAGCTTAATGTATATTCTTTCTTGCGTGGAATTTACATTAGTTTTTGAAATATCACGTAAATTCTCATTTTCAATTTGATCTAAAATAAATTTTGTCCATAAACCTTTATTAGATATTAACGTAGCAGTATAGATTGTTTTTCTAACATTCCCAAATTCTTTTCTGAAATAAATTCCAGGACTACGAATTATTTGACTAATTACAATACGTTCACATCCGTTTATTACAAATGTACCTTCTTCTGTTATTAATGGTATTTCACCAAAGAATAAATCTTGTTTAATTCGAATTTTTTTTGGTGAGAATTTTTTATTTAGAAACGTAAGATCCGAATTTTGATCAATCAAATAAGAATACTCGCACGGTATATATAATTGTATAGAATAGGTAAGATCTCTTTTTAGACATACTTCTAAACTATAATTTGGACCTTTTAATTTTAAATCATTTAAATATAAATAAACTAAACAGGATAATTTTTTACCTCCAAATATTCGAATTTTAGATGAAAAAGGATTCGGAAAGTTCAAAAGTTCTTCACTAATACCATTTGATAAAAAATGATAATAACTTGCGCGTTGAGCTTCTGATAAATCACCAATATTATTAACAAAGATTTTGTTCATAATTTAATTAAATTTTATAATTAACTAAGGTCATTTTTATTTTGCTAGGAACTAATTAAAACTATTAAGAATTTAAAACAAGGTAATGTTTTAAATTCTTAAGACTTAATTGAAAAATAAATTTTTCCAACTTTTGATTTTTTTCTTGCTGCAGTATTTTTATGTATTACACGTTTTTTTACAGCTTTGTCTATAATACTGTAAAGATTTTTTAAAATATTACCTATTTCTATAATATTTTTCTTTTGTTTTTCCTGATTATTATTATTATCATTAAACTCTTTTTTCTTTAAAATAAAAAGTTTTGATAAAGTTTTTATCGTAGAAATATAGCGTTTATTAATTATTCTATTTCGTATAGTTTTGTTAACAAGTTTTTTATTTCGTTCTTTTTTAGTCATGATTTTAATATATAATACTCGTTATAATTTAGATGCATAATTATAATTAATAATAATAACATAGTATTATAACAAATCATAATTAAAAAAATTATATTTTTAAACATTCTAATATTTAAAAAATTTTGATATAATTTTTTTAGACTAGTAATAAGTTACTATTGTAAAATACATATATATAATACATAATTCTAAAATATGGCAAAAAATAAAGGACCACGTATAGTTATTACTTTAGAATGTACGGAATGTCGACAAAACTTAAACAAACGATCAAATGGTGTTTCAAGATATTTAAGTTCAAAAAATAGACGTAATACTCCTGATAAATTAGAAATTTCAAAATATTGTCGTTACTGTAATAAACATACTCTACATAAAGAAATAAAATAACTAAAATTATTATGAGCTATTGGAACAAAGATAAAGATAAAAAAAGAAGTAATTGGAATCAAAGTTTAAAATCAACCTCAAAAATAAATAAACCTAAAAAAATAAGAAAAAGTTTACAGTATCTATTGGTATTAAAAAAATTTGAAAATATTGTTGATTATAAAAATGTAAAGTTATTACGTGCTTTTTTAACAAAATATGGAAAAATACGTCCAAGACGTAAAACTCGTATTTCTGTTCAACAACAACGTTCAATTTCTAAAGCTATTAGAAAAGCGAGAGCGTTTAGAGTTATTCCATTTACATGTGATGTTAAAATTTAAATAAAGTTTTAAAATGAGAAAAGCTCGTAATAATAATAATTTTATTGATAAAACTTTTACTATAATTGCAGATGTTCTTTTACGAGTTTTTCCTGCTAGTCAACAAGAAAAAAAAGCATTTTCATATTATTTAAATGGTTTATCTGCACAAGATGAAGGAGAATATGCGGAAGCTTTAAATAATTATTATCAAGCTTTACAACTTGAAGAAGATTTATATGATAGAAGTATCATTCTATATAATATAGGTTTAATATACTCAAAAAATGGTGATTATTTAAAAGCTTTAAAATATTATTATTTTTCTATTTTTATTAATTCTCGATTTACATCCGCTTTAAATAATATTGCAGTAATTTATCATTACCAGGGAATTAAGGCAGCTGAAAAAAATTGTTATGTATTATCGGAATCACTTTTACAAAAAGCAACTTTTTATTGGACAAAAGTTGTTAAAATTGATCCGAATTCGTATATTGAAGCATGGAATTGGCTAAAGACAACTAGAAGAATAAAACTTTAAGAACTTTTTGAAACCCGGTTAATTGTTTTAATAAATTAAAAGTTATCCATATTTATTTAATTAAAAATTATTCTATATGAACGGTTTTGTAACTCAAATCATTGGCCCAGTTATAGATGTAGAATTTCCAGAAGGGGAATTACCTAAAATCTATAACGCTTTAAAAGTTGTTAAAGAGAAATCACAAGAAGTTATTATTGCAGAAGTTCAATACTTAATTGGGGAAAATAAAGCTAGAGCTATCTGTATGACTTCAACCGATGGTTTAAAACGTGGTGATACAGTTGTTGATACAAATAATTCGATTTCAGTACCTGTTGGAAAACAAGTTTTAGGGCGTATTTTTAATGTATTAGGTGAACCTGTTGATGAATGTGGTCCTTGTAAAAGTACAGAATTTTATTCTATTCACCGTTCAGCACCTGAATTTACAGAATTAGAAACTAAACCAGAAATTTTTGAAACTGGGATTAAGGTTATCGATTTATTAGCTCCTTATCGTCGTGGTGGAAAAATTGGTTTATTTGGAGGTGCAGGTGTAGGTAAAACTGTATTAATTATGGAATTAATTAATAACATTGCAAAAGAGCATGGTGGTGTTTCTGTATTTGCGGGAGTTGGAGAACGTACTCGTGAAGGAAATGATTTATATGCTGAAATGAAAGAATCAAAAGTTATTGATGCTGATAATTTTGAAAATTCTAAAGTTGCCTTAGTATATGGTCAAATGAATGAACCACCTGGAGCGAGAATGCGTGTTGCTTTAACGGCATTAACAATGGCGGAATATTTCAGAGACAAAAATAAACAAGATGTTTTATTATTTGTTGATAATATTTTCCGTTTTGTACAAGCAGGATCTGAAGTATCTACTCTATTAGGGAGAATGCCTTCAGCTGTAGGATATCAACCAACTTTATCCACAGAAGTTGGAGAATTACAAGAACGTATTACATCTACTAAAGAAGGTTCCATTACTTCAATTCAAGCGGTTTATGTTCCAGCAGATGACTTAACAGATCCAGCTCCATCAAATGTTTTCAGACATTTAGATGCAACAACAGTATTAGGGCGTGAATTAGCAGCAAAAGGAATTTATCCAGCTGTAGATCCATTAACATCTAGTTCAACTATGTTACAACCAAGTATTGTTTCAGCTGCACATTACAAAACTGCACAAATGGTTAAGCAAACGTTACAAAAATATAAAGAATTACAAGAAATTATTGCTATTTTAGGGTTAGATGAATTATCTGAAGAGGATAGATTAATTGTTGGACGTGCAAGACGTATTGAACGTTTCTTATCTCAACCATTCTTTGTTGCTGAAGTATTTACAGGAACACCTGGAAAATATGTTTCTTTAACAGATTCAGTTGCGGCATTCCAACGAATTTTAGCTGGAGAATTTGATTCTTTACCTGAACAAAGCTTTTATTTAGTAGGTGGTATTGAAGATGTTATTGCAAAGGCAGCAACATTAACAAAATAAATTAAAAATAAGAGTTAATTTTAACTCTTATTTTAGGGGCTTTTTGGATTTGACATATGGATTAATATGCACGTGGGTTCAATTCCCACCAGCTCCAAATTAGCATCTATGGCCGAGTGGTTGAAGGCACTGGACTCATAATCCATTTTCTTATAGAACGTCGCTGGTTCGAACCCAGCTAGATGCATATTTTAAAAAATTACATTTTTGCTTTTAAACGTGTAGATTTACCACTTAATTGTCTAATAAAATATAATTTTGAACGTCTAATTTTTGAAATTTGTTTTTTAGTTACTGTTGTAATTTTAGGAGAATTTAAGATAAAAATTTGTTCAACTCCAATTCCTTGAACAATTCTTCTTAACGTAAATGTTCTATTAAGTCCTTTATTTTGTTGTGCAATAATTAAGCCTTCAAAATATTGAACACGTTCTTTATCCCCTTCTTGAATTGTATATCCAATTTTTACAATTTCGCCAACTCTTATCATATTTTCACTTTTTGTAGAATAGTCTTTATTTCTCAAAAATTTATTTTCTATAAGTTTAACTAAATCAATAGTTTTTTTATTTTCAGTTTGATTTTCCATATATTATTATTTTTGCTATAAGATTAATAAGCTTTAAAAAAAACTAATTTTTAAATTAAATAATAATAAATATTAATTATTAAACCAAGAGATATTAAATTATTAAATTATACACT
>Ga0209550_10001849_pt1 | contig 20389 bp, 14 predicted proteins | sample LauGreSuBDMM15SN_2_FD_187567 | JGI IMG/M metagenome (GOLD analysis project Ga0209550, IMG submission 187567) | Freshwater lake microbial communities from Lake Michigan, USA - Su13.BD.MM15.SN (SPAdes) (version 5) | ecosystem: Environmental > Aquatic > Freshwater > Lake | place: Lake Michigan... | reverse complement strand
AACATTAGGAGTACCATAAACCGCTTGATTTGGATTAAAATTAGCCCAAGAATCTGTCCATGCAGCCTCAGGGGCAGGTGCAAAGGCACCACGGTAAGTAGTTTGCTCAATTTGAGCAGATGCGGAAATGCAAATCAATGCAAATAACGCAATCAAATAATTTTTTTTCATTTTTTAGTGTTTTTAAGTTATTAAACAGGGCAAATTTAAACTTGATTTATGAAGTTAGTGTTTCATCAACATTAACAATAAATTAAGTTTAAGTTAAGAGATTTTGTACAGCATAGAAATAAACAGTATATCTAAATTCAGCCAAGCCGTTGTAATTAATAAATTGTGACAAGTAATTAACTTTCAGAGTTAAAATTAAACCCAATTAGAAATTAAATGTCAGTCTGAGCTTGTCGAAGACAAACTCAGGAAATGCTCAGCTCAGTGTGACCAATTGCAATAAATTAAGCATGAAATATAATTGCAGCCAAAGGGTTCAGCCATTAATAAAGTAGGGGGCATTTAACACAAGAAGGCTCCGAAGAACCTTTCTGCTTAACAAATGAAAGTGTAGAAAATTAATCAATTGTTTTATCGTGATACTAAAAATTATAACTTATTGAAATCGAAAAAGTACGTCCATATTTGGTTTTCCAAACCACATCATCCTTTTCGCTATTGTACCAATTATTATAATTTTTAAGGGAATTAGTAAAGTTCTTAACTTCTCTTGAAACTCCATCAAAAATACTAAAAAAACTAGACGGCAAGTTCTCTGTGTCTTTAGCAGGTATAAAAGCTATAGCATCGTTGTTATTATAAAAAATTAAGTCTTGACCCAAAATATTTTGAATGTTTAATTTTATTTCTAATTTTTTTTCGATAAACGATTTTGACACTTGCATATCAAGAAAAGTTCTACTCTTTTCCCATAAAGTAGGTTGCGTTTCAATATTTCCAACAATAGCGATACGATTCCCTACCCTATTCAAATTTGCAGCTATAGTTAATCCTTGCTCATTCATATATTGAATCCCTGAATTTAACACATAAGGTGATTGACCTTGCATGGGTCTGGATTTTTCAGGATCAGATGAAATGGCTAAATTACCGAGATCTACATTTGAATAAATGGCTGAAAAATTGGTAAATAAAGTGATGTTATTTAAAAAATTAGTTTCCGATGCCTTATTAAAAAATGAACTTAATAGCGTTCTAAATTCAAATTCAAATCCAGAGTTTATGGCCGATAGAGCATTTTGAAATGATATTTCATTGGGGTTTCCATTTGCTTTAGATTCAATTGGATTCGTGAATTTTTTATAGAAAATAGAAAAAGTAAATAATTGTCCGTTAGCTGGGTATATTTCGTATCTGATATCAAAATTGTTGATTTTTGAAATTTTTAAATTTTCATTTCCTGTGGTTACGAATTTAGTTGTAAAATCATAAAAAGCAAAAGGGGCTAATTCCCTAAACTCTGGTCTATTCAAGGTTTTAGAAAAACTGATTCTTAAATTTTGTTTTCTGTTAATTCCGTATATATAATTTATGGAGGGCAAAAAGTCCGTTTGCTCATTATTTAGATTTAATGAAGTATATGCGTCCTTTAATGCGTTTAATTTTTGATTGTAACTTTCAACTCTAAGGCCCCATATCAATCTTGATTTATGAATAATATTATCCATCATACCATAAGCCGCTCTTAATGCTGATGAAGCATCATAAGAATCGGTATATTTAGTACTTTCATACAATGAAAAACCAACTTTGTTGCCAGAAGGTAAAATCCCAAAATTGTTTGGATTAAAAATTTCACTATCATCCAATAACAATAAGGAAGTATCAAATGTTTTAGAAGGTTTACCCCCAGTAATATAGCCAAACTGCCTAGAAAAAAAATCTCTTTTTCTTTCTTGATAGGCGGCACCAATTTTTATTTCGGTACTTAAATCCTCATTAGAAACAAACTTTTTTGAAATGTCTGTTTTAAAACTCTTAATGTTTTCCTTATTCTCCGAATAAAAAATACTACCGCCATCTTCAGGTCCTGCACCACTTTCAGGGATATAGGCCTGAAATGGTCCTGGCTCGTTGACCCGTTTATTATAAATATTTCTTCTCAAATTAGGTATTGAACGATCGACATCACTTAAAGACCCCACCCATGCTAATCTGATTCTGCTATTTGGCAAATAATGATCCCCGTTAATTTGTCCTGAATAAATCTTATTACTCGTGAACCATCTTGCATTACCATAAGTAATGAAATAATCGGCTGTTTCTCCATTCGCAGGAATACCGTTTCTTTCAATTACCCTATCATCAGAATTAATACTGTAAATATTTTTAAAATTTACTAAATTATTTTTATTTAATTTTAATGAAAAATTCGCCAACCCGCTAGCTAGTATTTGTGTGGAATAAATATCGTCTGTCAAATCTGTAGTTTTAATTTTGTTAATACCCGCAAATCCAAAATCAGTTATCTCTCTCTCGTTATAATTATTTGATTTACTATACGTTACTGCCGCTAAAACACCAATTTTTTTGTCTTTAATCGAAAATTGATTTCCTACTGTGTATTGAAAACTTATATTAGGGGAGAAACTTTGATTGATTAAGGCCCAATCAGTTGCTGTTTTTTTGGCTATGTCAACTTTTTGCTCGTATGTTGTTTTCGGTGATAGAAAATCTTTAACAGAAGGCACAATAGGGGACAACGCTCTTGTTCCATCGTCTATTCCAATAAAATCGGTGCTTCCACCATTATAGGTCACTTGTTTTTTTCCAGTCGTTATAGTGTTATAACTGCCCCCGAAAGATAGGGATTGAAATTTTTTATCCGGGACACTTTTGGTATTAATCTGAATAACCCCACCTGCAAATTCTCCAGGCAAATCAGGAGTTGCTGTTTTTGTAATCACTAGATTATCCAACATATTGGAGGGAAACATGTCAAAAGAGAACGCTTTTCTGTCGGGTTCTGAACTCGGCAATGGCGCACCATTTAAATAGGCAGTATTATAACGATCGTTTAGCCCTCGAACAATAACGAATTTATTATCTTGTATAGAAGCTCCGCTTATTCTTTTTAGCACATCGGAAGTGGATTTGTCCGGGGTTCTTTTAATGGATTCGGCAGAAATACCATCAGATACGCTAATGCTGTTTTTTTGCTGAATCAATAAAGATTTTACAGATTCTACCTTTGCTTTTGTTTTTGTAATAACCACTTCTTTTAATTCGTTTTGACTTTCCACCAAAGAGACCGTTAAGCTTGCGCCCTCATTTGCTGTTACAACAACTTCAGAAATAATTTTAGTCTTGTAGGAACTTGTAGAAAATTGAACCTCATAAGTACCTACTGGCAAATTTGTAATAATAAAATTTCCGTCAAAATCAGAGGAAGTAGAGAATTTGGTATTGCTAACATTAACATCTACTCCTGGCATGGTTTTTCCCGTTTTATCATCAATGATGGTTCCTTTTAATAGGGAGGTTTGAGAAAAAATGGAGTGAGAAAAAACAAATAAAACAAGGGTAAAAAATAATTTCATTTTATAACAATTGATTGATAAACTATAATAGTTGTTATCAGGCAAAATTATAATCTAAAAATCAATGCAATGTTAACTTAAGTTTATTAAATCTTAAACTATTTTACATAAAATAAGTCTAATGTTAAATTAAAATTAAGTGGCGGTGGTTATTTAATGTTTATTTTAAATTGTTTCACAAAAACTAACTAAACACAAAGCCTTCAATTCATAAATGTCTGAAGGCTTTGTGGCAAAGAGAATATAAAAAAATATATGTTTTCAGAGAAGGTTAAATTTATTTATTTTTTTCTGCTTTTGTAATAAGTGGTTTATACTTTTCATTTAACAATTTGATAATATCCTTTGTAATATCATATTTTTCTTCGGCGTATAAAACAGTTGCAGCATCACCGGTTCCGTATATATAGGCATAGTCTTTCTCTTTGCCATATGCTTTAATAAATTTTTTCACTTTTACCACCAAACTATCTGTTTCAGCGCCACTTTCTTGTTGTAGTTGTTGAGAAAGTGCTTGTTGCGCCTGACCTAGTTGTTGCTCTCTTCTTTGCAATTCTGCTCCTTTTTGCTGCGCCCAAGCTTGTCCATTCGCTTGTGCCTGACTTTGAAAACTGGCCGCTTCCTGTTTGAAACGATTTATCTCGGTTTCAAGTTGCTTTCCTTTTTCTTCGGCTTTTGCTTTATATTTAGCTTCTAGGTCATTTGCCTCGGTATATTCTTTCATTAAAACAGCCGTGTCAACATATGCTGTTTTTACTTCTTTTGCTTCGGACTTTTTATTACAGGCAATAAGAGAAATTGTTATTACGAGAATTACCACTGTTTTTTTCATCAGGTTTTTTTAATTTTTAAGATTTAGTAACAAAAATATAAAAAATAAACAGTCATATTATCAAGAAGGGAGAAATGTGCAACTATTTATTGTATTGATTTTTGTTATTGCAATTAATTATTACATCAATTATGGCTATCAAAACAGAATGCGATAGCTTTTGAATACGAAGCGTTTTCTAAAAAACCCGATTATCGATCAACTTTATCAGAAAGTACGCTTAAACGTAGTTAAAATCAATTTTTCTCGTTTCTTATGATATAAATGTGAGAAGAATATTCAAAACTCTTCGTTGCCTTAAAATTGGACAGCAATCCAACGTAAAAAGCTTTGATGAAATTCATTTTGCCAGATTTGTATTTTTCTGAAAGTAGACTCACATAAAAAGAATCAAATTTCATTGGAAGCACTTTTTCCAATTTCATTTTTTCTTTTTCGAAAAGTAATTTTATTGCCGTTTTCGAAAAATGCCAAAAATGGATGGGTACATCATAAGCTGCCCAAAATTTTTCGTAATGTTTTGCATCAAAGGATTTGAAATTGGGAACCGCAATTAGCAGTGTCCCATTTGGTTTCAATAATCGTTTCAATTCTTTAATTTGTTTATCCAAATCTGGAACATGTTCTAAAACGTGCCACATTGAAATCACATCAAAGGAATTATTTGCTAATTCTGTTGTTTGCTTTACAAACGAAAGACCTTTCCTTTTTGCAATTGATTTTGCTTTCTCGCTTGGCTCCACTCCTATTGTTTGCCAACCGTCATTTTTTGCAGCCGACAAAAAATCTCCTGTTCCGGCTCCAATATCTAATATATACCCTCTGCCAGGGTGAAGCAAATTTATTAAATGGAGTTTGTTTTTTAAAGCAATATTTTTTATAAAATGATATAGTTTTTCAAACAAAGAGCGTTTGTTATCTGTATGAGAAATGTAATCCTCACTTTCATAATATTTGCCTAAATTCTCCAAACTAGGTTGTGGAAACGTAATTAACATGTCCAAGGTTTCGTCATGATACAAATCGAAGGTTTCTTTAGAAACAGAATGATCTTTTACAGTAAGAAAATGCCTTTTATTTAGAATATCCATTTTTTAGTTTTTAACCTTTTTCAAATTCCTCAACAAATGCAAACTTTCATAAAGTAGTTTCACGTGGAACAAATTGATTTAAAATTGTTGATTAACGATTTTTGATTGTAGATTTAAATCAAAAATCGTTAATCTTATATCTGCAATCATAAATCTTATCTTCCCATATAAATTAACAAAACGGAAACGTCACTTGGTGAAACACCACTAATTCTGGAAGCTTGCGAAATTGTGACCGGACGTATCTTACTCAATTTTTGTTTGGCTTCGATCGACATCGATTTTATTTTGTTGTAGTCAAAATTCTCGGGGATTTTTACATCTTCAAGTCGAGTTAATTTATTGGCATTATTTCTTTCCTTTTCGATATAGCCAGAGTACTTCACTTGGATTTCAGCTTGTTCTAATATTTCTTGATCCAAATCGTTTTCTGCAACATAAGTAGCCACCTTCTCAAATTTAATAATATCTTCCAAATCAATTTGTGGACGAGAAAATACCTTGAACATTTTGTCGCCTTGTGAAATTAAGGCTGTGTTTTTTGATTCTAAGATGGGATTTGCTTCGGTCATCGTAACGCTAGTTTCCTTGAAAAAAGCAACCATCTTTTCAGATTCATTCCGTTTGTGCTCCATTCTTCGAAATCGCGCTTCTGAAGCTAAACCAATTTCATAAGACATTGGCGTTAACCTAAAATCAGCATTGTCTTGTCGCAATAAGGTTCTAAATTCAGCACGAGATGTAAACATTCTGTAAGGTTCTTCAGTTCCTTTGGTGATTAAATCATCGATTAAAACCCCGATATAAGCTTCGTCTCTTTTTAAAATAAGCGGCGCTTTTTCTTGAACTTTTAATGCTGCATTAATTCCGGCCATCAATCCTTGAGAAGCCGCTTCTTCATATCCGGTTGTGCCGTTTATTTGACCCGCAAAATACAATCCATCAACTAATTTAGTCTCTAAGGTATGTTTCAATTGTGTTGGCGGAAAATAATCATATTCTATTGCATAGCCTGGGCGGAAAAATTTAACTTTTTCAAATCCTACCACAGAGCGCAATGCTTTGAATTGGATGTCTTCTGGAAGGGATGTAGAAAACCCGTTCACATAAACCTCACAAGTATCCCATCCTTCTGGCTCAACAAATAATTGGTGCCTTTCTTTATCAGCAAAACGATTAATTTTATCCTCAATTGAAGGGCAATACCTTGGGCCAATACTTTTTATTCGGCCGTTAAACATTGGCGAACGGTCAAAACCCTCTCTTAATATGTTATGAACATCATTAGAAGTATACGTCATATGACATGATTTTTGACGCATCAAAGGCTTTGTAATATCAGAATAAGAGAATTTGTCTGGTTTGGCATCTCCTTTTTCCTGATTCATTTTAGAATAATCCAAAGACCGTCCATCCACTCTTGGAGGGGTTCCTGTTTTCATTCTTCCTGATTGAAAACCTGCCTTAACTAAATCTTCTGTAATTCCATATGCCGCACTTTCTCCTGCTCTTCCTCCTCCAAATTGTTTTTCACCAATATGAATCAAACCATTCAAGAAAGTTCCATTAGTCAATACAACTGATTTGGATTTTATTTGAATTCCAAGCGAAGTTGTTATTCCTCTAATCTTACCGTTTTCGATAATTAATCCTTTGACCATTTCTTGGTAAAAATCAAGATTAGGAGTGTGCTCCAACATCAATCTCCATTCTTCAGCAAAGCGCATGCGATCACTTTGAACTCTTGGAGACCACATTGCAGGCCCTTTGGACTTGTTCAACATCTTAAATTGTATGGCAGTATTGTCAGAAACAATTCCAGAATATCCGCCAAGCGCATCAATCTCGCGAACAATTTGTCCTTTTGCAATTCCTCCCATAGCGGGATTACAAGACATTTGCGCAATGTTTTGTAAACTCATCGTAACCAATAGGGTTTTTGAACCCAAATTGGCAGCAGCGGCAGCGGCTTCTGAACCAGCGTGACCAGCACCAACAACTATTACATCGTATTCTTCTTGAAACATTTTAGAATTATGGATTAAGGATAAGGGCCATGTTAACGACTTGTCAATCAAAGGATATTTATGCTTCGCATAAAAAACACCTGCTTTTGGTTTAAAATTATCACTATTGTTCCACGTGAAACATGGAGAGCTTTTCCTCTTCTTTATTTCTCATCAACAACTCGTCCACATCTGATTTGTCCTTATAGCCGCAGTAATGTAATACGCCGTGGATCAAAACGCGCTTCAACTCATCGTCAAAAGAAACGTTAAAATCAATAGCATTGTCTTTTACTCTTTCGACAGAGATAAAAATATCTCCGTGCAATTCGTTTCCAAGACTGTAATCAAAACTAATGATATCAGTTAGGGTATCATGTCCCAAGTGCTCCAAGTTGATTTTGTGCAGATAATCATCGTCACAAAAAATATAGTTAATTTCTCCTTCTTTCTTGCTTTCTGATTCTATTACATGCGTAATCCAAATCGTAATTGCCTCTTCGTTTTCAAGGGTAAAATCGGTTTCGTAATTAAAATTGATCATTTTTTATTAAAATAGTCTTGGACTTTTTGATTCAAATTTGTGCGCAAAGGTAAGGATTGTCTATTTAATATTTCGATACTATTCAAATAATCCAATAATACTGGAGGAAGTGCGTTTGACTGATTAATAAAGTCTTTTTTGTTGGTCTCTGATTGGCGTTTACTTTCTTGTCCTTGCTGTTGCAGTGCTGTGTTCAGTTTTAATAGCTCTTGTTTTACATTGAGTATCTTTTGAAGCGTTTCGTTTTTAAAACCCTTGTTCAATAATTGCTTCTCGATTTGTTTCATTTGCTCCAAAGCATTCTGACCATTGCCGCCTAACCCTTTTTTATCTAACTCGTTTTGTAAGGCTTCGCGAAGTTGTTTTTGCTCTTTGTAGATTTCCATTATGGCTTTGGCGTCTCCTTCCCCATCTTCCCCATCTTCTCCGTTTTCTCCTTTTTGGCCGTCAGATCCTGTTTTACCTTGTTCTTTGCCTTTTTTGCCGTCTTTCCCTTCACCAGGTTTTTGACCTTTCTTAATACCGTCTTTCATCTTTTCGCCTAAGGCATCCTGCTTTTTGATGATATCCGGCAATTGCATACCTTCACCTTTACCAGGTTTTGGCTTGCCAGCTCCCATGCTAGACATCGACATTTGTAAATTGTTTAGAATATCGGTTAAAAAATCTGCTAGTTTGTTTGCCGAAGAAATGGTGTATTGTTGATGTGAAACTCCTTTTGGAACTTGGGCGTCTGCCAATGTCTCCAAAGATTTATCCATATTATAAAACGCATTCCCTATTTCTTTTGTTATATTTTCTCCCATTTTTGAATTTCGCAAAGACATGGCAAATAAGCTGTCATCGATATGTTTGAATTGGAGTTTTAAATCCTGTTGGGTTTTTAAATATTTATTAAAAGCCGGCGAACCAATACTAATAGTTTTAAATTTAGCCATCACGTCTTCCTGCGAAAAGGAAAAAGCAAGCAAATTATCCAAAATTTGGCGCAACATAGCCACATCCTCCTCTAATTGTTCCATTTCGCCCTGCTCCATAGCCCGATCCATTTTCCGGGACAGTTGTTTCATTTTCTTGGCAGCACTCTTTTGTTTTGGTTTTGCTTTTTCTTTATTGCTCTTTTGCAACTCGTCAGAAGCTTTTTTTAAGTCATCATCGATACTTTTTTCCTGTTCTTTATCAAAAGAAATGTCCAAGGGCTTTTTGAGCTCCTTGTTTTCTTTATCCAAATCCTTTAAATCGTCTTGAATTTCATCAAAATCTTTATTTATATCCTCTTGCTTTTCGGTGTTGTTTTCCTTTTCCTTGTTTGATAAATCCTCTTGCTTTTCAGAAAGTTTATCCAATTTATCTTTTAATTGTTCTGCTTTTTTCTGGACATAATATTTTTTGGTCAACTCCACTAATTGCTCTAAACTTTTGGTTTGATTTTTTGAATTTTGCTTGAATTGATCCATTTTCTCCATCAAATCTTCTTTCTTGATTTTGTCATTCAGCTCTTTTAATTCGTCCAACAATTTTTTATTTTTATCTAAATCCTTGTCTATATTGTCGAGTCTTTTTTGGAGTTCTTCTTTGAATTCGTCTTTTTTATCCGTTTTAGATTTATCAAGATTATCTTTCATTTTCTCGGCAAAATCTTTCATCTTTTTATCCTGCTGGTTTTGACGTTTTAGGAAATCATTTATTTTCTGTTGATCTTTAAATTCAAGGTTGTCTTTTTCTTTTCCCGTTTTGCGTAATTTATCCAAATCGGAAAGTTGCTTGTCTTGGTTTTTCAAGGACTTTTCTAAACTACTGATATTGTCATTTTGTTGTTGCAAGTCTTGATTTTCCTTCTCTTCATTAGTGGCAATCCGAGCAGAAAAAACAGAAGATTTAGTGCTTTTGAAATTGTGGATTGCATCATTGTCAAAAACTTCGAAATAATAGTCATAGTTAACGCCTGGCTCCACAGGAAGACTGCCTGGAAAAGCAAAGACAAACTGGTCATATAGCGCTGACTTAACTGCAATCATTCCGCGTTTGGTCGTCTGCGGGATACTTTTAGGATAATAAACAACGTAAAGCTTTGATAATCCATAATCATCTGAGATTTGACCTAAAACAAACCTTTTTTCGACATGTAAGCTATCTGGGGTATTATTTACATTGATTGTTGGAGACTGATCTTTGATGACTGAAATCTGATAGTTTAGTTTCTCATAGTTTTTTACTTTCGCATTTGAAGTAAGGATTTGATAGGCTGTGTTTTGCGATATATATTTAGACAGCAGAAAGTCATTTTCTATCCTTGAAAAAGGAAAGATGGAAGTTAAATCCGTCCAATTTATGTTTTGAGTGGCTTGAGTATTGATTTTCCAAGTAACACGAGTTCCTTCTGGAATAATGGCATTTCCGTTACCTTTAATAATTTCAGCTTTTTTATTCAGGTATGCCGGGAAATTCAATCGCATCTCGAAATTAGAAATTGAAGGAACCATAATTACATTCAACTCGTATTCTGGTGATGAAACCGCGTTGGCTTCCAAGTGAAACAAAACGTTGGAAGCTGGTTTTTCAATTTTAAATTGGAATTCACCCGCTATTGTAGTTTGCATGAAATAACTTTCATTCCCAATAAAAATCATCACATTTTCAGGAATTACTTTGCCTTCTGTCTTTACCCTAATCATGTAATCCTTGTTTTGTTCCGTTTGCAACTTCGGATTTAAAATTACAAATTGGAATGGCGCTGGTGGCAAAAATTGATCTTTAAAATGCACCACTCTATTCAAACTTTGAGAAAGTATTTTACTATTGCCTGACAAATAAAAAAAGCCAAAAAACAAAATAGGAATTATCACTAAAGGCAAATATTTGCGATTAGCATTATAATTAATGGCATTCCCAAAAGGAATTGGCTGCAATGCATTAGCTTTTTGTTCTATAGAGGCTAAGAGCAACTCCGATTGATTTCTATCATTAGACAATTGAAGAAAGTTGGTCAACTTGTCGCTTACTTCTGGGAAATGATTGCCAATTATTGTTGAAGCATCCTTATAACCTATTCCGTTTTTAAGTTTAAATAATTGGAAAATTGGAAACAAAATAAATCTTAAAAAGAGAAAAACTTCTACGCCAACAAAAATCCAAAACAAAAACGACCTTCCCATTGGCTTAAGCCAAAGAAAATATTCCACAAAAAGGGTGAACAATAAATATAATAATCCTAAACCGATAAAAAAGATCATGCCCCGAATCAGTTCATTGGTATAAAACTTCTTGATGAAAAGTTCCAGCTTTTGATAAATAAAATTTGATTGTTCCAAAATAACACCTTGTTTTTATAACCGATAAAAGTAATAAATTTTAGCCATTAGCCATTAGCCAAAAGGTTATTAAAAATTTTGGCTAATTACTAAAATTGTATCTTTGCAACAAAATTTATAAAATGTCTAAGCCCGTTAGGGTGCGTTTTGCACCAAGTCCAACCGGACCTTTACATATTGGGGGGGTTCGCACTGCCCTTTTCAATTATTTGTTCGCCAAAAAAAATAACGGTGTTTTCTTTCTTCGAATTGAGGACACTGATCAAAATCGTTTTGTTCCTGGTGCCGAAGCATACATTATGGAAACCTTAGAATGGCTCGGAATAGCGCCGGACGAAACCATTGGAAAAAACGAAAAATTTGGTCCTTACAAACAATCCGAAAGAAAGGATTTATACAAAAAATATGCCGATGAATTAATAAATTCAGGAAATGCTTATTATGCTTTTGACACTGCCGAGGCATTAGATTATCACAGAAAACAACACGAAGAACAAGGAAAAACATTTATTTATAACCATCACAATCGAGAAAAATTAGATACTTCTTTGGTAATTTCCTACGAAGAAACAGCCAAAAGAATTGATACTGGCGAAGATTTTGTGATTCGTTTTAAAACACCCGTAAACGAAACTTTGCACTTGCAAGACATCATTCGTGGTGAAGTTACGTTTGAAACTAATTTGTTAGACGATAAAGTTTTGTTCAAAAGTGACGGAATGCCAACCTATCATTTGGCCAATATTGTGGATGATCATTTAATGGAAACTTCCCACGTGATTCGCGGTGAAGAATGGTTGCCGTCGATGCCATTGCATGTATTACTATACCGAGCATTTGGATGGGGAGCCCCGGAATTTGCGCATTTGCCCTTGATTTTGAAACCTATTGGAAACGGAAAATTATCCAAACGGGATGGTGATAAATTAGGCTTTCCGGTATTTCCGCTAGATTGGACTGACCCAATTTCAGGAGATAAATCATCTGGTTATAGAGAAAAGGGCTTTTTTCCGGAAGCAGTAATCAACTTCCTGGCCTTATTAGGATGGAATGATGGAACCGAAAAAGAATTGTTCTCTTTGGTAGAGTTAGCTGATGCTTTCGATTTAACCAGAGTTCACAAATCAGGAGCTAAATTTGACCCAGAAAAGAACAAATGGTTCAACCATCAATATTTGATGAAACAATCTGACGAAAGTTTGGCAGAGGCGTTTGTAAAAAACACCTCTGATAAAAATATTTTATCTAATTTCTCCTTCGTCGAAATAACAAAGATTGTAAGTTTAATTAAAGAGCGGGCTCATTTTGTTTCTGAATTTTGGGAATTATGTGATTACTTTTTTATTGAGCCAAAATCTTATGATGAAAAAGCATCAAAAAACTGGAAGGAAGAAACCCCTGCTCTAATGCAAGATTTGATTTTGGTAATTGGAGGAATAGTAAATTTTTCTTCTTTGAATATTGAAACTACCGTGAAATATTGGATTACAAAAAATGAAATTGGAATGGGAAAAGTGATGCAACCGTTTCGTTTGAGTCTAGTTGGAGCTTTAAAAGGACCTCATTTATTTGATATTGTGGAATTAATTGGAAAAGAAAAAACAATTAAAAGAATTGAGAAAGCGATTGCCTCATTATAAAGTTATATTAAAAAAGCGTCTAGTTTTAATACGCGGGGTAATATAAAATGGGACTGCTATATTAGAACTCCTGTATTTCTTTTACAAGCTCTAGGATGAAAAATTATAATTTTGATATATTGCAAAAAAAAGAGGCTTAATTGCCTCTTTTTGTTTTTGAAAACCAATTAATTAGAATTGGGATTATGGTGCTAAGAATTGTTTCATATGTTTTAGAAAGTATCGATTTATAAGATCCGACAATTTCCCCAATAATATTTTGTGGCGATAGATCCTCTTTGATTTTTTGAATATTCCAAACCAACTTTTGAAAACTGATTTCTTTCTCGAGTTTCAAAATTGTTAGTTCCATATCTACTTCGTCGTAGGAGGAATATTTTTTTGTTTCCATGATTTAGTCGTTAAAAAAGATTTCTGAAAATTTCTCCAAAAGGGGTCTGTCAACAATTTTCTCTTTAATTAAAAATAAAATGCCTGTTGCGACTAAATAAATTCCACTAATAATTAGAAATCCTAAGGCATAATTATTAAAATACTGGCCAATTGCAAAAGCGCCAGCAATAGAAGAAAACAACACAACCATCAGAAAACATAAAAAAAACAACCCTTTTTTTACTATCATTATCATAGCCTTCATTGCCACTTTAAAGCTTTTTAATTTGTAGTAGGCAACTGTATTTTCGATATAGGCTTGCGCCTGTTCCTGAATGTTTTCTGAGTGTTCTTTTAGTTCTTCAAAAGCCATATTTAAAATTGTTTTTAATTTAATTTTTTGATGCAGCAACTTTTTCTTTTTGAAGTTTTGCGTTTTTTTCTTTTAATTCAGTTAGTTTTTTTTCCAAAAAAGAAATAACATCTTCTGTCTTATGACTCATATTAGAAATCAAATCTTCATAACTTTCTTCTAAGTTCTGTTTGGATCCCACAAACTTATTTCTCAATTGATGCGATACATCTTCAAACTTATGTTTTAAATTATCTTTAGCATCATCAAAACCGTCTTTGATTTTTTCTCTAGTTTTTGAACCTTTTTCCGGAGCAAATAAAATTCCAATTGCTGCTCCAATTGCTGCTCCTGTTAAAACAGCTAATGCGGTATTTCCTGCGTTGTTTGACATGACTTTAAGTGTTTTAAGTTAATATTACACTAAAGTTACTTTATTTTTTGACATTCGGATGTTAACAAGCCGTTAAAGTGGTTGTAATTTTATTTGTGACGTTTAAACGCCTTGTATTCAAAAATAATTGATTAACATGTGACAAGTTGTAAAGTTTGCAAAAACGCCTTAAAGTGAAATTACGAAGGCCTTTTGCAATGCCAAAAAGCGCATTGTTAAGGCGCTTTTTCGTTATTAAAATATAAAATTTTGAAATAATGGAACTTAAGGAGTGTTTAATAGTTCCAAAACCTTTTCATTTTTTTCGGTGTTTTTCAATTCTGAAAGTTGGGTTTTGAAATTGTTGAAATGATACGAATCCTTGGTTAGATTTTGAATAGCAAAATACCTAACGGAAACCAATTGACTTTTTAATGACATGGAATATAATTTAAGCAATGAATCCGTTTCAATATCTATCAATTGAATTTTATCGGAATACTGTAAAATCAAATTTGAAAACAATAAAGAATTGTTATCGTTTTTAATGTTTTTGATAATTGTTTGCATAATCAAACTGTAATTGTCAATGCTTTCTATGTTGTCAATTATGGTTTTTAGAATCAAATCGGCGTGGTTTGCGTCTTTTTCCTTTACATATTTATTGATTTCTTTCTGTGTATTCATCAATAAATTTTCCTCTTTTTTCCCTTTTTCTTCCCAAGCGTCTTTTAGTCCAACAGTTCTGTTAAATACTAATTTTTCAGGCGTTGAATCCTTGTCTACGTTGAAATAACCCAAACGTTGAAATTGTAATTTATCCCCCGCTTTTACGTTTGCCAAACTTGGTTCCACAAACCCTTTGGAAGTTTGCAGCGAATTAGGATTAATAAAATCTAAGAAGTTTTTTTCTTTGTGACTGTCAGGCGATTCATCAATAAACAAACGGTCATACAAGCGAATTTCAGCTTCTAAAGCATGTTTGATGGAAACCCAGTGCAATGTTCCGGCCACTTTTCTTTGACTCGCCTCCGTCCCGCTTCCGCTTCTGGAATCTTCGTCGTAAGTAGCATGAATTTCAATGATATTTCCTGCGGCGTCTTTTACAACGCTTTCGCCTTTGATGATGTAAGCGTTTTTAAGCCTCACTTCTCTTCCAATGGACAAACGGAAAAACTTGGCTGGAGCTTCTTCCAAGAAGTCTTCTCTTTCGATGTATAATTCTCTTGAAAACGGTACTTTTCTATATCCTGCGCTTTCGTCTTCCTGATTGTTTTCAGCTTCCAAAAACTCTTCATTTCCTTCAGGATAATTGGTAATTATCACTTTTATTGGATCTAAAACAGCCATTACTCTTGGCGCCGTTTTGTTAAGATCTTCTCTCAAACAAAACTCCAAAAGTGAAACATCAATCACATTTTCTCTTTTGGCAACGCCAATAATTTCACAAAATTTCCTAATGGAATTTGCCGTATATCCTCTTCGTCGCAAACCCGAAATGGTAGGCATTCTAGGATCGTCCCAATCGTTTACACTATTTTCCTGAACCAATTGCAATAGTTTTCGCTTACTCATTACGGTGTAATTCAAGTTCAAACGCGCAAACTCATATTGATTGGGTCTTACTTTTGTATCATCATAAATTTGGTCTAAAAACCAATTGTATAATTCCCTGTGCATTACAAATTCCAACGTGCAAATAGAATGTGAAATTTGCTCGATGTAATCACTTTCACCATGGGCAAAATCATACATAGGATAGATTTTCCAATCATTCCCAGTTCTGTGATGATGACGGTGCAAAATTCGATAAATCAATGGATCACGCATCAACATATTGGTAGATGCCATATCAATTTTGGCACGCAAAACATGGCTTCCTTCCGGAAAATCGCCGTTTTTCATTGCTTCAAACAAAATCAAATTTTCTTCAACAGAACGGTTTCTAAAGGGGCCATCTACTCCAGGTTGCGTTGGTGTTCCTTTTTGAATCGCCATCTCTTCGGAAGATTGACTGTCAACATAGGCTTTTCCGTTCTTTATCATCAAAACCGCCCAATCGTATAACTGTTGAAAATAATCAGAAGCATAATGTTCTTGTGACCATTCGAAACCGAGCCAATGCAAATCTTCTTTAATGGCATCAACATATTCTTGTTCTTCTTTGGCAGGATTAGTATCGTCAAAACGTAGATTAACTGGCGCATTGTATCGCAAGCCCAAACCGAAATTTAAGCAAATAGATTTGGCATGGCCAATATGTAAATAACCATTAGGTTCTGGGGGAAAACGAAACCGTAATTTATCTTGGGGAAAACCGCTTGCCAAACTGTCTTCAATGATTTGTTCTATAAAATGAAGTGATTTCTCTTCGTTTGACATAATTTTGTTTAATTTTAGCAAAGATAATTAAAAAGAGGTTATTAGTTTAGAGAGCACTAAATTTCTAAACCCACAACCTTCTAAACTCAAATAAAAATGGGCGTTATAAAACTAAAAAACATCAGAACCTTCTCCTATCACGGCTGTTTATTGGAAGAAGGGAAAATTGGCTCCGATTATTCGGTTGATTTAGAAGTGAAAACAAATCTGAAAAAGTCTTCTGTGTCGGATGATTTGAAAGATACGGTAGATTATGTGCTTTTGAACCAAATTGTTGTTGAGGAAATGGCCATTCGATCCCATTTGTTAGAACACGTGGCACATAGAATCATAAGCCGAATTTTCAAAGAAGTACGGACTATTTCTTCCGTAAAATTGGCAGTTTCAAAATTGAATCCTCCTATTGGCGGTGATGTTGAAGCGGTTACCATTGAAATGGAAGAATCTAGAAATTAAAAAAAATTAAAAATTAAAAATTAAAAATTATTTCTTATTTTTGCCCTCCGTCTAACAATGGCGTCGTGGCCGAGCGGCTAGGCTGGGCTCTGCAAAAGCTCCTACTCCGGTTCGAATCCGGACGATGCCTCTAAAACCTTCAAAGTAATTTGGAGGTTTTTTTGTAGATAATTTTTAGGAAAAACGTCTACTAATTGTTGTGGTTACAAAGTAGAGAGAGTTTGCGGAGCGGAAAAATTTGATAACAATGGATTTCGAATTCTTTCAGAAAGTTATCTCCGAGTTGTACTAATGTTTTTTAAAACTATTTATCAATCCGTTCCAAAACATCTTTCAACTTTTCTTTTTCTTTCGGGAACCAGCCTTGAGTTATTAAAACAACTCCAAAAATCATCAAAACAATACTGATTCCTTTCTTGATTTTAAGGATGTTTGTGGGTGTCATCTTCGATTTTAACTGTTTCGCCAATACTATTTTGATGCTATCAACCAGTAAATAGGTTATAATTACCGTGACAAAAAAAGTAATCATTCTAGACATTTGCATTTCCAGCTTTGGTCCAACCGAAATAATTATGGCTAGCCAAAATCCCAAAACTCCAATGTTTATAATGTTTAAAAAAAAGCCTTTTATAAATAAACCCAAATAATCTTTTCTAATAATCTCGTTGTCTATTTTATGGGTATCCACTTTTTTTTCTTTATGTAATCCTATATACGAAATAACGCCATAAGCCAACATTACGATTCCTCCAAACATAAAAAGGGCGGTATTGTCCTTAATACTTGTTATTAATCTATAACTACCGATATAAGCTATAGTGATAAAAATAATATCAGCCAAAACAACACCTAAATCAAAGGTCAAGGCTGCCCTAAATCCTTTTAAAATACTAGTTTCTAGTAATATAAAAAAAACAGGGCCAATCATAAAACTTAAAAAAATTCCCCAAGGAATTCCGGATAAAATGTCGTTTATCATTTTTATTTTAAGTTTAAACGTTTCTTCTTATAAAATTAAAATCCAATTGTTTTTTCACCAAATCAGCATTTTTAACTTTAACGTAAATTTCATCACCCAATTGTAACAAAGCCTTTGTAGTAGCTCCAACAAGAGCGTATTGTTTTTCATCGAAAGTGTAATAATCGTCTTTTATTTCCCGGATTCTTACCATTCCCTCACATTTATTTTCGATAATTTCAACGAAAATTCCCCATTCAGTCACACCTGAAATTACACCTAAAAATTCCTGATCGTTGTGGTTCTGCATGTATTTTACCTGCATGTATTTGATAGAATCACGTTCGGCATTCGTCGCTAAACCTTCCATTGTGGAAGAATGCAAACATTTTGCTTCGTACTTTTCTTCATCCACTGATTTTCCTCCATCTAGATAAAACTGCAATAATCGATGCACCATAACATCAGGATAACGACGAATTGGCGAAGTAAAATGACTGTAATAATCAAAAGCTAATCCATAATGTCCAATATTATCCGTCGAATATTTGGCTTTACTCATTGTTCTAATAGCCAATGTATCTATTAAATTTTGTTCTTTTTTACCCGATACTTCATTTAATAAAGCGTTCAACGATTTTGAAATATCTCCTTTATTTCTAAAGTCTATTTTATAACCAAATTTTGCAATTACGGTTTGCATAGCAATTAATTTATCTTCATTTGGTTCGTCGTGAATACGATATATGAAGGTTTTCTTTTGTTTTCCAATGTATTCTGCCACTTTTTTATTGGCTAAAAGCATGAATTCTTCAATCAAATGATTCGCATCTTTTGATATTTTAAAATAAACCCCTTCTGGTTCTCCTTGGTTGTCTAAATTAAATTTTACTTCCACTTTATCAAAGGAAATAGCGCCATTATTCATTCTTTCTCTTCTTAAAATCTTAGCTAATTGATCTAATTTTAAGGTTGCAGCTACAATTACTGAAGGAACTTGATGAGACTTTCCAGTTATAGAAATTTCCTCGGGAATGATATCTCCCTTAGTTTCTAAAATATGTTGTGTTTCTTCATACGAAAATCGTTGGTCTGAAAAAATAACGGTTCTACCAAACCATTGGTTAACAACTTGTGATTTTTCTGTGATTTCAAATACTGCTGAAAATGTATATTTTTCTTCTCTTGGTCTTAATGAACACGCAAAATTAGATAAAACCTCGGGTAACATTGGCACCACTCTATCCACTAAATATACTGAAGTGGCTCTTTGATAAGCTTCATCATCTAAAATTGTTCCTTCTTGTAGATAATGTGAAACATCAGCAATATGAATACCAATTTCGTAATTTCCATTTTCCAAATTTTTGAAAGATAAAGCATCATCAAAATCTTTGGCGTCTTTTGGATCAATAGTGAAGGTTAAAGTGTCCCGCATATCGCGACGGTTTATAATCTCACTTTCATTTATAGTTGTATCGATTTTTTGAGCATAAACCTCTACTTCTACCGGAAATTCTGCTGGTAAACCGTATTCTGCTAAAATAGCGTGAATTTCTGTATCATGTTCCCCTGGTTTTCCAAGTACTTTTATTACTGCGCCAAAAGGACTATCAGCTCTTTTTGGCCAATCTTCGATATGAACCAGTACTACATCTCCTTGTTCTGCTTCCCCTAATTTATCTTTTGGAATAAAAATATCGGTATACATTTTTGGGTTGGCAGTAGAAACAAAAGCAAAATTCTTTTGGATATCTATTACACCCACAAAATCTGTCTTTTTTCTTTCTATAACTTCAATAACCTCTCCTTCTGGTCTTTTTCCTTTTCTTCTATTGTAAACATAAACTTTTACGGTGTCTTTGTCTAAAGCTTTATTTAAATTATTAGTTGGAATAAACACATCTGCTTCTAATTCCGGACAAACAAAATAAGCTGTTTTCCGTCCTGTCATATCAATAGTTCCTTCGTAATACTCTTGACTTATTGCTTTAATAAGATATTTTCCTGGTTCTATTTCCTCTATTTTTTTTTGTGAAGCCAAAATTTTTAAATCCCTAATAATTTCATTCCTACTTTTAGTATCGTCCACTTCTAAAATGGTTGCTATTTGCTTATAATTAAATGCTTTATTAGTATTTTGGGATAATATTTTTATTATTTTATCAGAGAAATCTTTCTCTTTTTTTTCCGGCTTTCTTACATTTTTACTCATAAATATTTTCTTAAAGGTCTAAAATTACAAAATAGTATTCAGTGTTCGTTATCTATATTTCAGTTTTAAATAAATAATTACTTTTATTTCTTTATAAAAACTTGGAGTTAATTAATAAATGCAACTTTCTAGAAACGAGTTGTAAGTATATAAACTATTTTTATTTCTATGTCTTAGGCTAATTGAAAAAATTATTCTAAATTATTTCTAAAGTTGTCAACCGCTATTAAAAACAACAAAAAGAAAAAGGAAATTTAATTTAATTTTTAATGGTTATTATATCATGTTAATAGCTAGAATAAG
>Ga0209550_10001848_pt1 | contig 20391 bp, 11 predicted proteins | sample LauGreSuBDMM15SN_2_FD_187567 | JGI IMG/M metagenome (GOLD analysis project Ga0209550, IMG submission 187567) | Freshwater lake microbial communities from Lake Michigan, USA - Su13.BD.MM15.SN (SPAdes) (version 5) | ecosystem: Environmental > Aquatic > Freshwater > Lake | place: Lake Michigan... | reverse complement strand
CCTTTTATGTAAGTGCGGTTTACTTTGCAATGCATTTTCTTTTATCTTTACCCTAATGAAAAAGAATACGCTGTATTGGCTTTGTCAGATAGGTGGTTGGTTTCTATTTGTTTTACTCGAATTCATTGGCTATGGAAATATTTATGGCTTCAATGAATTGCTGATCCTAAATGTTGCCATCAATTTTGTTGCAGGTATTACCCTCACGCACCTCTACCGTATTTTTATCATCAAAACAAGTTGGATCAACCTGCCCATTACAAGATTATTGCCTATTGCAATTTTGGGTATTGGCTTTGTATCTTTCTTACTCACCATGCTCAATATTTACCTCGATAGGCTCACCGTGCCATTGATGAGTCAGTTACCTATTGATACCATTCTTATTTTTAATTACTTGTTCAATTGGAGTAAATACATTTTACTTTGGGCTTTGGTTTACCACTTGTTTCAATACTGGGAAAGATCATTGGAGGCCGAAAAAGCCAAGTACCAATTGCAGGCCATTATCAAAGAAAACCAATACCAAAATTTAAAAACGCAGCTCAATCCGCATTTCCTCTTTAATTCTTTAAATAGCATCAGAACCCTTGTAGATATTGAGCCTGAGCTTTCCAAGGAAGCCATCAACCGTTTGAGTAGTTTGCTCAGAAACTCCTTGCAAATGAGTAGAGAAAAGGTTGTTTCCATGAAGCAAGAATTAGAAACTGTAAATGATTATTTGGCCATAGAAAAAATTCGCTTCGATGATAGGCTTACTATAAAATTGGAAATAGATGAAGCCGTTTTAAATGCAAAGGTGCCGCCAATGATGTTGCAAACTTTGGTGGAAAATGCGGTTAAACATGGTATTTCCAAATCAAGAGATGGAGGTTTGGTTCAGCTTAAAGCTTCGCAAAATGATACCCAATTGTTGGTTCAAATTATCAATACAGGTCGGTTTGAACCCAATGAGCATGAGCTAGGATTTGGGGTTGAGAACACCCGCCAGCGCTTAGCAATTTTGTTTGAAGACCGCGCAAGTTTTACCATTGAGAATTTAAATGAAAAGGAAGTAATCACTAAAATTATACTACCATTATGATACAAACCATTCTAGTTGATGATGAGCGTTTGGCTCGCGAAGGATTGAAAAATCTGTTGAAAGAACATACCGAAATACAAATAATAGGAGAGGCTGCGAACGTAGATGAAGCCCTTGATATGATTGATAAATTGAAGCCTCAGTTGATTTTCCTCGACATTCAAATGCCAGAGAAAACAGGATTCGATTTACTCGAAGATTTAATTGAAACACCCTCTATTATTTTCACCACTGCTTACGATGAATTTGCCATCAAAGCTTTTGAGGTAAATGCCTTAGATTATTTACTTAAACCAATCCAAAAGGATAGGTTAGGAGAAGCAATTTCAAAAGCCAAGAAACAAATAGAAGAGCTGCGTATAGAAAAGCTCAGAGCTAGATTGTTGCCAGATGAAAAGGTGTTTATCAGAGATGGCGACCGTTGTTGGTATATTAAATTGGATGAGATAAAGATGATTGAATCTGCCGGAAATTATGCTAAGATATATTTCGATAAGTACCAGCCTCTCATTCACAGAACCCTCAACTCCTTAGATGAAAGATTGAGCGACCAAATTTTCTTTAGAGCCAACCGCCAACAAATCATCAACCTCAATTACCTAGATAGGATTGAGCCATTCTTCAATTCCGGATTTTTATTTTACATGAAAGACGGTAGCAAAATTGAAGTCAGTCGCCGCCAAGCCGTAAAATTCAAAGAAATGATGTCGTTGTAGGGGCGTCCGCTAGTTAGCGGATACCCGCAAAAATATTTTATGGTAAGGCAAAAGGGCGAGCCGCCAGCCGGCGGACGCCCCTACATCGGAAATATTTTTCCTTCGATGGCAGGGTAAATGCGTTTCATCATTTCGATGCTCATGGCTTTATAAGCCTCAAGGCCCGCTTTTTCTTTTGTGGTTTGAAATCCTTGTATGCCACCTATTGCATCGTGCATGATTTCGCTTTGGGTCTTGGCATCTTTCAAAACAACATCTAAATCTATGGTTGAACGCAACATATTGCCCCACATCACACCTAGGTCCTTGGTATTGGCTTCCAGTTCAATGATGTAATCTGCCTGGTCGGCTGTTTTTACAAAGGTGCATCCCTTTTCCATGAACTTCTTTTTAAGCGCAGGTTCAAGAATAGTATAGTACATTTTTTGATCTAGGTTGAGCTCTTTGCTTTGCATATAAATTTTTATAGGAGCCAACTTCACCCTAATATTGGCAATAGGTCCATCTAGGTTCAGCAAAAGTTTTTCCATGCTCACATTCACGCTATCGCCCATCATCAATTTTTTGAGATTGGTTTTGATATTGAGCACTTGAATGGGTTCAGAACATTGAATGCTGCTGATGCCAAATTGCGCAGAACCATTTGCCTGTGTTTCGGCAGAAACATTGCCCTTGAGGAGAATATTTCTTCCTTCAATCATTAAAGGCAAATAGGGGATAATACCAAAACTGGTGTCCGATGTTTTTAGTTGTGCAGTAGCCATTATTGGATGATCCAAAGGCTTACCCATTATCACAGCTATTTCTTGCTCGCTTGCTCTTATTTGAACCAAATACAATTGACTCTGTAACTGCGATAAAATTTCATTGAGCAAAAATACCCTGCGACCATTGTAATCAGTTTCAATAGATTCGTTCAAGTAATTTTGCAAGCTAATAGCGGCTTTAATTCTCAATTGAAGTTTTTGAACAAATTCAGTTTCTACATTTAATTTATCGGCTCGGTTCAGCAAGTCGATTGATTTTTCCAATGCTTCATACAATTTTTTTCTTTTGTAAGCCTCAAAATCTGCCTTGCTCAATCGGTAATAAATCCAGTAGTCGATTTTGTCTTCCCAGCTATCCAATACCTGGTAGCCTTCCATGGTTTCGGAGGCTATCATGCGGGTATCGGAAAAAAACTGCTGACTAAAATTTTGGTTGTTTTGGTATTGCGATAAGATGGAGTTACTAGAAACAGTAACTTTAATTTCACCCATCATATCATCCAAGGCATTTTTCTTGGCCACTCGCTGAAAGTCGCCACTATTGGTGAGTTTGCTACTATGACCTATGCCTATATAATAATCGGTATTGGTTGGTCTTTGTGCTACCCAGCCAGGTTTTCTATTACTATTTAGATCCACCTTGCGCACACCGCATCCCATCAGCCCAATAGCCAACAAGATCCCAATTGCAGATAAATATATGTAGTTTTTCATGGTTGTTTTTTTTGCCACAAAGGCTCCAAGGCACAAAGTTTTTTTTTTAAAGCCAGGCAACAATTTTTTTTTGCCACAAAGGCTCCAAGGCACTAAGGTTTTTTACACAAAGTAACAAAGCAACAATTTTATTTAAAGCAATTTTTTTATTTCAATTCATTGAAAGAAAATAAAAAACTCTGTGCCTTTGGGCCTTGGTGGCAAAATTGTTGCTTTGTTCCTTTGTAATGAAAAATAAACTACTGGCCGTTGCGTTCTTTGGCTAATTTATCCATTTCGGCGTTGAAGATTTCTTCGAATTTCTTCTTGTCGTAATCTTGCTCAATCTTTTTGTTATTGGCTATGCCTTTATCTATGCCATTTAATACAGCTTGTTTATTGGCTTCAATAGCTATCCAATAAGTATAAGAGTTATTGGTTTCTTTGAATAATTTTTCGCCCAAAACTTTTACATCAACCAATTCTTGGTTAGTAACCTCGCGAGCCAATTCTTCAAATTTGTTGTTGAAATCAACTTGGTTGCCAACGGTGCGTTGTTGGGTATATTGGTCGGTTACTTTTTTAATAGTGGTTTGGATCAAACCGGCCATTTCAGATTTGGCATTTTGCAAGGCAATCTTCTTGGCAGTTTGTAAATCTGGACTACTACCGCTGCTCTTGGCTCTGAAGTTTTCTTTATCTGAATAGTATTTTCCTTCACTAAAAGGAACACTGATTTCAACAGCGCCAGTGCTGTTTTCAATTGGAGTTACCTTGTTCTTTTTAGATTTACAAGAGGCAAAAGCAACTGCAAATGCCAATAAAAGCCCTCCTGAACGTAACAGGATTCTAAGATTTGTTTTCATGATTTTGTGGTTTATTGTAGTTAAAGTTAATGATATTATCCTTCTATCCAAAAACAATGCCAAATTATGTCGCAGGTCGCAAGTCGCAGGTCGCAGGTATTGAATTTGTGTTAAGGCATATGCTGTTCTCGGTCGCAGGTCGCAGGCTTAAATTTATCACATAAAAAAAGCTCCGGGAAACCCCGAAGCTTTAAATTATATCAAATGCCAGAAGCTAGAAGCCAAAAGCCAGAAGCCAACAGCTAAAAGACCTACTTCACCGTATCCATATGGCAAATTAAATCTACCACTTTGTTGCTATAGCCCCATTCGTTATCGTACCAAGAAACAACTTTTACAAAATTATCGTTTAAAGAGATACCAGCTTTTGCATCAAAAATAGAAGTACGCGCATCGCCTAAGAAATCGCAACTTACTACTTCGTCTTCGGTGTATCCAAGAATGCCTTTCATTTCGTTTTCTGAAGCATGCTTCATAGCAGCTTTAATGGTATCGTAGCTAGCGCCTTTAACCAAGCGGCAAGTTAAATCAACTACAGAAACGTCTGGAGTAGGAACGCGGAAGCTCATGCCAGTTAATTTTCCTTTTAATTCAGGAATAACTAAACCTACAGCTTTAGCAGCACCAGTGCTCGAAGGAATAATATTTTGGTAAGCACCACGGCCACCTCTCCAATCTTTAGCAGAAGGACTATCAACTGTTTTTTGAGTAGCAGTTACAGCATGAACGGTTGTCATTAAACCTTCTAAGATTCCGAAATTATCGTTTAATACTTTGGCAATAGGAGCAAGGCAATTGGTAGTACAAGAAGCATTAGATACGATAGTCATATCGGCAGTGTACTTCTCTTGGTTCACACCCATCACAAAAGTAGGCGTATCATCTTTAGCAGGTGCGCTCATGATCACACGTTTTGCACCAGCTTTAATGTGAGCACCTGCAGATTCTAAAGTTAAAAACAAACCAGTTGATTCAACCACATATTCTGCGCCAACTGCATCCCATTTTAAATTTGCTGGGTCTCTTTCTGCAGTAACACGAATGGTTTTACCATTTACAACCAGGTTACCACCTTCAATGGCAATTTCACCCTTGAAAACGCCGTGGGTTGAATCGTACTTTAGCATGTAGGCCATATAGTCTACATCAATTAAATCGTTGATTCCAACAATTTCTACCTTAGGGTTATTGATGGCAGCCCTGAAAACCAAACGACCAATACGGCCGAATCCGTTGATTCCTATTTTCATTGTTATAAATGGTTTATTTTGAGTGGCGCAAAGATAAATGATTATTCTTTAAAAAGCAGATTTTGATTTTTTGCGTAATTACAAGCTACGTATCTATTTATTTGCCCGCTCTCAATTGTTAATTAAGGTTTTATATTTTCGGTTTGAACCAAAAAGCAATTTTTTTTTATAATTTTGACCATGCGATATCTTTTAGCCTTAGCAATTGTTGTGTGTTTCTTTTCGTGCAAGCGCGATAAAGAAAAGTTTGTGGTGAGCGGGGTGCTCTATAAAGATTGTTCGCATACTATTCCCTATGCAAACTACCCACTTGTATTGGAGTATAATACAAATAGTTTATTAGAAGATCCATTTGAGTTATCCTTAACAACCAACGAAAAAGGCGAGTTTTCTACCACTTATGAAAGTGTTTCCGATTTAATCAATGGAAATCTTTCAGTTTCCTTTGTGGCAGGATTTGCCAATACTTCTTTGGTCTCAGATCTTCCGTTAAACAAGACAGTCAATCTTGGAAATATTGTGAAAGGTTCAAACAGCTTTGTGGTGTATAAAATTGCAACAAACAAGCCATATACCTCCAGCGACACACTTTACTACCGCATTACTGCAAGTAACTTTGCGCCACCCTACATGTTAAATGCCCCATATAAAATTGGACCATTTACCAACGGCCAAATTTTGGATACCCTTGTTCGTTCGAGTATCATGGGTTACGACAACGGCAGTCAATCCATCAAAGTACAAGTAAACAACGAATGGCGCCTGGGAGCTATTTATCATGATCCAAAAAGGCTGAACCAACAATACTACTCAATTAACCCCTGCCAAGTATACGAGGAAGCGGTAATTGATTTGGGGAAGGCTGTGAAGTAGGAGAGGGTTCTTAGTTTTTCAACTTTCCAGTTTTCAAGTTCTATGTCAATTTTTCGATAGCTATACATAACAAATTCAATAAATCCAATCAAATATTGGCATAAAAATAACAAAAATACAAGGCAATTTGTTTTTTTTAGCCTTTTTGTGAGTGTTGTTTTTTTAATTTTAGTGCAAAATAAAGTGGCCATTGCCAGTTTTGTAGGTCCAGCCTTTACTGCCAAGTATACGAGGAAGCGGTTATTGATTTGGGGAGAGCTGTGAAGTAGGATAAATCAATATTTACTATTAAAAAGCTCTTTGGTTCAAACCGAAAAAAGCGATTTAGTTTGCTGTTTTGATGGGTGTTGAAGCCAATGGTTTGCTGTTTTTTTCATTTTTTTCAAAAAAGATTTTGATTAATCCAAAAAAAGCCTACTTTTGCCAACCCAAAATAATGGCCCGTTCGTCTATCGGTTAGGACGTTAGATTTTCATTCTGAAAAGAGGGGTTCGACTCCCCTACGGGCTACAAACATTTAGAAAGCTTCACCTTACAGTGAGGCTTTTTTTATGTTATCATATTTAGTTGTTCATTCTTATTTGGTGCTTAATGTCTGTAGCCCGAAGGGGAGGGCCAGCCCCACGGTCGCGCTCCTCGCTTATTTGACCCCCCGGGTCAATTTTTAACGCTCGGCCGTCCTACGGGCTACTAATAAGAAAGAGAAAGAGAAAGAGAAAGAGAAAGAGAAAGAGAAAGACAAAGAGTTCCGATGCATCTGGACTGTTTCTCTTTCTTTTTCCCATTTATCCGGATTCCGGAAAAATATTCTTAACCTTGCTTAATTAACAATTAGGAAATGATTTCATCAATACTTAAGGATACTTTTGGGGCTAATTTATTTACAATTAATCATTTTTAAGGTTTGAAATCATTTTTGGAAGGTTTAAAGTTTATTGTTAATACCTCCTTATGGAAGGATACTACCTTAGGAGTGGAAACAGAATTGTTGCTGCCAAAGGGTAAAACACCCATTATATTATATACTCCAGTTGGTGAGGAAAAAGGCCTTATTATTACTTTCACGGGGTTTTCTATAAGTGGTTATAAGGACGATAGAATAGCGGTGGTGAACAATGCTTTTAGGAAAATGGGCTACCGCGTTATTACGCCAAAGATTCAAACCATCGACTCCTTGCTCATTCATCCTTCTAGTATTGATGAGGTTAAAGATGTGATTCAAAGCATTTATGCTGATCCAATTTTGAACCCAAATAAATTTATTCCTGCCGCGTTTGCCCCATCTTTTACTGCTGCCATTGTTACCCTGGCAATTGCCGAGCTGCCTGCAAATAGCGTTTCGGCTCTCTGCCTGTTAGGGAGTTTTAGTGATTTTGAATCTACCATTCAATTTGCCTTAACCAACGAAAAAAATATGGATGATTATGGGATGCATATTCTCATGAAAAATTTCCTGAAATATGAAATTGGCCACAACCCCGAATTAGAAGAATTGGTTCAAACCGCCTTAGAAGATAATGGTTTAAAACGGCCCATTCCATTGCTACCTAGCGTACTTGCCAAATCGAATCCTACAACCGTTGAATTGTATAAAAAGCTCAGGTATGATACCGAATATAGAAGCAAAGTAATCATGAGTGCTTGGACTAAAATTCCGGATTTCGATATTTGGAAAAAGAGACTCGATTTAACTATTCATGCGCATAAAATTACTTGTCGGGTTGCAATTATTCATGGGAAAGACGACAATGTTATTCCTGCATCTCAGTCGGTTTTGTTACATGGATTGTTGAAAGAAAATAACAAGGAAGTGCACTTGGAACTCTCTGATTTATTGAGTCATGGCGACTTGAAATTGAGTTTTAAGATTTTTGGTGAAATTATTAATTTGGCCAAGGCGTTTAATTTTTTTGTGGCTAAATAACCCAAATTGAGAATTCAAAAGGCAAAAAATGAGGGCAATGCATAGAAATTTAAATTTTTAGTCTATTTTTGCGCCACATAAAAATTAAATATTAACTATCATGCATTTGACAACAGAAGCGAAACAAGAAATTTTCGCAACGCACGGTAGAGCCAAGTCTAAAACAGACACTGGTTCAGCTGAGAGTCAGATCGCTCTATTCACAGAGAGGATCAACCACATCACCGAACATTTGAAATTAAACAAGAAAGACTTCTCTGCGGAGTTAAACCTTGTGAAAATGGTAGGTAAAAGACGTGCTTTATTGAATTACCTCCAACGTAAAGATGTTTTTCGTTACAGGGATATCATTAAAGAACTTGAATTGCGTAAGTAATCTCTATGCCCTTTTCTTTTGGAAAAGGCAGTATTAAATTTATTGGAAAAGGGGCAGGCCAACAGGTGCTGCCCCTTTATTTTTAAAATTCTAGAAAAAGACAAAAAAAAATATGTCAGTTGCAACAACAAAAACCTTCGAACTAGATGGTAAAACCATTAGTGTAGAAACAGGTAGATTAGCCCGTCAGGCCGACGGTGCTGTGGTGGTGAAAATGGGTGATACCATGATTCTTGCTACAGTGGTTTCTGCTAAAGAAGCCAAAGAAGATGTGGATTTTATGCCACTTACAGTTGATTACCAAGAAAAATTTGCGGCTGTTGGTCGCATCCCTGGTAGCTTCCACAAGCGTGAAGCAAAATTATCTGATTATGAAGTATTGGTGAGTCGTATTGTAGACCGTGCTTTGCGCCCATTGTTCCCAGATAATTTTCATGCCGATACCCAAGTAGCCCTTACTTTAATCTCTGCAGATAAAAACATTATGCCCGATGCCCTTGTGGGTTTTGCCGCATCTTGCGCCCTTATTGTAAGTGATATTCCTTTTAATGGACCGGTTTCTGAAGTTCGTGTTGCGCGTATTGATGGTAAATTTGTGATCAACCCTTATAAAGATGAACTAGAGCGCGCCGATATGGACCTTATAGTTGCAGGTACCGAACACGATTTAAACATGGTGGAAGGTGAATGTGCTGAGGTTACTGAAGCAGATATGCTAGAGGCAATGAAAGTTGCTCACAACGCCATTAAGATTCAAATCAAAGCGCAGTGGGAATTGGTTGAAATGACGGGTGGTAAGAAACCAACTCGCGAATACAACCACGAGCGTAGCAATCCAGAAATGGCTGCCGAAATTAGCGCTTTTGCTTACGATAAAATATATGCCATCGCTAAATCTAAAGCTGGTAAGGGCGAACGTTCAGCTGGTTTTAAAGCAATACGTGAAGAATACAAAGCTTCTTTACCTGAAGGCACTGTTACTGATAAGTTTTTAATGAACAAATATTTCCACGATGTGGAGTATGATGCTGTTCGTGCAATGATTATCAACGACCGTACTCGTTTAGATGGTCGTAACTTAGATCAAGTTCGTCCTATCTGGAGCGAGGTTGGCTACTTACCTGGTGCGCATGGTTCAGCCATTTTTACCCGTGGTGAAACCCAATCGTTAACCACTGTTACTTTAGGTACCAGCGACGATGAGCAAATGTTGGATAGCCCAATGAATGATGGTTATGCAAAGTTTTTATTACACTATAATTTCCCTGCATTCTCTACTGGTGAGGTAAAACCTAATCGTGGTCCAGGACGTAGAGAAATTGGTCATGGTAACTTGGCATTGCGTGGTTTAAAACGCGTATTACCTGGTGCGCCAATTAATCCTTATACCGTGCGTATTGTTTCTGATATTTTAGAATCGAATGGTTCTTCATCTATGGCAACTGTTTGTGCTGGTTCTTTGGCATTGATGGATGCAGGTATTAAAGTTACTGGTGCCGTAAGTGGTATTGCCATGGGTTTAATTCATGATGAAAAGACAGATAAATTTGCAATCCTTTCTGATATCTTAGGTGATGAAGATCATTTGGGCGATATGGATTTTAAAGTAGTTGGTACCAGCAAAGGTATTGTTGCTTGCCAAATGGATATCAAAATTAATGGCTTGAAATGGGAAATGGTAGAAGAAGCTTTGAACCAAGCTAAGGCTGGTCGCTTACATATCATGGATGAAATGAACAAGACCATTGCTGAACCTAATGCAGATTACAAACCAAATGCTCCTCGCATTGTAACTTTACATATCGATAAAGAATTTATTGGTGCGGTAATTGGACCAGGAGGAAAAATTATTCAAGGTATGCAACGCGATACAGGTGCTACTATTTCTATTACCGAAGAAAACAACATGGGTATTGTAGAAGTTGCTTCTAATAACCAAGAAAGTTTAGAAAGAGCATTGGCTATGATTCGCGCTATTGTTTCGGTTCCAGAGGTTGGTACTGAATATGTAGGTAAGGTAAAATCTATAGTTGACTTTGGTGCATTTGTTGAAATTATGCCAGGCAAAGATGGTTTGTTACATATCTCAGAAATTGGTTGGACTCGTTTGGCAACTATGGATGGTGTAATGAAAGTTGGCGATGAAATAAAAGTGAAATTGATTGAAGTGGATCAAAAAACTGGTAAGCTTAAATTGAGCCGCAAGGTTTTATTGCCTAAGCCAGAAGGTTATGTTGAACCAGCTCCAAGAGAGAATCGCCCGCCAAGTGATGATAACCGTGGACCAAGAGATGGCAGAAGAGATGACCGCGGTCCTCGTCCACCACGTGAGCCACGTCCAGAAGGCAATAACTAGTTTTCTGTCTGAACCTAACATTGGTTCAAACCGAATTATACTGAAAAGGGACCCGAATAACTCGGGTCCCTTTTTTATTAATATTGAAAATGTAAATTGCAGCCAAAATATATGGACCAATGGTGAATTTGAAAAGTATAGCAGTAATTGGCGGAGGAAGCTGGGCAACGGCTTTGGTGAAGATATTGAGCGAAAACAAGGCTAGCGGCAAAAGTGGCATTGAGAGCTTAAGTTGGTGGGTAAGGAGCGAGGAGAAAGCTGAATATATTCGCATGCATCGTCACAACCCAGACTATATAAGTTCCATAGAAATTCACCCAGAACATGTTAAGATTAGCTCTCATTTAGAAGAATTGGTGCGCGACGCAGAAGTGCTTTTAATAGCCATACCGGCTGCATTTTTAGAAGCATCATTGGCATCGGTTTCAAAAGAGTTATTTAAAGATAAAATCATTGTGAGTGCCATTAAGGGCTTGGTACCTTCAACCAAACAAATAGTTGGCGATTATTTTATGGAACATTATGGCATTGATGAAAAAAGAATTTTGGTAATATCTGGGCCATGCCATGCAGAGGAGGTAGCCAATGAAAAGCTTTCTTATTTAACCATTGCAGGCTTGGGTCAAGACCTTTCTAGATCATTTGCTGCTGCCTTAAATAATGCCTATATCAGAACAGTGGCTTCATCGGATGTGCGTGGAACGGAATATGGCGCAGTGCTCAAAAATATTTATGCAGTGGCAGCAGGTATTTGTCATGGATTAGGCTATGGCGATAATTTTCAGGCGGTATTGATGAGCAATAGCATCCGCGAAATGAAAAGATTTTTAAGAAACATAACAGATACAGATAGAAAGATCAACCATTCGGCATACTTGGGCGACTTGCTGGTAACGGGCTATTCGGTGCATAGTAGGAACAGAACTTTCGGCAATATGATTGGCAAAGGTTATACGGTTCAAGCTGCGCAATTGGAAATGAAAATGATTGCCGAAGGATATTATGCTGCCAAAAATTTGCATGAGTTAAATGAAAAAATGCAAGTAAAGATGCCCATCATGGATACGGTTTTTGAAATCATCTACGAAGGTAAATCGGCCAAAATCGCCATTGAAAAATTGAGCGAGAAGTTGGTTTAATCCCGCTTCAGAAAAGGCCTAAAGGCCTAATGATAGGTTGAGGTTTTCATTGATCCAGGGCCTAAAGACCCTGGCTATTATTTGTTTTAAATTTTTGTTTTTGCTTAAGGCCTAATGAGAGGTTTTGGTTTTCATTAATCCAGGGCTTAAAGACCTTGGCAATTATTTGTAGCATCAATCAAAAAATAATTGCAAGGGTCTTCAGGCCCTTGATAAAATATTAATGGCACCAATCAAAAAATAATTGCAAGGGTCTTTAGGCCCTTGATAAAATGCGCCCCATGATTCCTATAGGCCTTCAGGCCTTTTCCTCATCAAATGCATATGCCGCAATGAACTCATTATATTCTTGTTCAAAGGATTTTTTTGCATGATGTTTTTCTTGATTATTTATATAATCATTAAGTGATTCAAATTGTGATTTGCCAATTGAAACAGCAAAATATTCATTTTGCCATCCAAATTTCTCTGAACATATTTGATTTTTATTCAGCCAAAAGGATGATTCTCCTTTTAGTAAACCAACAACAGTTGCAATGTTATGATCTGGGTTAAGTGAAATTAAACAATGAACATGATTTAGCCATCCATTTACATTCAGCAAATGAATGTCTTTGGAATGTGCATATTCTTTCATGTGTTTTTTTAATACATCCATTTGAGCTTTAGGAAGCAATGGTTTTCTGTTTTTGGTGGCCCATACTATGTGGACCAATAGTTGTGTGTGTGGCATAATTGGGGTAAAGGCCTAAAGGCCTGTTTTTAGGTTGTGGCTATTTATTATTCCAGGGCCTAAAGACCCTGGCTATTATTTGTGTTTTAATCTTTTTTATTTAGGTCTAAAGACCTAGGCTATTATTTATTTTTAATCTTTTTTTTAGGCCTAAAGACCCTGGCTATTATTTGTGTTTTAATCTTTTTTATTTAGGTCTAAAGACCTGATCTATAATTTATTTTTTATTCATTTCTACCAAATTTTACCATGGCCTAAGGACCATGGCTATTATTTATAAAACAAATCAAAAAACAATTGCAAGGGTCTTTAGGCCCTTGATTCAATATGCTATAAGATTCATTTAGGCCTTTAGGTCTTTACAGCAGCAAAGGAAAAATATTCAATTGAGATTAGCACCATTCCAAAGGCAGTTAAATCCAGTATATAGGATTTAATTTTATTTCCTCAGCACCTCAAAATTTTGTTCCAAGCGTTCGCCATTTTCATCTACCAAAACCAATTGGTGCTTGCCGGGCGCAGGGCTCAATCCCATTTGATGAAACTCTTGTGTGGTGCCAATATATTTTTCATCGAGGTGCCAAAATATTTTGCTTTGCTTGTTTCTATGTGCCACCTCAAATATACATTTACCAGTGCTTCCATCTAGCTCAATTGGGATATAAATACTACTCGATTTCTTTGGGTAAATCATCTCCATGGTTTGCTGTATTTGGTTGCCAGCACAATCACTTCTCCAAGGTGGCAAGCTCTTATAATTTGGTTCATGGTTTTTATAATACCACTCCATTGCAGGTGGCAACACAAACCAACTTGTATGCTTCATTTTTGAGGGCGATTCACAATCACTGCTTACTCTGTAACGCAGGGTATTATCGGTGTGAATCATTTGATGGTAATTGCAAATTGGCGCAGTACTCAATATTTTCACCGTCCAAATGGTGTCAATGTTATTGCAAAATCTTGAAGGCAAATTTCCACTTTCATGGCAGGTGGCTGTCCATTGCATATCATCATATGGCTGGCTGAACCAAGCTGAATAAGGCAGCAATTTAAAAATATCGAAAAGAATGGGAGCTGCAGTATGTATGCCTGTTAAGCCGGGTCTACCTTCGCTATCTGCATTGCCCACCCAAACACAAACTACATTTTTAGGTGTAATACCTATAGCCCAACCATCTCTGAATCCAAAGCTAGTGCCTGTTTTCCATGCAATGCGTTTTGACGAGATAAACTGGTTCCATAATTGTTCTTCTCCTGGCCTCACCAATTCTTGCATGGCCTCAAATGTATTGTATATAGCTCCTGCTTGTAAGTAAAAATTATCTTGTAGTGCTTGTAGGTTTGGTGTATTTTTATTGACATTTGGTTCAAACAGAACCCTTGGTGCATGCAGGTCTTGCGTATTATATTTGCCACTATAACTACCATAATGATTGAGCATCCTTGCCAAGCTTGCATACACACCGCTTATTTCCCACATGCTATTTTCGCCTCCACCTAAAATGAGTGATAAGCCATAATGATCGGCCCCTTGGTTCAAACCTTTAATACCTAATTGTTTCAATAAGAAATAAAATCGCTCGTACCTATACTGCTGCAATTGCCGCACTGCGGGTATGTTCAACGACCGCGAAAGTGCTTTGTCTGCTGGTACTGCGCCATCGTAACGCAAATCAAAATTTTGAGGTGAATAACCTGCAACCTGTGTAGGAATATCTGCAATCATTGATTTGGGAAGTAACAAACCATCTTGCAACATGGCTGCATACAAAAGAGGTTTGAGTGTGCTACCCGGACTCCTATTTGCGGGAATCATGTCTACATAACTTTCTATTTCTGGATTCTCTGGATGAATAACATTGCCTGCATATACTTTTACATTGCCTGTTTCCACATCCATAACCAAGGCTGCACAATTATTAATTCCATTCGATTTAAGCACTTGATGGTGTTGCTCCAATATGTCATTTACCCTTTCTTGTAAGTTAATATCGATGGTGGTTTTTAATAAAGCAATATTGGAATTGTTGTTGCCCAACAAACCTTGTTGCAAAGTTGCCAACAGGTTAGGGGCTAAGTTAGGTAAGGCTTTGGCTTGGTAGGGTATAGGTTCTTGTTTTGAAAGCATACAAGTTTGAGCATCAATAATTCCACTTGCTTTCATTTGATCCAATAACTTATCTCGTTTTGCCTTAAGGGCATTTCTATTTTTATCGGGTCGAACCAAAGAAGGACTATTTGGCAACACTGCTAAGCCTGCAGCTTCACCCCAAGATAGTTGCTCTGCGCTGCGTCCAAAATAGCGCCAAGCTGCGGTTTGTAAACCAACAACATTGCCTCCAAATGGTGCGTGGTTTGCGTAAAGCGATAGAATTTCTTTCTTGCTATAGCCAATTTCTAACCTAAAACTTAATATCATTTCATACAGCTTTTGAAAAATATTGCGGGGTTTATTTCTACTAATTCTTATCACTTGCATGCTAATGGTAGAGCCACCACTCACAATACTTCGGTGCTTCATATTTAAATAAACAGCTCTTGCAAATGCAATAGGATCAACCCCGGGATGGTAATAAAATCGCTTGTCTTCAAAGCATACTATGGCTTTGGCAAACTTATCTGGCACTGCTTCTTCTTCTTTAAAACGCCATTGTCCATCACTGGCAATTTTGGCTTGCAGTAGTTTTCCTTTTTGATCCAATAAAACTGTTGAATAGGGCTTATTGAAAAGAGGTTTAGTCAGGCTAAACCAAAATGCAAGGAGCAATATAAAACCTATCACCCATATGATGATTTTTCGGTTTTTAAAAAGGTTTATTGCTTCCATGAAGATACTTGGAAAAGGGTTTAGTTTTTAGGAACTACTTCCACCCATTTACCTGCATTTCTAGCTTGAACTTTTCCAAAATACATAGCCTCGCAATTAAAGCCTGGCAAATAAAATTTACCTAAATAAGATGCATTCAACAAAAGCACATAGGTAACTTTTTGCCTGGCTGCCAAATCAAAATGCGTATACACCCTATCGTCTTTTATATCCTGGTATCTTGGTACACCGTACTTTGTATTTGTTGGATTATTATCCATCCTATTATTATGAATTTCCCAACCCGATGGTAGCATTTGCGATAAAGCTAAATAGTTGTAATTGCCCATCAATCCTGGGTTGGTGATGGTTACTTCAACTTTAAAATCCGTTCCTTGTGCTATTTTGCTTGGGTCAAAAACTTGGTCTTGCATGGTCTTGTAAACTATGTCCATTTTTAAACCATTTTCCATGGCCGTTTGCTTGCCAATTTCTGGCTGACCACGAGTAATAATGGTAGTAAAAATGAGCTGACTACTTTTGCTTTTTAAGTTTAATTTTCCTCCTTCATCATTGGTAATAGGAAGCTTAATTTGCGCGTAGGCAGATTTGGTTTTGTAACTAACTGTTTTGCCATTTAAGGTGTACTCAAATTCCAGAGATTTACCTTCACCGTATTTACCTGTTAAGTTTGCAATTGCCAGTAAAGAATAGGCTGTAGCTTGTGTGCTCAACCATCTTTCGCTGCTTAGGTTCATACAAACTTTTTGAAGCAATGGAAATGCCTTTTCTTTTTCGTCTAGTAATGTTAAGGTTTCTAACATCATGGCCTCATCTCTTTCTGGTGAGCCATAGGAGTATTCCATTTCAAAGGTATGTACATTGGCTACCGTTATTTTTTCATTCTTTATTATTTCCAAGGCCACATTTTTATTACCCGCCAAAACATAAGCTGCAGCCAATCTCCAGCGTGTTGCAGAAGTTAAATTTGGTTCCTCTTTGAGCCTATTCATTGCACCCATTTCTGGTGCTTTAGCAAGCGCTAAGGTATACAAGCGGTAAGCTTGTGTAGATTCTCCCAAATGCTTGTTATTTGGTACCCAATTGTTGGCTTTGTTTTGTTGGAATTTTTTCCAAGCTGGTAAGAAATTAATTGGTAATGTATATCCTGCATTTTGCGCCTCAATCATAAAATGTCCGGCATAGTTTGTACCCCATTCATCGTTAGATTGTTCACCTTGCCAATAACCTAAACCCCCATCAGTATTTTGAAAACTTTTTATCCTATAAATACCATCTTTGATATTTTTTTCAATTTCATTTTTGCTATTATCACTTAACTCCATTAATCGGTTCAAACCTAATTGAGGAAACACTGCTGATGTGGTTTGTTCAACACAACCATACGGATACTGAATGAGGTACTTCAATCGTTTTTCTAAATTAATAGGAGGCAAGGTGCTCACCTCAAGCGAGGCTGTGTTGGTACCAGCTATTCCTGGCAACTCATAACTAATATTCCATTCTTTGTTGGTCTCGAGGGTACTTTGATAAATATTGTTTTCATAAGGATTAGGATTTTCAACTTGCAATTCAACTTCGGTAACTGCTCTTTCTGAGCCTGAGCCTGCCACAATTTTAACCTTGGCAATACCCATTCCTTTTTTCACATGTAAATCAAAATTTACTATTTCGTCGCCTATGTTTGTGAATTTAATTACCTTAATGTTTGAACCAACAAATTCTACCAATTCATTTCCAGTAACCTGCACATTTACCTGTTTGATGGTAGCATCCATTGCAAAAACAGTTACTGGTAATTTTACCTCTTCACCTGGACGTAATACTCTAGGCAGAGTGGCCAAAACCATCAGTGGTTTTTTAACGGGCACTGCCTTTTCAGCAAATCCGTAAGCACCTTCATAGCCAGCTACAACCATTACTCTTACTGAACCAACATAATCATTGATGTTTATTTGATGCGTGTTTGTTTTTCCTTCCGTAAGGTGAAATGGCCCTATAAATTTAACTGTAGGCTTAAATCTTTTGGCTTTGTTGGCACCCGATTTTCTATTGATTCCTTCATCTCCACCAATACTCAAGATTTTATTGAATTCAGTTCCAAAGGCACCCATCACATAATCGTATAGGTCCCAAGTTTTAACCCCTAAAGCTTCTCTTGCATAGAAATGACTATGTGGATCAGGTGTTTTAAACCTCGTTAAATCAAGTAAGCCTTCATCAACCACTGCCAATGTGTAGGTCATGGCTTTTCCATTGGCTTCAGAAATATTGATGGTGTTGTTTACATCCGGACTAATTTGCGATGCCATTATAATAACAGGAGCAAGTTTTGTAACGGGGTCTTCTACCTTTATAGCCATCATACCATACATGCGGATGGGTAAGTCGTTTAGCACCTGCGCATGTGGTTGAACTAATGTAACATGCGCATAAACATTTGGCAACATGTTTTTGTTGATGGTAAAACTATAGGTGGTCTGACCTTTTTGGGCTTCTATCCAATGTGTTTCTAAAACTTCGGTGCCCGATTCAATACTTAATAAGGCCCTACCAGCTTGAGGAGTTGGAATGGTTAAAGTTGCTTTTTCACCAACAAGGAAACTGGTTTTATTGAGTGTAAAAGTTAGCATGGCAGCTTCCATAGAATTGTCTCTATCGCCTCTACCTGCCCATCCTGGCCAATCTGCATAAAATACTTTACCCGTGCTATGCCCTTGTTCATCGGTAACTAACATGAGATACCTTCCCCAATCTGGGTAGCTAAGTTTAAAGTTAAATCTCCCAATACCATTGTTGAGTGTAATTTCCTTTTCCATGATATTGCTGTACTCTTCGCTGTTGGCATAAGAGCTAATATCATTGTCGTTTTTATCCCACCACCAACGCCAATTTATTTTATACAAGCGTGCAGTTGCTTTTCTTGAACCAATCACATTTGTGCCATCTGGATTCACACAAACAACTTGAACGGAATGCGTGGTATCAGTTAGCAACATGCCTCTTGCGGCATCTCCCTTTGGCATTCTTAATCCTATATAAGCAGTATAAGGGTGGTAAGGAATGCTAAACCTATCAACACTAAAATTTCCTCCGGGTTCAAATACCTTAGTAACAAAATGGGCATTGAGCATGCCAGCAGCAGCATTTTCTAATTTGAAATCAACCTTAAAATTAACCTCCCCAATTTCGTTGAGTTTGCCTTCAAAAATTGTTTGAGAAACAGGTTCAATTTTCCTCGAAGGATTATCGAATACAAAATCAGGATAGCGTTTAAATTGAGTAGGAGCAGCTGCCAAAGTTGCTTCTACTTTTGTGTTCAAGCCGCCAGCAATGGCACCATGCAGCCACTTTGATTTGAGTGTTGCAATAACTGATTCATTTTTTTCAATGGCTGGTTTTGGGAAATTGAGTTCAATTTTTAAGCGATTGGGCATCACCGTTTCAATCTTTAACTGCCTTTGAAAAGTAACACCGCCTACTTTTACTTTGGCCACATAGTTTCCTGTAATGGCATCTGGATCTGTGCTTGTTCTAAAATCATAGAATCCATTCAGCGAATTAGATTGTACTTGCCTTTTGTATAATGCCCCAAGTGGCGTGTATATTTCTAAAGTAACTGGGTGAAATTTAGGTAAGGTTTTATTTTTATCTTCCAACATAAAGGTGAGGTACAAAGAATCGCCCGGGCGCCAAACACCGCGTTCTCCATAGAGTAGGCCTTTTAGGCCTTTTTGAACCACATCACCATATACTTCAAATTGGCTAAGCGATAAGGATGAACCATCATCTAATTTAAGGTAGCCACGTTGTTCTTTGAATTTTGCCACCACCATAAAAGGTTTATTTTTGATGTCTATTTTAGCCATTCCATCTGGGTTGGTGGTGCCTGTTGCAATAACTTGTTGTTGGTAATCTAATACCTCCAAAGTAACGCCAGCAATAGGCTTGGTGGTGAGCAAATGTGTAATGGCAAAAATAATTTGATTGGTACTACCACGTTTTGCAATAATACCTAAATCAGAAGCCATGATATTGCGTGTGGCCCATCTTTGGTTATTGTAATAAGAATTTTTGCAAGGGTTGTTTCTATCTTCCCATCTGTAGTTTTCATCGTAATATTCCTCAGAATAATCCCAGAAGCTCGCTTCTGCAGGCATATTGTCTGCATCTATTTCTTGCTCTTCTATTTTTTCTATTTCTTGGTTGGAAGATGCTGGGTTTTCGCCATCACAGCGGTATAATGCATACTCTTTTTTAAAGGAAAGTTGAATTTGGTAAATGGCTCCTGGTTCTGTTTTAATCAACTCATCTAAATTAAGGTTGTAGGTGTTTTTCTTTCTTAAGTCGGTTATGTTATCTTGATTGAGTAGAATTTTTTTCTTAAGAATTATTTTGCCAACTCGGTAAATTTCATTCTCTCCTTTGAGGTCGTTTACCTGTATAAATTGAATCACATTTTTTTCATAAATGCGTGTAATTTTAACATCAACGGCATTTAGTCCAACCGCCTCAAAAGGCATGAGTATCTTATTGCTTGCAGGAATTATAACGCCTTTGCCAAGAATTTTAACGGCTGGTTGTTGGTCGGAGAAATTGAGCACATAAGTTTGTGCTTTTTTTAATTTGTAACCTAGTTTATTTTGAATGCCTGGCTCAATAAAAAATTGGTAGGTACCACTCAAAGTGCTATTGGGGTAACATTTAATTTCCTGGCCAGTAATAATATATTTTAGTTCAATTGGTTTTGAATTTTCATCTTTCAAACTTCTATCAAAATGTAT
>Ga0209550_10001847_pt1 | contig 20401 bp, 19 predicted proteins | sample LauGreSuBDMM15SN_2_FD_187567 | JGI IMG/M metagenome (GOLD analysis project Ga0209550, IMG submission 187567) | Freshwater lake microbial communities from Lake Michigan, USA - Su13.BD.MM15.SN (SPAdes) (version 5) | ecosystem: Environmental > Aquatic > Freshwater > Lake | place: Lake Michigan... | reverse complement strand
CCCTGAATCAATTAACAAATTTTATTGATAATCACTTTGGCGAATTCGGACCGTTAGAAGATGCGATGACAACAGATAACTGGGCTCTTCATCACTCGCTACTTTCGCCTTATCTCAACAATGGTTTGCTACACGCCAGCGAAGTAGTTGAAGCAGCAGTTGCAGCCTTTAACACTGGTCGTATTCCGGTTGAATCTGCTGAAGGTTTTATTCGACAGATCATTGGGTGGCGCGAATACGTCAACGGCATGTATTGGTATCTAGGCCCTGATTACAGAAATAACAATGAGTTTCACGCAAAGCGCGCACTCTTGCCACTCTTTTCTGATCCCAATAAAACTCAGATGAATTGCATCAAGCAGACTGTGACTGATATCAATGAGCGCGCATGGGTGCACCACATTCCGCGCTTGATGCTTCTCTCTAATCTTGCATTAGTTACCGGAACTAACCCACAAGAATTTCTTGATTGGATGCGTGAAGTCTTTATTGATGCAACTGACTGGGTAATGGTTCCAAATGTTATTGGTATGGGTTTACACGCAGATGGTGGTGCGATGATGACAAAGCCGTATGCAGCAGGTGGTGCTTATATTTCTAGGATGTCTAACTACTGCAAGGGATGTGCCTATAACCCCAAGCTGCGCGTTGGCGATGATGCATGTCCCTTTACAACTCTTTACTGGGATTTTCTTGATCGTCACAAAGAAGAGTTTGCTAAGAATCACCGCATGAGCCAGCAAGTATTTGGACTGAAGCGTCTGAGTGATCTGCCTGAATTAAAGGTGCGTGCGCAAGAAGTTCTTAAAGGATTAGATGAAGGAAGAATTTAATTAAGCGCTGCTAATCGTTTTTCTAACTCTGCATAGGCGCTAAGAAATTCAGGGGTAGCAATTTCAGATTTCCAGCGTCCACTAGTTGCAGCCTGTGGTGTGAGCTCTGATTCAAAGAATGCGCGCATGGCAGGATCATCTTTTAGCCCAAGAAATGTGAGAAGTAATTGATAGCTCTGCTCTCGCCTGTTAATTGCTAGATCTTCTAATGCAATCGTGATTTTTTGATGAGCAGGGATTGCGCGTAGTGCGTGGTGGGCATCGATTAGACGTTTTTCAATCCATTCGATTCCTTCTAGTGCTGTGGTTGGTCCCCAATTTTTTGTCAGTAGTGATGCGATGACATCTCGTGGGTCTCGCACCATGTTGATAAAGAGCGCGTTTGGAAAGATTTTAAGAATTCGCTTTGCTTGGGCAATATTTAGTGGTGTGGTCTCTACCCAATACTTTTGGCCCTTATGAGCATCTTGGGATGAAATAAAGTTGCGCATGAATCTGCGCGCAGCCCATACTCGATTAAAACGAAGTTCAGAGACTAATGTGGCAAGTAGTTTTTCTAACTCTTTTTTACTTATTCCTGACTGTAAGCCGCGACCATGTGGCGGAGGCGCATCTATGTCCCACCAGTCATTCCAGATGCGATCTAAAAACTCAGATTGAATTTTCTTAAACTTCTCGCGTTTGCTCATCCATCTACGACGACGAGCTCGTAGGTTAAAAAAGGCAATGTTTTTGTGAACATCAGGTGTTTCTCGTCCAAAAACTAATTGAAGCAATCCAGATTTATTTGCTAGAAACTTAATTTCAATCGGAACACTGGTTCGTATGTGTTCATGTTGACCCAGCAGATCTCCCACGACGGTTGTGCCGCTGCGCCCCGTACCCCCCACAAAAACAGGCTTCATTACATAAGAGTAATCCGATGAATATCATCTATGAAACTCTAGAATGCACGTGTGAGCCACAATTTTTCTCCTGTCTTTATTGGCGGCTCTGGACGCAGTGGAACGACTGTTACTTTAAATATGTTGCAGCGACATCCACAATTTCATGCGAGCCTGCCCCGCGAAATCAAATTTCTCACCAGTCGACATGGATTGCTCAATCTCATCTATCAACGTCCCATCTCATTAGAAGAAGATCTCCATGGACTTCGTAACAACCTGGTTACAAGGGCCTTGCCACTACTTGGAAGAAATCAAATAAGTTTTTTCACCCAAAAGATACACGGCCCGTGGTGGAGCGAAGATGGCAAGACAGGAAAACCTCGTGGATTGGTTCAATCTATCTCCAAAGAAATTGTCGATCAGGCACATCAAAGATTTATTCAAACTTTTAAATCAGATCCAGCCGGTGCTTCTCGTGAGTTCTTTTACACTCTTGCCCAGGCGCAATTAAAAAAGCCTGAGACTAAATACTTCGGTGATTCAACTCCTGTGAACATGATGCACGCTTTCCACATCAAAGAGCTGTTGCCAGATGCTCGCTTTATCAATGTCATTCGAGATGGTCGAGATGTTGCACTATCGATTTCCAAAGAGCGATGGGGACCTAATGATGCATACGCGGGGCTTTCATGGTGGGCTAATCGTGTTTTAAAATCTTCTCAAGCGTTGGCAAAGATTGATCCTAAATCTGTGCATGAATTTAGGATCGAAGATCTAGTTGTGCGCAATAGAGATAACTCCTATCAAAATATCCTGGGCTTCTTAGAGCTTGACGATGCTCCTAAATTAACCCAATATTTTCAGGAAGAGATGAGCACAGAACGATTACATATTGGCCGCTGGCGCAGTGAGGTAAAGGACCCAGAGCGCTTTGATGCTAAATACAGATCTTTGTGTGAAAAACTAAAGAGTAAAGGCGTTGAAATTAAGGATTTAACTTAGTTTGTAATAATTCTAAAGCCATTAATAATAATTACGGCAAGTCCTACAAGAATTCCGATTTGCTTACGTGGCAACTTAACAACGATACGCGCAGCAATTGGCGCCATGATCGAACCACCTAGTGCCAAGCCGCCCACTGCTGCCCAATTAATATCTAATCGATTGATATTGATCAAAAATCCAACACTTGCAGAAATCGCAACAATAAATTCAGCCGCACTGACTGTTCCAATAATCTTTCTTGGTTCAACGGCCGTTGTTGTCATCATCGTTGGCGTGACAATTGGTCCCCATCCCCCGCCACCTGATGCATCAACAAACCCACCGGTAAAGCCTAAGTAGGTGAAATAGCGTGGATTTGTAATTTGTAGCGTTGTTGGTTGCTGGGAGAAGTTAAAGATATTGCGATAGAGCAACAAAAAGCCTAAGAGCAATAAGAGCGTGGAGACAAATATCTTCGCATTAGATAGGTCAATAGATGATAAAAATGTTGCGCCTAAAATTGCGCCAATTCCACCTGGAATAGCTAATTGCTTCAGGATTTTCATATCCACATTTTCTTCGCGCCAGTGAGAAACACCTGAGACCAGCGTTGTTCCAATTTCTGCTGCGTGAACAGCAGCAGATGCCACTGCAGCAGATGCGCCAAGAGTTAAGAGCAGCGTAGAACTTGTTAAACCAAATCCCATTCCGAGTGTGCCATCGATTAGTTGTGCCACAGAGCCAGCGAAGGCGAAGAAGATCCAATTCATAAAATGAACTTTAGTATCTGCTCAGTGCTTATCTGAGTATCAACTTCGCCATTTAAAGTAATTTCAGGCTTTGTAGGTTTTTCATAATCTTGTCCGACTCCAGTGAAATTCGGAATCTTTCCTTGTGCAGCCTTTTTATAGAGTCCCTTAGGATCTCGAGAAATACAGATATCCACAGGTGTATCAACAAATACTTCAATGAATTCACCTTCGTTAAAGATAGAGCGTGCTCTCTGGCGATCAACTTCAAATGGGCTCACCAGTGCGGTTATAACAATTAGGCCCGCATCTAGCATGAGCTTTCCCACTTCAGCTACGCGGCGAACATTTTCTGCTCGATCTTCTGCTGTAAAACCTAGGTCCACATTTAGGCCCATACGTAAGTTATCGCCATCTAATACATAAACGTGCATACCTAGTGCGTGCAATCTTTTTTCTAGTGCATTTGCAATGGTTGATTTACCAGAGCCAGATAAACCAGTTAGCCAGATGAGTTTGGCTTTTTGATTCTTCGCACTTTCTCTAGCTGACTTATCTACTTCATATGCCTGATATGTAATGTTTTCACCGCGGCGAAGGGCGTGTCGAATCATTCCGGCGCCCACGCTTTCAGAGGTAATGCGATCAACTAAAATAAAGTTTCCAAACTCACGCGACTCTGTATAGGGCAGCAGAGCAAGGGGCGCGTTAGTTGCAATTTCAACAACACCGATTTCATTCATGACCAATGTGTTGGCAGGCTTTTCTTCTCCTGTATTTACATCAATACTATGTCGGATTTTTGTCACAATCACAGGGATCTGTGTGGGACCTGAAATCAATAAGTATGAGCGGCTATGAATCAGCGCTTCTTCGTTAAGCCAGACAAGGTGCGCGCTAAAGCGATCGCTGCCTGAAATCTCTTCACTGGCCGATGCGATCAAATCACCGCGAGTGATATCTACTTCTGGTTGGAAAACTAGAGTGACGGCGTCGCCTTCATCAGCCTTTTCCACTTTCTTCATATCAGCAATAATCGTTGAAATAGTGGCTACTTGATTACTTGGGTGAATGCGAACGTGATCTCCGACAGTTACTTTTCCACGATGAATCGTCGTGCTGACGCCGCGAAAATCTTCTGCGCGCACAATTGATTGCACACGTGCACGCATTGTGATTTCTTCAGATTTTTTAGGCTGCCAGGATTGAATGCATTCAAGCAGGCTCTGCCCCGCATACCACGGCATATTTGTGCTGTGAGAAACAACGTTATCGCCGGCAAGTGCACTCATTGGGATGAAGTGAATATCAGGCAGATTAAACCTGGACATATGAGAGAGCAGATCTTCTTTAATCGCACTAAATACTTCTTGGCTGTAATTAAGTGCATCTAGTTTGTTGATTGCAACTATTACTCGAGAGACACCCATTAAATTACAGATCATCAGATGGCGAAGAGTTTGTGTGCGAACTCCCTTGGTGGCATCGATCAGCACGATTGCAATATCTGCTCTAGAGGCAGCAACTGCCATATTTCTTGTGTATTGCTCATGTCCTGGAGCATCAGAAATAATTAAACGTCTGCCATCTAGTAGTGACATAGAGCGATAGGCAACATCGATGGTGATTCCTTGTTCGCGCTCTGCTTCAAGACCATCAGTTAACAAGCTAAAATCGATATCACCTGCTGCAATTGTTGATCCAGGCCTGCGCACATGTCGCGCCGCACCCACTGTGTCATGAGGAACGCTATCTGTTTCCACCAATAATCTGCCGATTAATGTGCTCTTGCCATCATCAACACTTCCGCAAGTAAGTAGGCGAAGAACTGAGGTCTGCATTAGAAATACCCCTCGCTCTTCTTTTTCTCCATTGAATCTTCATTTGCGCCATCTATTAGACGAGTTGCACGTTCACTGAGTTTGACGGCAAAAACTTCTTCTACAACTTCTTCAATTGTCTTAGCCTTCGATTGCACCGCAGCAGTTAGTGGATAACAACCCAGTGTTCTAAAGCGAACTTCGAGCATCTCAGGTTGTTCGCCCTCACCTAGTGGGTAGCGATCATCATCGACCATGATGAGTTGGTCTCCGCGTTTAACTACTGGGCGCTCTTTGGCAAAGTAGAGAGGATTAACTTCGATTTTTTCCTGCTCGATATAACGCCAGACATCTAATTCAGTCCAATCAGATATTGGAAATACTCGCATCGTCTGTCCCGGTGCTAGTCGGGTGTTATATGTGCGCCACATCTCTGGGCGTTGATTACGTGGATTCCAGCGATGTCCTTCATCTCGCAGACTAAAGACTCTTTCTTTCGCGCGAGATTTTTCTTCATCCCGCCTTGATCCACCAATTGCAGCATCTATCTGGTGATCATCTAGCGCCTGTCGCAGTGCGACGGTTTTCATAATTCGTGTGTATTCAGAAATACCAGTGGTAAATGGATTTACTCCTGAATCAACGCCTTCTTTATTGGTATTAACAATTAGAGAAAGTTTGTTATCGGCAACTACTTTGTCTCTAAAAGTAATCATTTCTTTGAACTTCCACGTTGTATCAATGTGGAGTAATTGGAAAGGAATGGGGGCGGGATAAAAAGCTTTCTTTGCAAGATGTAGCAGCACCGATGAGTCTTTACCGATGGAATACATCAAAACTGGTTTGCGAAATGAAGCGGCAGTTTCGCGCAGAATCTCTATGGATTCATTTTCAAGCGCTTTTAGAATCTCCGTATTTACGCGCACCTTGGAATATTACTACTACTTATTTAAAGGACCGAGCTTCATCCCTGCTAATCGACTAGTTGGGCGCTCTTGGCCTACATGCTGGGCCTTAAAAGCTGCAGTGCCATCTTTCCCACATAATGAAGTAATCGCACCGGCGCCACCAGGATGAGATGAGATCCAATTTGTTAGATCATAAACATTTGAATCTATTGCACTCCAGCATTTTTGTGCAGTGCTATTAGCTTTGACTTGCTCCATGGTGTAACCGGCAATGGTGGGAGTTGGTGTAGCAGATACAACAGGTGTTGGTGTTACTTGTCCACGCGAAACTTCACCTTGTACTTCTCTATCCCCCACAGCAATTGTCACACCAGATTTAGCACGAGATGTAACTACAAAACTATATGTGCCAGCCTTAGCAACGGATGAGTATCTAGCAAGATATAGATAATTTGTTGCGCTATATGGTTCAAAGAACTTCGTACGCTCACTAATTTTTAGTGTTGTGCTTGCACCCATGGGATCGGTAATTACTACTGTCGGTAGCTGCGAACTCTTTAATTTGTTTTCAGGCTTCTTATCAAGAATGAGTAATTGAACAGAGAGTTGATCACCTTCTTTAAATCCAGCACGAAAAGCTTTCTTCTCACCTGATTTCATAAATGAAGCACGCACCGCAAAAGAGATGGTGCCATCTACTAAGAGTGGTCCTTTGGCAGCGCTTGTATCGGAGTTAAGCAATACAACTGGTTGGTGCGCATTGGCAGGATTAGTCGGCAGCAGCAGCCCTGCTAGCAGTGCGATGGCGATGAAGGTGCGATTCATGGAAGAAAAATACAAGGAGTATGAAGTTGGCGCACTACGAACTTTCTGAGAATTGGATGTGAAAAAGGCGCTTAGAGCTTTTCCACCTTGATGACATCTCCAAAGGTGCCTGATTCAACCACGGTGATCTTGTATCCATTATTGATCGTGCCTTCACCCTGCTTCAAAGGCGCCGATGCCATGAATAATTCATTTCTTTCAATGGGCCTGCCTATCGGAAGGGATAACTTCATTCCCAAACCATGGCCTTCTTGTGTCACATCAATTTCATAGGCGATAACACCTTGAGACTCCAGCGGATGTTTATAGAACAAACCACCTGGTCGCAACGACTCAATGACGACTACTTTTGTTGCAGAGATAGGAATAACAACTGCTTTGCTCTCTTGTGTTTGCACAGTAGATGGCGCTATCCAATGTGTGGAAGTTGCGGTATCTGTCTTGCATTGAATTTGTGATTCGCGCACGAAACCAAGGCGCAATTTCTCCCACGTAGTCAGGTCGCCGCCCCATGGAGTCATCAATGTGAGATGACCCATTCCGTATTCGGTGGTGAGATCTTTTTTGGTATCGCCGTAGTGATCATCAAATCCAATACCTGCGTGCATTATTTCGTGAATCCACCAGAAAGGATGTCCCAGTAATGCGTACTTACTCAACGATGGACTTTTTCCCAATGCAGCAAACTCTGTCATCACATTTGTGACTCGACCTTCATTGGTTTGCAGTGCACCAATCGCGGCTTGAGAGAAAATATATGACTCAGTGCCAGGGGGTGGAACAATTATCGCCATATTGGCGCCTTTAAAATCGATCAGAGGATCAACTGCTGCAACTAAATCCTTGTTGAATTTCACATGCAATGGTGTGTCCCAATTGTTGTGATGCGAAAGTTGGTAACTGACCAGGGTGGTATCTAGTTTCATATATGAATCCGGGATTCGAAGCGTGACATTGGATCCAAAATCACTTGAGTATTCAATCCAGTTGCGGAAGAAATCTAGGAATATTTTGTAGTCTGCTGCCGGAGTTCCACTTGGCTGTGCGCTATCACTTGAATAAATAGGAATGAACTGAATGACCGTATTGGGCGATGGGTGCCTTACTAGTGCGTTGTATTCATTTCTACCAGACTCAGCGGTTGTATATCCCAAGTTGGTTCTCACGTTATTTGGCGTAGTTAATTTGCACGGCTCAAAGTTGCTAAATTTTGAAACAGAATCAAAAGAAGTTGATGGACGCTTGCTACCCAGTGAGTATTTGCCAAGCTGAAGCTGGCCGGCGCAACGGGTGAAGTCATAGAAGTAATTCTGGAGTTCGGCTAATGCCGAAGGAATATTTTTATCCATCTGACATGGTCCGTTAAAAGGGGCGTAATACCCATTATCTGAAGAATGCGTCTTAGAAAAATCAATAGAGGCAACAGTTGGTGTTGGAAGGCTTGTATTTACCTTTTTCCACACAAGCTTCTTGCCAGATTTAACGCAGGTAAATTTAACGCTTTTAACACTCTGTGATTGATTTACTTTGCTGCATGTCGCGCCAGCTTTAGGAGCAGCGGCGTTGGCAGGTATTGGCAAAAGCAAGAAAGAGAGCGCCGTGAAAACGGCAATGATTTTGCGCATGGGCTTAGTTTTTACCTAATAGCTCCTTATTACAAGGGTGAGGTTAGAGTTAGCCATGGCCATTGTGGCAATTGATCAAGGTACTTCAGGCACCAAGGCCCTTGTTATTGGCGATTCTGGCCAAGTAATCAGTCGTGGATATGCACCTCTTGAATTACAACATGGAGCACCTGGTGTCAGTGAGTGCACAGCAGATAATTTGTGGCAATCAATAGTTATTGCGATAAAGCAAGCACTCATAGGCAGCACAGAAAAAATCACTGCAGTGGGTCTAGCAAATCAAGGTGAATCGATTCTGGCCTGGGACAAGAACAATGGTGAGGCGCTTTCACAAGTAATTATTTGGCAAGATTCACGCTCGGCATCCTTATGTGATGAGCGAAGCGCTGAATCTGAATTCGTTTTATCTAAAAGCGGATTAACAATTGATCCCTACTTTGTGGCGCCCAAGATGGTGTGGCTACGAGAGCGTGTGAAAACAGGAGTAATTACCACAACTGATTCATGGATTATCGCCCGATTAACTGGAAAGTTTGTTACAGATGTTTCCACCGCATCTCGCACGCTGCTCTTTGATTTACATACGCGCACGTGGTCCTCTGATCTATCCGCCATCTGGGGTTTAGATGTGGGCGACTTCCCCACTTTAATTGATAATGATGAGGTCATCGGTGAAATCTGTCACCCAGATCTAGAACAACTGCGCGGTGTTGTATTAGCAGGTGCGATGGTGGATCAACCGGCAGCGTTGCTGGCTGAGAATTGCTTTAACGTAGGCCAAGCAAAGTGCACATATGGCACCGGTGCATTTTTGCTTACTAATATCGGCGCTTTGCCAAAGATTTCAAAAAATGGTCTTGCAACATCTCTTGCCTGGAATATTGGCGGTGAGAGTGCCTATTACTTAGATGGACAGGTTTTTACGGCCGCAACTGCTGTGCAGTGGCTAATCGATAATGATTTATTGGATTCGGCCGAATCAATTGATTCTCTGCCAGATGCGCGTGGTGTTATGGCAGCTCCTGGCTTTGCAGGCTATGGCGCACCGCTATGGAAACCGCGCGCAACAGCGAGCATTGCAGGGTTAACTCTGAGCCATGGCAAAGGCGAAATTGCGCGCGCGATGGTCGATGGAATTGCTGCCCAAGTTGCAGACTTACTAGGAGCCATTGCAGCCGATGGCGTGAGCGTCACGCACCTGCGCGTAGATGGTGGATTAACGCAATCACATAGCCTGATGCAGATGCAGGCAGATCTTGCGCAAGTAGAAATCGAGGTCTATCCGCATCCAGATGCAACTGCTATCGGAGTTGCTAATCTTGCGGCAATGGCCACACAAAGCGCGCTGCACCTAGGAGATTTCGCATCTTCATGGAAACCAGCACATACATATTCACCTACATGGAGCACCGACCGCGCGCAGAGTTATCTTGCTAAGTGGCGCACACTTCCAGCAACAGCCTTGGAAACCGCCCATGATTAAAAAGATTTGTGATGTTGCAATCATCGGTGCCGGAGTTGTCGGCACAGCAATTGCGCGCGAATTAGCACAACATGATCTCTCCATTGTTTTAATCGATGCCGCCTCCGATGTTGGAGATGGCACATCCAAGGCGAACACAGCAATCCTGCACACTGGCTTTGACATGGTGCCTGGTTCACTTGAATCACGACTAGTTGCTCGTGGCTATCACTTACTCGCCGCATACGCTGCAGAAGTTGGAATTGCTGTTGAAAAACTCGGCGCACTTCTTGTTGCATGGAGTGATGAAGAGCTTGCAAACTTGCCAAAGCTGCAAGCCAAGGCAGTTGAAAATGGATATAAAGATTCAGTACTTATTAGTGCCACAGATGTCTATGCACGCGAAGCGCACTTAGGAAAAGGTGCACTCGGTGCACTCTATGTGCCAGGTGAGTGGATCATCGATCCGTGGACACCAATTGTGGCCTTTGCAACGCAAGCAAAGTTAGCTGGCGCAGAGATACGCCTAAATACAAAGGTCACAGGTGTAAGCATTGGCGATATACACACCTTGCATACATCCGATGGCGACATCAGTGCCCGCTATGTCATAAACGCTGCTGGTTTATATAGCGATGAGATAGATGGCGCATTTGGCATTAAAGATTTCACTGTTGTTGCGCGCCGCGGTGAATTAATGGTCTTTGATAAGTTATCTCGCACTCTTATCTCTCACATTATTTTGCCTGTGCCATCTTCTATGGGTAAAGGCGTGCTGGTCTCCCCCACAGTCTTTGGAAACATCATGCTTGGACCAACTGCGCAGAATTTAGATGATAAGAGCGCATCTGGCTCAAGTGAAGATGGTTTAAAGTTTTTGCGCGAAAAAGGAAGCAGGATTGCACCAGAGTTATTAGGAGAAGAGATCACAGCAATTTATGCAGGCCTTCGTGCCTCAACTGAACACTCAGATTTTCAAATACGCGCCCACGAAAATCGTTACATCACTGTCGGTGGCATTAGATCAACAGGTTTAACTGCTTCTATGGCAATTGCAGAACATGTCAAAGAGTTACTAGTGGCTGGTGGATTATCACTAGGTGATACAAAAGCGTTGCCACATGTTTCCATGCCTAATCTAGGTGAAGCATTTAAACGTCCATACCAAGATGAATCTGCCATTGCAGAAAATAGCCAGTACGGCGAAATCATCTGTCACTGCGAACGTGCCACACGTGGTGAAGTAATGGACGCACTTGACTCTGCGATACCACCAACAAATATGGGCGGACTCGGTCGTCGCACCCGCGCAGGTCTTGGTCGCTGCCAAGGATTTTATTGCCACAGCGAATTGCGAAAGTTGTTAGAGAAGAAATGAAGCGCACAGAAGTAGATGTGCTCATCATCGGCGGCGGCCCTGCTGGACTGGCTGCTGCAATTGAATTGAAAAAATCTGGTGTTAAAAGCGTTCGAGTAATTGAGCGCGAAAGAGTTGCTGGCGGAGTTCCGCGCCACTCATTTCATCCAGGTTATGGTCTGCGCGATTTCAAACGATTCTTATCAGGACCTCGTTATGCACAAAAATACGTTGATGCAGCCGTAGCTGCTGGTGTGCAGATCTCAACATCTAGTACAGCAACAACATGGATCAGTGAGTATGAACTAGAAGTAACAGCGCCTACTGGGCTAGAAGTAATTAGTGCTCGCTCAATTATCTTGGCAACAGGTGCACGCGAGCGAGCACGCGCGGCGCGCGCGGTTCCTGGCAAACGACCTGCAGGTATCTACACCACAGGATCGCTGCAACAGAGCACCTATCTTGAAGATTTAGAGATTGGAACCCGGGCTGTTGTAGTCGGCGCAGAACACGTTTCATTTTCTGCGGTAATGACTCTTAAGCATGCAGGCGTTAAAACAGTTGCAATGCTTACAGATAAGAACAAACACGAAAGCGTTGGGCTTGTGCGCTTTGCCCTTGGAATTTGGTATCGCTTTAAGTTAATCACAAAGACCGAAATCGTTGAAGTATTAGGAGATAAACGAGTCACCGGTGTGCGCATTCGCCGTGCGGGAGTTGAAAGCGTTATTGCCTGTGACACCATTGTTTTTACGGGCAATTGGATTCCAGATAATGAATTAGCCCGCCGTGGTGGATTCGATATTGATATTACGCATAAGTCACCCTTAGTAGATGCAGCATCTCAAATGCAGCGTCCAGGAATTTATGCCATTGGCAACTTAGTTCTGCCGATTAAAGCTGCCGATCAATGCGCGGTAGATGCAAAGATAGTGGCAAGAAAAGTTGCAGCAAGCCTTCGTTAAGGCTGAACCACTATCCGCACAACATCTTCAGGCGTTGCACTGCCCTTGAGTTCTGCGTCCACATTCGTTGTGATTCCATTTATTTGCGCTGCTGCCAAAAATGTTAATTGGGATGCAATCTCTGTCATCCAGTAAAACGCGGCCGGCCCTGCGCGATCTAGGATTCGCTGCGCCGTTGCAATCTGGGAATCGCTAAATTTCTCACGATCATTTTTGTCATCATCGATGACAGAGAGTAAGAATCGTTTGATATCTAGACCGATGCCTGTGGGATCTGTTGAGTTTTCGACTAGTTCTTTAAGTTCGGCATCTAGGCCGCGTGGTTTCTTCTTACGCTTTTTACGGTTGAGAAATAGAAAGACGATCAGGGCTATGGCTATGAATTCGAACATAAGCCAAAGTTACTGGCTGCCTCCGACAAAGCCAGCCTAAACAGTGAGGCGCTTGCGTAACGTTTCTAGCTCGCTCTTATCTGAGGCAGCAACTCTTTGAGATATGACGCCACGCTCAAGTAGCAAGATCTGCGATGCCATTCCTATTGTGAAATCAAGATTTTGTTCAACAATCAAAATAGCGTTGTTCTTGCCATAGGCGATTAGTCGTTCCTGGATTTCATCGACTACTCCGTGCCACACACCTTCTGTGGGTTCATCCATTACCAATAACTTAGGTTGACCGATTAGTGCGCGGGCGATTCCAACCATCTTGCGCTCTCCACCACTCATGGTTCCGGCCTTTTGATCTAGGCGGTCTGCCAGCTTTGGAAATATGTCTAGAACTGGATCTAAGTCAGTACGTTGTTTTTTCGGCAGACGAGATGCGCCAATTAATAAGTTCTCACGTACTGATAGTTCTGAAAACACTGGGCGATCTTGTGGCACGTAGCCAATTCCAAGTCGAGTACGTGAATATGTTGAACCGCTTGTAATGTCTTTGCCTTCAAATGAAATAGCTCCTGCACTTGGCTTGATAAATCCCATAATGGTTTGAAGCAAAGTAGATTTTCCCGCGCCATTTCGACCAACGATTGCGGTGACACCTGTTTTTGGAATCACAAAAGATAAGTCAAAGAGAACTTGGCTGGCTTCATAGCCGCCACTTAAATTATTGATTTCTAAGTAATTATTAGACACGAGTGAGGTACACCTCCTTCACCTTTGGATCATTTTCAATCTCCTTAGGCGTTCCGGTGGCAACAATGCTTCCGTGGTGTAACACAGAGATCCTGTTACATAGTTCTTTTATGAAATCTAAATCGTGCTCCACAATTAGAACACCACATTTTTTGGATGCTTTTTTAATAAGAAGTGCGGTATCGGCCCGTTCTTTAGGGCTCATCCCTGCTGTTGGTTCATCAAGGAGTAACAAAATTGGGTCTACTGCCATCGCCATGGCGATTTCAAGCCATTGCTGTTGACCATGTGAAAGCGATTTTGCAGGCTCATTTAAATACTCTTCAAGTTGGAACTCTTTAGCCAATCCAACAATCTTTACTTCAAATGCTTTAAGAGACGCGCTTCGAAGTTGGCTCCAGATGGATTCCTTGGCCTGTAGTGAAATCAAAAGATTTTCGCGAACGGTCTTTTCCAGATAGATGCGTGCTAATTGAAATTTGATGGCCATTCCTGCTTTGGCACGAACTTGCGGAGTTTTGCTAGTGATATCACTGCCCTGCAAATAAATAGTGCCTTCAGTAGCGAAGGTTCTGCCACAAATTGTGTGAAGTAAAGTGGACTTTCCAGATCCATTTGGGCCAATTAAGCCCACAATTTCATTTTCACTAATGAACATGGAAGCGTTATCAACGGCGACAAGCGGACCAAATTTTTTGGTCACAGAGTTCACTTCTAGGAGTTTCATACCTGGACTCGCTTTCGGCGCGATTCACGAATTTTTGCTGGCAGTGACGTAAGTCCTTTAGGTAAGAAAATCATCGAAAAGAGCAACATGAACCCAACTAAAATTGGCCACAAACTTGGTAGTGCATTTTGCATTTGAATATTGACTACTTGTAGAACAGTTAAAGCAATCAGTGGTCCATAGAAGGTTCCACGACCGCCCAAAACAACCCATAGAACTGTGGTTGTGGAAAGTGCAAGACCGCTCATAGAAGGTGAAACAAATCCTTCAGAAACTGCAAAGAGTGCGCCTCCTGATGCTGCAAGAGCTGCAGAAAATACGAAGACAGCAATTTGGACAACTGAGCGGCTGTATCCAAAGAACTCCGCGCGCTCTTCATCATCTCGCACCGCATTCATGGTTAAACCAAATTGAGAGTTCACAACAATTATGCAAAGAATCAAGGCGACTGCAAAGACTGCGAAGGCAAGAAAGAAGAGTCCCATCGCTGAACCGATTTCTTTGCCAAAGATTGTTGGATATGGAATTCCCGGTATTCCATTTCCCGATCCTAATAATGTCCAGCTGTTTGCAAGTCGCTCACAAATATATGAAATGGCAAGAGTTACTAGTGCGACATATAGCTCGCCAACTCGTTTGCCAGAGAATAAGAAAATGCCCAGTATCAAGCCAACTAAAGCGCCCGCAATAATTGCTACAAGAAGTAACTTTCCGATGTCGGTATTTGTTGATTTGGTTGTGACCAGGCCTACGACGTAACCGCCAATACCGAAAAGGGCTGCTTGGCCGAATGTGAAAATACCTGTCTGTCCCCAACACATTTCAACACTGAGAACAAGTATTCCGTAAATCAGAATTCGAGTAACGATTTGAGTTAAGTAATCATTTCCTGCCATGAAAAGAACAGGACTAAGAACCGGTATCGCAATAAGTATTGCAATACCGATCCTTAGCCTGTTTCTTATTATTTTGGTTTTACCTTACTGCTTCTTTGCACATTCGTAAGGAGCGATAGTTCCTAGCTTCTTAACGATTGTGTTTGAACCATCGGCATTTGACTTACCGAGGTACATTGGCAAGTTAAGGTGCTTTGTACCTGGTGCGAAGGAAACAGGTCCACCGATTGATTGCTTCAGTGAAATTGAATCCATTGCCTTATTTACCTTTGCAGTATCGAAGGATCCTGCCTTCTCAACTGCTGCTTTCCATAGATAAATACTGCGATACCAAGCAGGTGCGTTAAATGTTGCAGAGAATAAGCCTGCAGCTTCTGGATGTTGCTTATTGAACTTAGCAACTGTTGCCTTTGTGAATGGATCAGTAACAGGAAGATAGAAATCCTGTACACCAATCAAACCTTCGGCTTGCTTTCCAATGATTGGGTTGATGCCCTCATCAAAGAGTGTTCCAGCGATTGTTCCCTTAAATCCGCCATCAACAACACCCTTGATGAAAGGTCCTGTTCCTGGAAGAACAACAACTTCAAACAGTGCATCAGCCTTTGAAGCAAGAACCTTGCTTACTAGGTTTGAAGGATCTGTCATATCTAGTGGAACGTATTCTTCACCAACGATTGAACCGCCACCGGCAAGAACTACCTGACGCACGCGAGAAAGAATGTTGCGTGGGTATAGGTAATCACTACCTGCTAAGAAGAAGGTCTTCTTTCCAAGTGAAAGAAGGTGCTTAACAGTTGGGTCTACCTGTTGGTTTGGTGCAGAGCCTGTGTTCCAGACGTTATTGCTGCACTCGTTGCCTTCATATGATGCAGGCCAGATATAAAGAGTCTTGCCGCGCTTTGCAATCACGTCGCGAATTGCAACGCGTGTAAAGCTAGCAACGCCACCGACTACAACAGCAACCTTGTCTTGGTTAACAAGCTTGCTAGCAACCTGAGTTGCAATTGCTGCATCTGTAGCACTATCTGCCAAAACCATTTCGAGTTTGCGGCCAAGAACGCCACCACTCTTATTGATTTCATTGATTGTGAATTGGGCAACAGCCTTATTGGACTTTCCAACAATTCCGAATGCACCGGTCATATCTGTCAGCACGCCAACTTTTACTGTTGGTGCTGCTTGCGCAGGAGCAAACGTCAAAGCGCCGAGCATTGCAACAGCAGATGCCAGGATCGCAGTATTGCGACGAGTACTTCCCTTCTTGAATATATTCTTATTCATTTCTCTCCCTAGGTGTTTATTATTTTTTCTGAACAGGACTTGCTTGTTTACGTGAATTAGATCCACTGTGAACTTATCGCCCCCTCTGGAAAATACCGACTGGACGAAAGCGCATGAAAATAATGGCTAGGAATACAACCAAAATTTGTCCAGTAACTGGACTAATAAATTGACCGAGAATGGCTCCAGGAACTGCAATAACAGCGGCGCCAGCAAGAGGGCCTGCAAACTGACCAAGTCCGCCGATCATTACTGCAATAAACATTAAAATTAAATTGTCATAACCCAAATTTGGATACAGGGTTTGTAGTGGAACAATCATTGCGCCGGCAAAACCTGAAAGCGCCGAGCCAAAAGCATATGTTCCGGCATACATCCACTTAGTGGAAATACCTGAAACTGATACCAAATCTGGATTATCAAGAGTTGCGCGAACTTTCATTCCAAGATTGGTTTTTAGTAATACCAAGCCGATTGCAAGGGCCAGAAGCAAAGTGACAACCATGATCACGATGCGCCACACAGGAAGGCTTGCACCCCCAATATCAATTGATGATTGAATCGGAGCATCAACTGGTGATGACTGTGTGGACATTCGTGTGCGAAGTGATTCGCGCATAATCAAACCGATTGCAAAAGTGGCAAGAAGTGCGCCCTGCGGGTTTATATAAAAACGGTGAATGATGGTTCGTTCAAGCAATAGACCAAAGAGTCCAACAACTATTGGGGCAAGAATGATGCCAATCCACAAATTATCCAGATACTTGCCACATAGAAAGGCTGTGACTGCGCCAAGTAATACAAGTTCGCCTTGGCACATATTGAAAACCTTCATCATGCCAACGATGATCGCCATTCCAATTACCAAGAGAATCAAAACTGATGAAAGACTTAATACATCAAAGATTCCACGGATAACTGTTGGGCTCATTTTATTGACCTACCCCAGCATCGGTTAAGAACTTGAGCTTGGACTTAATCCCTTGAATCCGTTCTTCTTGCCATTGATGTAATTTTTGATCAGGTAAAACATCCCAAAATTCTGCAAGTGCATCTTTCATCTCTGTTTCCACACCTGCCAAAGTTTCAATGACTGCGAGTCCGCAAAACGGGACATATGTAGGTGAATATCCGCCCTCGTGAGTCATCACGATTTTTCCACCACATACTTTTTCAGCAACCTTCTTAAGCGCTGCGGTCATTTCGCGATATCCGGTGGCTGTAACAATCATTCGACCGAGTGGATCAGTCATTGCAGCATCAAATCCGCAACACACAACAATTAACTCTGGCTTGAATTTCTCAATTGCCGGAAAGGCAATTTCTTCCAATGCCTTCTTATAAGCACCATTTCCACTGCCTGCTGGAAGGGGAACATTGATCGCATATCCACTTCCTGCACCTTCACCTTGTTCAGAAACGTGTCCGCTATCCGGTGGAAATAAGCCATCTTGATGCATTGAAATAGTCAGAACATTTGGATCTGCATAGAAAATAGATTGTGTTCCATTGCCATGGTGAACATCCCAGTCGAGCACTGCAACACGCTTAACGCCTAAGTGCTTTTGTGCGTATCTGATAGCTATTGCCGCATTGGCAAAGATGCAAAAACCCATTCCGGTTTCAACACGAGCATGATGTCCCGGTGGGCGAATTAATGCATACGCATTTGTTACCTCACCTGATACGACAGCTTTGGTTGCAGCGATTGCGCCACCTGCTGCCCATAAAGCAATTTCATATGAACCTGTGCCAAAAGGACTTAAGCCATCGCCGGCATCTCCACCAACTGGTGTGGCACTGTCGCGTTTAATTCGATCTATATATTCTTTTGGATGGACTAGGCAAATATCTTCAACCGATGCTTGTATCGCGGGAATTCTCTTTAACTTCTTACTTAATCCTGAAACTTCAATTGCACTTGCAAGGCGAACTTTTGAATCAGCACTTTCAAAGTGCTCGTACGGCTGTGCATTTAATCCAGCAGGGGATGCTCCAGCGGAGTTGCCTGTGTTATGCCAACCGTAGATTTCTTCCCATACGTAACCAGTAGGCATTCTTTTGACACAGACCCCCGGTTCTTAAGCTCGATGAAATTGCTATTCCGCGAACACTATCTAGCCCACTGGCCAAAAACTAGGGGCTACTGACAAGTATTCAGATGATTTGAGCCAAAATCACGCGTGCTTGGTCACCAAAGTGCGGGCTGCCTTTTTCATAGACATCGATGCGCAATATCTCTGGGGCGGTAATTCTCTTGGCATCAGATAGTGAATCTAGTTCTGCTTGAAAATCTTTGCCTTCGAAGTGTTCGTTATTTACACCAATAACAATCCATCCTGCAGGGCGCACAAGAGATAAAACATTTTTAAGTGCATCAGGTCCAAGGTGACCATGAGTGAATGTGCCTGAACAAATAAGTGCGTCATAGGGTTCAAACTTATTTACAACCGCTTGAGTTAGATCGCACTCATTAAGATTTGTATAGACCGCGGAATCATCCAGGCGCTTTTTCTGCCGAGCTTCGGCCAACATCTCTGGGGAAATATCTAGGCCATCAATTATTAAATGCGAACGTAAGCGAGATAAATACATTCCAGTTAATCCTGTGCCGCACCCGATATCTATAACACGTGCAACTTCATCTGAATCTGCTGGAACGCGTTCGTTAAATACTTCTGAGATCGCCTTTGGGTATCGATACTGCTTGGCATCTACAAAGGATGATTCATAGGTGGCTGCCCACTTGGCATATAAACGGCGATTATCTTCAGGAGTCTTTACTGAATACGCCTCATCTAATCCAAGCACCTGTTCATCTGACATGAGCGAAAGTTTAAGGATTGGGAGTAAGGATTACTAGTGCTCTGTCAGTCATCCATGCCAAACTGCACCTATGAGTTGGTGGACAGATTTCAAAGCAAAGAGGGCGCTCAAGAGAGCTCATGGGCAATACCAGAGTGATTACTCGGATTGGCAGCGCGATGTTGAGATCTTCAAAAAAATTGAATCTGCATTTATGTTGGCTGTAAAAGGTGAAGACTCTGTACCAAATAACACTGTGCAGAAAAAAGGCGAAATCATTTTGTGGCAAGGCCAGGGCCAAATGCACGAAACAGGTCGCACGCCAGGTCGCTATGTTGGTACTTCACAAGGATTTAGCATTCCACTCGTTGGTGGGATTCGCTATCGAGTGGGCGCGCAACGTGGAACATTTGTTGCAGGAGATGAAGTCCAGGCATACAAAGAAGTTGGACAGGTTTTACTTACGACTGAACGTGTTTTATTTAATGGCCAGATGAATACGAAAGAGTGGGCATTTGCCAAATGGAATGGCGCATCCACAACAGCAGATGAATCAGATTACATTTTCCACGTTAGCAACCGACAAAAGACTTCAGGAATTTTCTTTGGTGCTGCCCAAGGTCGCGAATTCAATCGCTTTCTAGCTCAAGCAATTAATTGCGCCGAAGAAGGCGTTGATGTTGTGCTTAAAAGTGTTCGCAAGCAAATTAAAGAGTTGGCAGAAGATGAGCCACAGGCTCCAACACTGGCATCCATAGAATCTGCACGGGTTGCACAGTTGGAAATTGAAGCGCCGAAGAATTAAGCCGGGCGGAAAGAGTCTTTCGCTTCTGTCTGTGCGTGCTTGATCATGATGTGACGTGTTACCGAATATTCAGCAACTGATTCTGCGCTCATATCTTTTCCAAAGCCACTTCCTTTGACGCCACCATGTGGTGCTTCAGATGCAATTGGTAAGTGATCATTAATCCACGTAACACCAACTTCTAGCTGGTGGGTCACACGAAGGGCGCGCGAAACATCTGTGGTCCAAACCGAAGAAGCCAAACCGTAGGCGCAATCATTAGCAAGTGCGATTGCTTCATCTTCTGTGCTAAATGGCAAAACAACTACAACTGGCCCAAAGATTTCTTTTTGTACA